>Ga0172367_10007776_pt1 | contig 12174 bp, 11 predicted proteins | sample Lak10m_FD_114542 | JGI IMG/M metagenome (GOLD analysis project Ga0172367, IMG submission 114542) | Freshwater microbial communities from Kabuno Bay, South-Kivu, Congo - kab_022012_10m | ecosystem: Environmental > Aquatic > Freshwater > Lake | place: Democratic Republic of the Congo: South-Kivu...
TCTTATTTTCCTTACTTTGGAACGCTGAAATCGGCAACAAAAAAATCGCTAATATTTCATTCAAAGAGCCATATAAACAGCTCTCTGAAATCACAAATAAAAGCGATTTTTCTTCAATGCTCGCCTGGAGGGACTGTTTTCGGACGTGGGTAACTAATAATAGATAATAATTAAGATTTAACAGTTAATTTCCTATCCTTAGTTCTATTTTTTAGATAATTTAATAAAGTTTTAAAGGTTATTTTTTAAAGATTGAAATAACTGTTTTTTTAAAAAATCTTTTTCAACTTTTTTAACAAAATTAATATATTTTGGAATAAGAACTTTTATTTCATCATTATCTTGATACTTTTCCAAGAATACGCCGCTCATATCTAAAATTGATGCTTTCATAATCTCTATCTGCCCATCAGCTTTCTCTGTTTCAAAAAAAGAGGAATATGTTAATAATGCCATCTTCTTATTTTCTTTATTTTTACCAATCATCCCATAAAAGGTTCTTGCTCCAGCTGCGCCACCGTGAACAGCCTTGTTTAAATCGCAATATTTACCTTCAACTTCTTTATAATTAATATAATTAAAATGTTCGTTAACAATTCTTTTTATATTTCCCTCACTAAATTTATTCTTAAATTCGCGATCTTTATTGTATTGATCATTATCCTCATCAAGATATTCAACTATTAATTCCGGTTTCAAGTATAGAGCACTTATCATTGTTACAGACCTTCTTAAGCTTTCTAGTAAACAATAGGCCGAACCATAATAGCCAGAAAGCCAAAGAGAGTGGCAACTTTTCAAATCTATAGTAAATTTATTCGCAATTATTAAATAGGCATCAAGAAAAGGATTTTCTCTGTTTTTTGTAAACATTCCTCTTCCTATATTTAATATCTGATTAAAGAAAAATAACTCTTTTTTTAAAGTGATTTCATCTTTTAGGTAATATAATTTTGTAAATAAAGAAATTCTTGTCATTAAAATTAATTAAAATAATTTACCAACAACTTGAGCCTCGTTCACTTTAGCTAATTGGCATATTTCATCAATTGAAGCGCCGTTATCCTTTAAGCCGTAAAAATGTGTTTCGCCCAACAAGACATATTCCCATTCCCTATCCATTCTGTCTTCCGGATTTAATTTATTAATTCTTTTAATCCAATCAAGGGTTGCTAGCTGCTTTTGTTTTACATTCGGATCATTTAGATCTTTGTCGGATTTTGTTTCAATCAAATAAATTTTATCAGATGTTTTAATAATAAAATCTGGATAATAAAATGACAAAAATCCATCAGTTCTAATATAAATTATATTAGCGAAGTTATGATAATATTCATTAACTTTCATTATGGCTTCGACTTTACCATCGGAATCGGCATATTCTAACATTGCTTTTTCGAAACCACCCCTATTCGAAGGATAGGGTAAGCGCTCATAAATTGATTTGGTGATTTCTAAAGAATAATTTTCTCTAACTCTTAGCTCTGAGACCTCGGAAAAATAGCGTTTTTCAATCTTTGCATCACTGACCTCAACATTTTTTTGCATGTCTATAATAACCTTGGCTATTTCTTTGACAATATGCTGAGTGACGATACCATTCTTTAATAATAAAACCTTCCAATTATTATCTATAAACGGATTAAAATCTTCTGAAAATAGTTTAATTCGAATATATTTATCAATAACCTTAACTATTTCAAGATTGTTTATCTGCATTACGGGGAAAGTTTTTGTTTTTCTAACGCCAACTTTTGCCATTCTATTAACAACAACGTTAAGAATTTTTTCTAAATATTCATTATAACTCTGGGACTGAAATAAATTAGCATCAACTGTATACTCTCCAAACCTTGTTTTAACAGTCATTTCCTCGGAAACAAAGCTTTCTCCTTCTTTTTGAAAAAATCTCTTTAAATCTTCCAAGGGATAAACGGTAAATGGTTCTAAGCTCTCTATGCCAACATTTCCAGTAATTAATTCTTCTTCCGATTCTTTGATAATAAAAGGCCAAAATAAATCGTAATCTTTATAATTTTCTTTAAGGCCAACTTTTAAGATGCCACCCAAAACACCGTCTTTACCGTCCGGATCAGATTCTAATTCGCCAATTAGGCCCTCAGCCAACAAATCATCATAAAATTGGACGAATGCTGGATGCTCAATAATGGTTAATAAATCTAAATAATTATTAGGCTCTCTTTTATCGACTAATAATCTTTTAATATTATCATTTTTGATTTCAATATACTCTGGCTCACGCCACATCAGTCTTAAACCTCGTCCGATTGTTTGCTCTAACAAAATTGGAGCCGTAGAAGAACGCAGCGGAACGATAACACAAATATTACTTACATCAAAACCTTCTCTAAGCATTAAAACAGAAACAATCACTTTTGGATTTTGATGTTTATCAATATTAAAAAGTCTTTGTTTTAAAGTCAGCCATTCACTTTCTGGTATTTCGCCTTTCTTACCAGTATCAACTCTAAGAACGTCCTCGTCTGAATATCCATTTTCTTTAATAAAATCTTCCACTAATGGCGAAACCGATTTATCTTCACACATAATAAGCATCTTGGGATACTTATTAGAAACACCGTCTTTATCTTTTGTAAATTCAACAAAATTTTCTTCCAATATTTTCAACTTATTTAATCCGGCTCGAATCATTAATTTTTGCCCATCGGACAAGCCAATAACTTTGTTCCCCTCTCTAACCGCATTGTAATCTAATGTTAAATCGGTAAATTCTTTTCGTTTATCAATAGCAATGGTTTTGACTAATCCTCTTCTAATAGCCGTCTTTAAATCGAAGTCAATAATAATATGGGGAAAATAATGCTTAACTCGATTATGGCCGCTGCCAGTCACATCATAAGGAGTAGCCGAAAAATCAACTTGAATAAACTTATCACCTTTAATTTTAGCAATTTTATTTAGGCTTTTTTGCCATTCAACTTCTTTAACTTCACCATAAACTTTATTTTCATGAATATGATGAGCTTCATCATTGATAACCATCAAATCTGGCAATTCTGCGAGATAATCAACTTCCTTACCGCTTAAATAACTGGCGTCTAAAGAATCAAGGATGTTACCGCCAGATGTGCCTGGTCTTACAGGTAATAAATCTTTTAATATAGACTCTGGACTATCAAAAGGAGAAACATCTTCATCCTCCATTTCATCTTTTTCCATGAAAAGATGCCAATTAGCAATGGCAATCATTCCGTCACCAGTTACCTTAGTACCAATCTCATGTTTTTTAGCAACGTTATTTTGAATAAAACCAAAAACATCGTCACGATATTGAGGTGGAATAAATAAATCTTTAAATTGGAAAAAATCAGATTTTTCAAATTGTCTTTCCTGGTCTTCATTTTCCTTTCCTAAATAAGCATCCAATAAACGTTCATAAACAATAATACCTGGCGCTACTAAACAAAAATTCTTAGTAAATTTCCCACTTTTTTCTGTTTCATATTTAGCATTCAAATATTGCCAAATAAGTAAAGCGTGCATTACCCAAGTTTTTCCTGTTCCAGTTGCCATTTTAATGGCGTATTTCGGAATATTATATTTTTCTTTTGCCAACTCAGCTACATCAATATCTGGCAATAATTCAAAATTTATATTTTCATAAACATCTTTAACCTTTTTAGAACCGACAATTTCATGCAAATATATAATATTTAAAATTGCCTGTCTTTGACCTTCATGAAAATTAAAATACCTAGTTTCTGTGTGAGGCTCTTTAAACCAATATTTTAATAAATCTTGTGTAACCAAAGAAACTTTTGCCAACATTTCCCCACTAGCCCAAGAATCATTAACCTTTTGAGTTATTGAATTAGCTAATTTTAGAGGAATATCTCTAGTCCCAATGCTTATTGCTGATGGCATATATTGTGTTTTTTAAAAAATGTGTTATAATATTTGTATTGATATTTGTGAGGGCTTTGGCTCTCCCGCGGTTAAAAACATAAAACCGCAGACAAATATCATGACAAAAAAAGCTTTCTAATCACATTCAAGGTCTCCTTCATGGAAGACTTTTTTTGTTTGTAAATATATTGGATCTTTTCTGTATTTCCAAAAAGGCATAACGCTCCAAAAATAAGGCTGACCGTTTTCAACTTTTTTAACAATAATCTTTATTTTTATTTTTTTCACAATAGCAATAAAAGCGTAGTAAGTTACTTCTTTCATAACCTGCTGCCATTTTCCAGAAGATTTTATTCTTTCAAAATTCTTAGTCTCATTAATCTCTTGGATTGTTCCGGCTACACTCAAGACATCAGGAACTAATTTTAAAAATTTCAATCTCAAATATTGATCAGATGCCGGTCTTGTCTTATTCCAAGCCTTCATTTTTATATGATCCAGTCCCTTTGCATTAAAATTTATTTTTGTTTTAAGATAAGGACAATGAATTTCATTTATCCCATTATAAAAATCTTCGGCTTCAGCCTTCACCTTTTCAAATAATTTTTCTAATTCTTCGCTATTCATAATTACTCAACAACAATACTTTCAAAACCAAAAACATCAACTGCTTTTACGCAGATTTTTCTATTTGATTTTCTAGGCACGGTTAAAACAGCTTTGTTTATTACATGATAAGGGTCATTATCATTTTCTTTGTTTTCTCGATAATCTTGCCATTTACTCCTAAAGGTTTCTCCATCATAATCTGGGTCAATACTCCAATATTCAATTAGTGATAATGGGTCCTTGGCAATTAATTCTTTTAATTTTTCTTTGTCTTTATCGTCCAACGGAATATTGTCGGGAGACAATAAAACATAGTTATCTAATTCAATTACTAGTTGCTCATTTTCACCAGCGTTTTCTTTTTGAATAGGCTTAATAGATAGATATTGCAAAGAAGAAAATCTAATTTTTCCGCTGCTTATAAGGTCTTTATAGCTGGCCTTAGTTTTTAATTTGTCTAATAAATCAGGCGGAATAACAAGAACTTCGAGTTTATCATCATTTAAAGATTGAATAGCCTCAGTAATATCATAAGTAAAATTCCAACCCAAAACAACAACCTTATTCCAGCCACCCATAAAAGAGTTTTTGTATTCAATTGCCTTTTTTAAGGTTGCCAGCCCTGTTAATTTACTCGGCGAATCAACCATGACCAATGTTCGATTATCTTTTATATAGCCTAAATTTTTATTTGGATTCTGTTCGTCAACAAAAGGAATGGCACCGTAAAGCTGCATGACAACTTGAGCCAAATCACCGACTCTACGATACAATTTTGATGAAGCTAAAGCTTCTTTCTGATAATCACCAATTGATTGGTATAAAAATGGTTTAGCGTTTTGGTCAATTAATCTTTTTCTCATTACCAAATTAGCGGGCTTTCCAATATCAGACATTATCCATTTTCGCCCAAGTCGCTCGGCCACCGCTCCAGTTGTGCCGGATCCAGCAAAAAAATCAACGACCAAAGAGCTATTATCAGATGAGGCGTTTATTATTCTTTCCAACAACCCCTCTGGCTTTTGAGTGTCATATTCTATAAATTCGTTTGAGCCGCCTTGTATTGGGGATACATCTTTATCAATCCATATATTAGTGGCTAGTATACCCTCCACCTCATTTAAATATTGTTTTTTAGAATATCCGTTTTCAGCGTCTCCATATATATACCCTCGGTTGTAAAAATCATCAAGTTTTTCAGAGGAATATAAATATTGAGCCGTTCTCCCTCTCCATTCAAAACTTCTTCTGCCAGAAGACGCCTGTCTCCCCCTAGCTTCTATCATTATTAAACGAAATTTGCCTTTTTCATCCTCTAGTCTATAAGGTTGTTTTTGTTTTTCTTCAAGGGGAACGTAAATTTTATTAAAAATATATTCATTTGTTTTTGTATAAAAAAACAAATTGTCATAAACTTGGGAATAAAATTTCGATTGAGCATTAGGAATATTTCTTTTTCTCCAAACAACATCATTTTTAAAACTATTTTTTCCAAAAATATCATCTAATAATATTTTTACATAATGCCCAATATGCCAATCAATGTGAACATAAATAGACCCTTTGTCTGACAACAATTCCTTCATTAAAGCCAGTCTTGGATAAAGCATTTTTAAATAAGACACAGTGCCGTCTTTCCAGGTATCAGCATACGCAAATTGTTCAATAACGGTCGGTTTTTGAGACAAGTCAACGCCCGGCAATGAAACCTTTGTTCTATAATCAGCTTTACTGTCAAAAGGTGGATCGATATAAATTAAATCAATCTTTCCTCGCATTGATGGCAGTCCCGATTCGGGATCACCAGCCAATAGGGCCTGCATAGTTAAAAGATTATCGCCGTAGATAAGCCGGTTCATCCATTCTTTATTTTCCTCTTTTGACATATGGCCACTCCACAAGCTATCGCTGTCTTTGGATGGTAAAACAACCTCATTTGTTTGCAATGATATTTTATTGGAACTGGAAAGACGTTCTAATATCCTTTCGACCTCTTTTTTGCCCTCATCTATAATTTTTGGAAGCTCGTAAATCAATGAATTCATATTTGTATATTTATAGATTCAAAATATCACAATTTTTGTCAAAAAACAAGCGAAAAATATTGATATTTTACCGCATTTTGACTAATAACAGCCCACGTTATAAAATAAGCTCACTATGACTAGTGAGACTAAACAACTGAAAAATGAGCTAGATGCCCTAGTAACAGAGTTCCGTAAGGCCTATTTTAAGGTTATTTTTTCTCGTAAAAAAATTAAGCTTACTGAAAAACTAGCTATTTCTCAAGAATTGCCGAATCTTTTTATGGTGATCAAACAATATTTAAATACCATTGAATCGGCTAAAGCCCTCGGCGGTTTTATGTCCGCCCTAAATAGAGAGGTTAAGGAAAACGATAAAGACGGCGCTCTTTCCGAAGTTAATTTAAAAAAGATTAAGAATAGCCCAACTAAATCATATAACTGGATGTATTACAGCCTATTTAAAGAGATGATTATTGGCGCTAGTATTTATGCCCCGGCTTATCAGAAATCACTCAAGGCCGGCAGTATAGCGCCAATGAGAAAGGCGATAATAGACAATAACCTTCAATGGCAGCTCGAAGAAATTAAAACAATGGAAAAAGAATTAATAGATTCCAAGGCCAATATATTTTTAAAGCCTAAATTTTATAAAAAGTTTTTCCTGGATTTTCATAAAACTGTTATAGCCTGGCTTAAAGCCATAGAAATGGCTAATGAATTTTCTGATACTGACAGCAAATTATACAAAGAGCCATTAGCCGAAGCCTGGGATAATATTGAAATTCGCTTTAAAAATAATCACGACATCACCTTAAAAATAGACGGCAATGAAAGTGATTCTGATTATGAGAAACTGGGCTTTGCCGATACTCGTCAAAATTCAAAACAGAGCTCTTCCTATGTTAAGAGTTGGAGCACTTTAATTCTCTTTTCTACTCAAAACGGCCGTATTAAAATGAATATATTTGCCGGGAGCAAAACTAAGAAAGATTTATTTAAGAAAAATAAGCAAGATTTATCAAAAAGATTAAAAGCCTATTTTGGTCTTAAAGACGATCCGATTGTCTACAACGAAAAGAACGAAGAATACCAAATAAAAATTAAACTGGTCTCGCCGCCAGAATTTAGAGACTCTTGGTCGGACCGCCGTATATCCGAATCAGACACCAAAAAGCTACCGCCCAAAGAATACCTAACTAACTCCTAAAGAATTTTCCTCGCTATTTCCCTACTAATTTAATCCTCTAACTTATCTAAAGTTAGGGGATTTTTTTATTACCTGCGAAATTTCGTCCATATAGGTTAGGAGACACACAAAGGTCGAGCTCCTCATTAATTCCTAATCTAAACTATGTGCCAAAAGTTAAATTACCAGTCTGTTTGTTTTTTCTTTTTTCGGCGGCATCCCCTTGGGGGAGCCGAAAAAAGAAAACAAAGGCGATAAGAAGCGTTGTGCTTCTTAACTTGACTATAAGCACACTCAACAAGATTTAAGCGATATGAACGACAACGATAGACTAGAACGGGGACGATTAAAATATTTAGAATACCTTAAAAATGCCAGAGAAAAACGAGCTAAAGGAACTTACAAAACCAAAATTATCATCTCCGGATCATTTATCGAGGAATATATCTATCAAAACGAAATCATCTTAGGCAAGAAGGCGGTCCGTAGAAAGAAAAGGGGAAATAAACCCAAAGAGGAACAAACAGAAATGCGCAGCGGCGCTTTGAGGCGAACTAGAATGACGATTATGCGTCTCGTAAACAGCAACCCTGATTTTATCACCTTCCTCACCCTGACCTTTGATGAAAATAAGTTTGAAAATAAAAAAGATATTACCGAATTTGAAAAATGTAATTATCTGTTTATGACTTTCATGCAAAGACTCAAATATAACTTCCCCGGCATTAAATATCTAGCCGTTCCCGAATTTCAGGGCGATTATTATTTCCGCACCAATATCAAGAAAGAGTTTGGCGGCGCCATTCATTATCATCTCCTGCTCAATCAAAAAGTTGATACTAAAAAAATTGAAAAAGTTTGGCGGCACGGTTTCGTCAAAATTAATAAGATAAAATCAATCAACAATGTCGGCTTATACGTCTCTAAATATTTAAGTAAAGAATCTTTTAACCGCAAATATTTTGGCAAGAAAAAATTCTTCTACTCTCGCAACTTAAACCGTCCTCAAGAATTTAAAGGTCAAGAATGCGAAGAGATGCTAATGGGCTATTCTCCGCAGCCAGAGAAAGTTTATGAAAAGGAATTTAGCAATAAATATCGAGGTGAAGTAATGGTAAACATTTATCAACTTAAATAATATGGCAGACTTAGAAAAAATTAATTTCGGTTCAGCCGGTTATAAAGAATGGTTAATCGGAAAAATAAACGGCATGAAAAAAGCGTTGGAAGCTGGAGAAAGTTTTGAACATTCCGAAAGCCCAGAAATGCTTGAAAGAAAATTAGCCTCTTACGAAAAGGCTCTTAAAGAAACTGAGTAAATTTGTATGGTTAGCAAACAAATGCTTCAAAAACTTAAGATAATTATCAAGAATGAATACGGACGAGATCTAAGCGATAACGAAGTATTTGAAATTGGCAACGGTTTAGTAAGATATTTTAAGGCCCTAAAAAGATTGAATTTATCCAAACAATTTGCTAATATGAAGAAGCACACAAATCAAACATAACGCTAAAAGCTTTTTTTATACTTGTCCCCTAAAAGGGGGCGGTTCTGACAGACAAGTATTGCTTTTAGTGATATTGGTTTGTGTGCACGGAGCCGCTCCCTTTTAGTTATCCAAAAATATGAAAAATACAGACAAAAAATGTATTCTCTATTGCCGGGTTTCCTCTAAAGAACAAGAGGAAAAAGGTTATTCTTTAGAAGCCCAGGAGAAACTACTCAAAGACTACGCCAGTCGTAATGATTTTAGTATTGCTAAAATCTATAAGATTTCCGAATCCGCCAGCGGTAAGCTGATCAGGAAGACTTTTTCGGAAATGTTAGTTTATACTAAAAAGAATAAGCTTAATCTTATTCTAGTTGAAAAAATAGATAGACTAACTCGCAATTTAAGAGATGCGGCGATTATTAGCGACTGGGTAAATGAAAATGAAAAACACGAAATACATTTCGTCAAAGAAAACTTTATTGTTAATCGTAATACCCGAGCTCATGAAAATTTAGTTTGGGATATGAAAGTAGCGATTGCTAGATTCTATACTAATAATTTAAGTGAGGAGGTTAAGAAAGGACAGAAAGCTAAACTAGAATCTGGTTGGATGCCGCAACGCCCTTGTTTGGGTTATAAAACTATTGGCGATAAGGGACACAAAACACAAGTAATTGATGAAAAAATTGCTCCACTTATTAGACAAGCTTTTGAACTATATTCAAGCGGTAATTATTCTTTAAACTTTTTAGCGGAAGTAATGTTCGATGATGGTCTAAAAGCACCATCGGGAAAAAAGTTGGCCAGTAATACTTTGCATAACATGCTCACCAATCCTTTTTATGCCGGGCAAATTATTTGGAATAAAAAAGTCTATCCTGGAAATCACGAACCGATAGTTTCTCAAGAATTATTTGATAAAGTGCAATTAAAAATTAAACGTAAATTATCGGCGACTCAATTTAAAAAACATCTCTTTATTTTCAAAGGCAATATGCGCTGTGCTGAATGTGGTGGCATTATTAGTTGGAGCCAAAGGAAAGGACGCGTTTATGGAACTTGTAATCATTACCGCTCTTGCTCGCAAAATACAAGAGTTAGAGAACAGGATATAATCGAGCAATTAATTCCCTATCTTAAAGAAATGCAGCCAAAAACACCAAAACTAATTGATTGGCTTGAACAAGCCGTTAAAGAGGATGAGCCGGACAATAACGGGCTTATAGAGGCCAAAAAACAGGCTTTAGGGGAGAGTTTAAAGAGAATTGAGAATAGATTAGACCTAATCTATAACGATAAGCTGGACGGCAAAATTACTGAAGATTTTTATACTAAAAAATATAATGAATTTAGCTCTGAAAAAATAGACTTAGAAAAAAAGTTACAACAAATTTCTCTTGGAAATAAGACGATTGATTACAATGAAGGCATCAAGCTTCATCGCATAGCAAGCAAGGCGCCGGATCTAATTACTGACGATGAAACAGATATTGAAAACAAGCGACTAGCTTTATCAGAATTATTTTCGGACTTTTCATTAGAGGGCGATAAAATAAGGGTAAAATATACTTTATGGGGTGGTTTTTTGGCCGAATGGATGCCTAAAGTAAATAGCAGTTTCGGACCAATAAAATTTGGCCAAGATTATGAAAAAACAGGCCTTTTACAACCTGTTAATTCATCAATGCTCCCCATTAAGAACGCATTTAGAACGCTTAATTGGGATATAGTTGAACAAGAATTGAGTATTTTTAATTTAACTTATGTCTAAATTCTTAATATCCGATAATAATTGCGGAAAATCATTATATCCTGATTTAGAATTAAAATGCCCAGCATTATTAACAACGACTGGTTCAACCTTTAATTTTTCTCCCAGCTCATATGCTTTGTTTATCGGAACATATGAGTCATTATCAGAGTGATACAAAAATATTTTTGGAACATTACTTTCTATCTTATCCCAATCAAATTTTTTAACAGTAAACTCTTTATTTAAATCGTCAAATTCTTTATTATCCAATAATCCCAAAAAGCCAGAAACTAAAAAAATAGCCTTAATCGGCGAATTTAATAATTCAAGAACCGATAAAATAAATGCGACTCCGACACTGTGTCCAATAAGAATTGTTTGGGAGTCTATGTGTTGATACAAATTACTCATTATTCCCAACCAAGATTTTAAATTTTGATTTTCAGGGGTTGGAAAATTTGGCACATAAACATTATAGCCAATTTTTTCTAACTCTGTTTTTAGCCACGGAAACCAATTCTCATCTGAATTTCCATATGCTCCGTGGATTATAATCGCTGTTTTCATATTAAAATTTAATCTTTTTTCTGAAAATTATTAATTTATATCACTTTGAGATATACTATATAAATCAATTAACAAAACATCCTTATCGTCTTTATATTTATTAGAAATTCCAAAATCTTTAGCCATAATTGCAGTTTTTTTATTTTTCTTTATAAAATCATCAGTTTTTAAAAATATTGATATATCACCTACCTCTAAAATTGGTTTATCTGGATTAACGGAATTTAAAATTTTTTTATTTTCAATATTTTCTTGGATTACATCGTTTAAAAATGGAGCTATTTCTTTAAAAACTTTTGTAAAATCCCAATTCTTTTTGCAATAATCATTTCTAATATTTGTACATACCTCTGTCAAAATGTGAGGGGTAATATAAAACTTTTTCCAATCTAGCTTAAGCCTTTGAATAAGCCAATTCACAACTTTATATTCAGGTAAACTATCCTCTGTTTTTTTACTAACTCTCACAGATATTAAACCTTCAAAAAACACAAGAAGAACGCTCGTATCAACAATAATCCCATTTTTTATAAATGGGATTATGTTCTTATCGTAATTAGTTTCTTGAGTGTTAAAAAACATTAATTTAATTTTCGGTTTTTTCCTTAATTATATATTTTGATTCTTGGAAACTACCATCAAGTTTTTGCA
>Ga0172367_10007777_pt1 | contig 12172 bp, 12 predicted proteins | sample Lak10m_FD_114542 | JGI IMG/M metagenome (GOLD analysis project Ga0172367, IMG submission 114542) | Freshwater microbial communities from Kabuno Bay, South-Kivu, Congo - kab_022012_10m | ecosystem: Environmental > Aquatic > Freshwater > Lake | place: Democratic Republic of the Congo: South-Kivu...
CCCACGTCACGCTGCATGTGGGGGCCGGCACGTTCCAGCCAGTCAAGACAGAAAACCTGTCCGAGCACCAGATGCACAGCGAGTGGTACGAGGTACCGGTGGCAACGCAGCAGGCCATCGCCGACTGCCGCGCGCGCGGTGGTCGCATCGTTGCGGTGGGTACCACCACGGTGCGCACGCTCGAATCCTGGGCCCTGGAAAATGGACTCGAATCACCACACGCGCAGCAGACGCACGCCCTGACCCCATTTTCAAAAGACACCCGCATCTTCATCACGCCGGGCTTCGGGTTCAAGCTGGTCGATGTCCTGGTCACCAACTTTCACCTGCCCAAGTCGAGCCTGATGATGCTGGTGAGCGCGTTTGCGGGCCACGAGCACATCATGGCGCTGTACCGCCATGCCATCGAACAGCGTTACCGCTTCTTCAGCTACGGCGACGCCATGCTGCTGAGCCGCGCGCGCAGCGCGACTGGCAGTTCTTAACGCACCTGCAACCGGTTGATGTATTCGATCAACGCCAGAATGCGCGCCCGCACCAGCGCCTGCGCATCGTAATTGCCACGTGCCTCCAGCAGGCTCTGGGCATGTTCAACCTGGTAGGTCCGGCCCCAGATCGGCATGTCGCGCGAGCCATGGCTGGGCACGTTGGCACCATCGATGACCTCGTACATCCGGCCCATCGGCAGGATGCCCTGGTTCTTCTTGGCCAACTGGGTCAGGTCGGTCGGAGCGACCCGCAACAACTCGCGCAATGATCCATTGCCCTTGCCGTCGATGCCATGACAGACCGCGCAATTGGTATCAAACTCAAGTTTGCCAAGGTCGGTCTTCGCCTGTTGCGCCAGGACGGCAGCGCTGGACAGCGCCAGCGACACGGCAAGGAGAGAGGCTTTCGCAAATGAACTTTTCATGATGATGCTCCTGAGGGTTGATCGGCAGGAAACATCCTAGGACTGGCCAACTCAACCACCATTGCGAATTCTCATTTTTGGTGCATCTGCCACCCCCGGACGCTCATCTTCAGATCAAAGACAATACCGCCCAAGTTCCGCTCCATCGCCATGACACACGCTCACCCCCACGACCCTGCGCATCCGCATGCACACCCCCACCCGCATCCGCCCCAACCCGTGGTTCAGTTCGACGTGCTGCGAACCGACCCGCCGGTGCCCGAGGCGGGCTACGCGGGCAGCCACGCCCGCCGCGGCACACTGGTGCTCAACCATGGCCTGGTGCAAACCCCGATCTTCATGCCTGTAGGCACCTACGGCACGGTTAAAGGCGTGTTGCCCAGCAGCCTGGAAGACATGGGCGCGCAAATCATCCTGGGCAACACCTTCCACCTGTGGATGCGCCCGGGGCTCGACGTGATGCAGAGCTTTGGCGGCCTGCACGACTTTGAGCGCTGGCGCAAGCCGATCCTGACCGACTCGGGCGGCTTCCAGGTCTGGAGCCTGGGCGCCATGCGCAAAATCACCGAGGAAGGCGTGCATTTTTCTTCGCCCGTGAACGGCGACAAGCTGTTCATGTCGCCCGAAGTGAGCATGCAGATCCAGACCACGCTGAACTCCGACATTGCCATGCAACTCGACGAGTGCACACCCTATCTGTCTGTCGAACCCAAGACCAGGGGCCAGGTCACCACCGAAGCCCAGGCGCGCAGCTCGATGGAAATGAGCCTGCGCTGGGCCAAACGCAGCCAGGCCGAGTTCGAGAGGCTGGAAAATCCCAACGCGCTGTTCGGCATCGTGCAGGGAGGGATGTTCGAGGGGCTGCGACAGGAATCGCTCGAAGCCCTGGTCGAGATGGACTTTCCCGGTTATGCGGTCGGCGGCGTGAGCGTGGGTGAACCCAAGGACGAGATGCTGCGCATCATGGCGCACACGCCGCACCGCCTGCCCTGGCACAAGCCGCGCTACCTCATGGGTGTCGGCACCCCCGAAGACCTGGTCGAGGGCGTGGCGCAGGGCGTTGACATGTTCGACTGCGTGATGCCCACGCGCAACGCACGCAACGGCACGCTGTTCACGCGTTTTGGCGACCTGAAAATGCGCAATGCCCGCCACAAGTCAGACCACAGCCCGCTCGACAGCACCTGCACCTGCTACACCTGCAAAGGCATCACGCGCCCGAACGGCACCATCAGCGGGGCTTTTAGCCGGGCCTACCTGCACCACCTCGACCGCTGCGGCGAAATGCTGGGGCCCATGCTCGCCAGCATCCACAACCTGCACTACTACCTGAACCTGATGCGCGAAGTGCGCGCCGCGCTCGATGCCGGCAGCTTTGGCGCCTTCCGGCAGCGGTTCCTGGCGGAGCGGGCGCGCGGGGTGTGAATTTGTCCATGCAAATCATGGAATGAAATTCCAAATTTGCAAGGAGGTTGACACGCCACTTGCTGCCTTTGCCGCTCGAAGAACTTTGGCATCCACCCGCTGCCACGCTGCCGGGACCACGCCCATCCAACACAACCACGCTGGCGCTGCTGCGATCGCGGGATCACCGCAACAACCCTATTTACCGGTGAAGACCGTCAGCACACCGGTATAGCCATACAGGTGATGGCGGGCGATTTCACCGCCTGCGAAAAAGCCCACCAGCGGCACATCACCGAGGGCGCGGCGGATGATTTGCAGTTCGGCACTCGGGCCGCCAAAATGGGCACCGCCACGGCCGTTGCAGCTCACATAGATGGCGCCGGCAATGGCGCGCGCCGGGTGCGGGGCTGCCTCGGCCTCGGACTGCGCCAGGGCGGCGGCAGTCTCCAGCGCCTGCTCCTGCGGCTCCAGTTCTTCGCGAATCTCGGCGCAAATGCGCATCAGGTCTGCACGCGCAGCCTGCACGTTGCGCTGGCAAAACGCCAGTTCCATGCCCTCGGTCACCACATCGGCCACCGCGACACCGGCGCGCCCGGGGTCCAGGCCAATGATGTGGCGCACCAGCACGTCCGGGCCAAAATTGCCGGTGCGCGTGACGGTAGGCGCCACATCGGCCAGCGTGGCGGGCTCGGTCAAACCGACCAGTGTGGCGCGCACGGCTTGCAGCGCTTCGCGCGGCTCGTCCAGCGTCACGTTCAACTCGCGCAGCATCACCTGCAGGGCGGGCTCGCCGTCGAGCGCCAGCACCACATTGCGCTCGGCACTGGTCACCTGGTGCGCCCGGTTGATCGGCAAACAGCCTTGCGTGACGCGCGACACCAGCGCCACCTCCGGCCCGAAGGCCACCCCGCTCAATCCGCCACTGAAGACACCACTGGCCGCACCCTGGCCCTTGACGTTGCCATTGCCCGACACGGCAAATTGCACCGCTGCGCCGCGGCTGGATGACAGGCCGCCGAACACATAGCCGGAGTCGGTGCGTTGTGCCAGTTCCTCAATCAGCTCCGCCACATCGGGCGTGTGACCATCGGCATTCACCAGCGCGGTGTGCGCATCGAACGCGAGCCCCAGCGGCGCAACGCCCGAAAACACCCGGTACTGGTCGCTGGGCAATTCCAGCAGCATGACCGCCAACGCAGGCTCGTCAAAATACTCGACGTTGTTGGACGCAATGCCAACACCTACCGTTCCCGACCAGTCAGTGACCTCGGGCAGCTCGGCACTGAGATGTTCCAGAATCTCCTGCGCGTGGGCTGCGTAATGGTCGGTGATGTAGAGCAGCGCCAGCGTCGGGCTGCTGGCATAGCCGTGCAGCGCCATCTGGGCGCGCAACTGCGCCAGCACCAGATTGGCCGCCATGCCCCACTGCGGGTGGGTGGCGTGCCCGTAGGGGAACAGCTTCATGATCCTGGCCTGATACAGCCGACTTACCGGCCTCTTGCGCTGGTTTTGCCGGGCGCTTTGCGCACCGTCTTGGCAGCTGCTTTTTTCGCTGGCGCCTTCTTGCTGCCAGCCGCGGTCGTGGCGCTTTTTGCCGCCTTGACCGTTTCCTTGACGGCGCCCCGGGCCAGGTTCTTGCCCAGGTCCATCGCAGTCGCCTTGCTGGCTTCTTTCATGGCACCGGCGGCAATGTGCTGGAACTGTGTGGTGAGCGCGCTCCACAACTGCAACGGATCCACCAGCCCCGCCGCCGCGGCAGACGCCGCCGGCTTGACCGCGTCGCCCACTTTCTTGGCCACGGCTTCGGTTTTTTCAGCCACGTCGGCCACGGTCTTGGCGGTGGACTCGGCTTTTTCAGTGACTTTTCGCACGCCGGAGGCCACCGTGTCGGCGGCCTTGAGTTTGAACGCGTTGGCGACATCGCCGATGTTGAAATTCATTCCCTTGAGCGTGGCCAGCGTCATTTTCTGGACTTCGAGCGCCTGCACCGTGGCACCCAGCGCCTTGGCGTTCTGGTCGAGCCAGAAATGCACCGCCTTGAGTTCACTGATGCGTTTTTCCAGCTCTTCCTCGTTGAGCGAAGGCGCGATCCAGTTGGCCATATTGGGCATCTGCGGCACGGCCTGCGACGCGCCCTTGGCCAGGTTCTGCAAAAAGTCAAAACCGGGGACGAATTTACCAAAACCTTCGTTCTGCGAATCACTCATGATTTTCTCCTAGGGGGGTTGTTGTCATGGCACAGGCAGCAGCTTACCGCAAAGCCCGCGCCTCATCCTGCACCCTCAGGAAAATACATTCAGACACCAACCATCTGCCCGCGACGCGCGGCCGAACTGGCCGTCATACCGGGAATCAGATCATGGGCGCGCAAAGCCACACTGCTAAATCGCGCTCGGTGCGGTTTGCGGTCTTGCAGGTAGTCCAGCTTGCGCATGGCGCTGAACACGCGCGACACTGTCTCGGGCGCGGCATCCAGAATGTCGGCCATGTCGTTGAGGTTCGGCAACGCGCACTCTGATATGGTCTTTGCTTCGTGGCTCACACTGTCGGCAAACATCAGCAGCAGACACTTCACGCGCTGCGACGCCGACCCGGTGCGCAGGCTGACCACTTCACGGCAACGCTGGTGGGCCACCACCACAGTTTCCATCAGGATGTGCATCATCTCGGTGCCGCTGGCCTGCACCGGGGTCAAAGTGACGGCGGTGAGTGCGCGCATGGTCAATGCATCATCGGTGCCCACCCACTTTTCCACACCAATCACATCACCCGGCAGTGCCAACCGCATGAATCGGCTGGCTTCGTCGATGGCGGCGCTGTCAATGCGCAATGCGCCGGACTGCACGCGCCACATTTGCCGCTGGTCTTGCGGGTGCAAGACTTCACGGGCACTCAAATCGCGACTGACCATGTTGGATTCTGCAGTTTCCATGGAACTCTCCGTTACATAACAAATTGGCTTGTCGGGATCAAAATTTCACATTGACACCAACATAGATCGAACGCCCCATGCCAGGCACGGCGGTGCCCCATTGTGGGTAATTAGGCAGTGGCGGGTTGGTCATGGTGGTACCCTGGCCCGCATACGCGCCACCAGTGGGCAAGTAATAGAACTTGTCAAACAAGTTTTCTACACCCAGATCCAGCCGCACCTGCTTCCATGAATAGCTGGTGCGCACATGCACCAGGCTGTAACCCGGTGTCGTGATCTCGTTGCGCATGGCATTGACATCAGATTTGGCTTGGACGGCCACCAGTTCCAGGCTGTTGTCCCAACTGCCCATTTTTTGAGTCACGGCCAATTTGGCGTTGAGCGGCATGATGTTGTACAGGTTGTCGGCTGTGGTCTCGTTGGTGCCACGGGTGTAGTTCAACAAGCCTTTCAAACCTAAATCACCCATGCCGGTCTTGCTCAGCGGCAGGTGGCCAGACAGGTTTACACCGTAAAGTTTGGCAGACTGGTTCTGGTATTTGAGGACGCTGAACTTTTTGACAACGGGTATGGCCACCGGCGTGTTGGTGGCGGCATCCCACTGAACTGCATCAATGTAGTCCTCCACATGCGTGTAGAAAGGCGTGACTTTCATGCCGCTGGTGCTGTCGGCCGCGTGCCAGTCGAAGGTGGCGCTCAGGGTGTTTGCCTTCTCGGGGCTCAAGGCCAGGTTGCCGATGCAACCGTTTCCATCACCGACGAAATTGTTCATTAGCGCCGCCATTTGCCAGGTGGACCAAGGAAAACGCTCGTACACGTTGGGCGAGCGCACCTTGTGGGCATAGCCAAACTCGATGTCGTAGTTGGGGTTGGCGGTGTACTTGGCCAATGCCGTCAGGTCAAGGTTGGTATCGGTGCTGGCGTGGTTTTGGGCATTGAAGGCATTGGCATCCCGGCCCTGAAAGCCGCCACCTGCTGGGTTATAGCCACTGACCTGCCCCGCATCCATCTTGACCTGCTCAACGCGAGCACCCAATAACGTCATCCACTGCGCGCTATTGTGTGACTCCAATTCGGCAAACAGCGCCGTTCGGTCACGCTCGCCGTCTTTGATGTTCCAGAATGTGCCCGGCATCATGCCGGCCCCCGATGGGGGCCACCAGTCGTTGATGCGATACTGCTGCAGCTCTGCGCCCGTGCGCAGCAGGTCTTGCGGGCTCAGCGCCACATCGGCCTTGACGCTTACACCGGTGGTTTTACCCTCGGTGTACATCGGCATACCGTTCGCGCAGGTGGCTGTCCCGGTTGGACTGCAAGGTGTGCCATTCAACGCTGCGCCACCGCCGGATGCGGTGCCATACCAATACCGCTTGTCCGCGCCAAAGTCCATGAAATGGTCGACGTTCTCGTGGTACGCCCGCGCCTCCAGCGAACCCCAGTCAAACTGGCCCAGGTAGCGCAGGTTGACGCTGTCCTGCTTGTTGTAGAGCATGTCCATGCGCTGGTTCGGGTAGAGCTGGAACGGCATGTCCTGAATACCCAGCTTGGCCTCCAACAGATGTTCGTCATTTTTAAAGGCCAGCCCCAGCGTGTGGTTGCGGGTCTCATATGCGGTGGAACCCACCTCGTCGCGGTCCAGCGTGTGGCCGAGGCGGCCGGTGAAGTCATAGGTCTTGAAGTCGCCCCCGGCGGTGTAGTTGTCAGCCTTGGCGGTGGCGCCGCTGTAGCTGATGTTGAACGTCTCGGTGGCGTAGCTGGCTGACAGATTCACACCGCTGGCGCGGTTGTTGCTGCGGTAGAAGGTGCCTGCCTCGCCTTTGACAATGGCGTTTTGCCCGGGCGCGGCGAACTCCGGCGCGAGCGACTCTGCCGTGATGGTGCCGCCAATGCTGTCACCCCCGCTGCTGACCGGCGCGATACCGGCATAGACCGTGAGCGCGCCGACCTGGGTCGGGTCGATGTACGACAGCGCCGGGTTCATGTGATTGGGGCAGGATGCAATCAAATCCATGCCATCGACCTTGATGCGCAGGCGGTCATCGGCCAGGCCGTTGATGGCGGGCAGGCTCGACACACCACCGGCACCGTACAGGCTCAGGCCGGGCACGTCCGCCAGCAGGCTGGCGGTGTCACTGGTGGCAGGCAGCTTGGCGGCCATGCTGGCCCTGTCAACGGTCATCCCAACCGGGGACTGGCTGGCATCGAGCCTGCTGGCATTGACCGTAATGGCTGGCAGCGTGCTGGTGACAGTTGCTTGCGCCAGTGCCTGGCTGCATGGCAGGCAGAGCACGGGAACGGCCAGCGCCATGACGCTGGCGAATGGATGGTGCTTGGGAGAAGACATGGTAATTTCCTTGCGGTGCAGAATGGTTTGAAAAGTGAAAAATCAGAGGCAGCGAGATGCCGTTTTTTTAGTGTGCCAAATGGCTGGCCGCCGCATCACGCGGCGTTTGCACCCAGACTTGCACGGTCTGGCTACCGGCATGCTCAAAGTTCAGGGTCAAGGTGAACCGATCGCCGTCTTTCAGGGGTGCCTTCAGATCAATCAGCGTGAGCTGGTAGTCGCCGGTGTGACGCAGCCGGGTGACGGTTTTGGCTGGCAGGTCAATCGCCTCGACCTGCTTGCCACGCAAGCCATCGGCATCTGTTTTCAAGCTGTGCAGCTCAACTTTGGCAGCCAGCGGCGTGCTTGCACCCAGCAAACGATCGGGGCGTGCGCCCGCGTTTTTGATGCCGCGCAAGTACGCCTTGCCGTGCGGCTCCCCCGGCGCACTGGGCACGGCGTAGGGGTGATCCAGCTGCAAGTCACCTGCCGACACGCCATGGGCATAACCGACGGTGGGCAGACTGGCCAGCCACAGCAGCAGTCCCAAAGCGGTGCCGATGTTGAGGTGCGTCAACCAGCGCGCCAGCGTGAATTCTGAAAGTTTCATGGTGAATTCCTGAGTCCATAGCCAAAAACGCGTGCCAAGCGCAAAGTGCGCGGCACAGGGCATGCCCGGGCTGCGTGCATCCACGCATAACCCGAGGCGGAGGGTGAGGAAACTCAGAGCGCGGGCGGGCCGCGTGGCTGCGCTGCCGCAATGATTTGGGCAGGCCGGGTGTGAACCGATGGCGCTCCCGGCCGCACAGCGTGGCCGGGAGCGACAAAAAACAGGCTTGTGCTGGCACTGGGCGGAGCCAGCCGGTCGGCCATCAGCAGGCAAAACGGGCAATGTTCAAAAACCGTGGGCCGGCCCGACCCACCAGCGCTGTTGTCGGGCGTGGCCGGTGCACCGGGCGCGCTGGTACAAATCTCAACCCAGGAAGCCGGCGCACCCGCACGCTCACCAGCCAAGGCGCGCACGGCATGCGACACGCTGGGCGCCAGCGCAGCAAGCAGCGCCAGGCACACAGCAAGCCACAACACCCAATGCTGGTATTGCCGGTTCATGACGGTTTGATGGCGTGCGGGGGACATGCCGGGGGTAAACGGTTTTGGCAGGTGATTTACTTGGTCGCCGGCTTGTCGCCATGCATGTTGTGCGTGCTGTGATCCATCGCGGCGGGGTTGCCCATGCCGCCAGGTGCGCTCATGGCCACCGGCAGTTTGAGCTCTTGCTTGATCTCTGTGCCTTTGGCGTCTTTAAAAATCAGCGTCACTGGCACGGTGCTGCCGTTCGTCAATGGCTCTTTCAAGTCCATCAGCATGACGTGGTAGCCGCCGGGTTTGAGCTCAACGGGTTTGCCAGCGGGCAAATCCAGGCCGCCTTTGAGCTCGGCCATTTTCATCACGCCAGCCTCCATCTTCATTTCATGCACCTGCGCCACGCCTGCCACAGGTGAAGACGCGCCCACCAATTTGGCGCCGGCATCGGCGGTGAGGGTCATGAAGGCGCCGGTGGCCATTTGGCCCTTGACAGTGGCGCGGGCCCAGGCGTTTTGCACCTCGACCACGTCATGGGCAAACGCGCACAAGGTGGACGCGGCCAGCGCCACGGCAGTCATCAGTGATTTGAATTTCATGAAAGTTTCCTTCAGGATTAAAAAGTCGGGACGACCGACAGAGTGACAGAAAAACGGGGCTTTCGCCGTTTCGGGAAAGGCACGAATAACCGGCCTGTGTTGACGTTAGCGGGGTTAGCTTCAGTCAACCCGAAGAACGACCTGCTGGACACACCGCAAAACAGGTTTATCGTACTTTGGGGGGTGCGCGCGCGGGCGGTGGCGCGGCGCTCTTGGCGGCGATGATGGCCGCCGGAATGCTTTGCGGCACATGACTCAAGGGCTGTGGTGCCGCCAGATCTGTGAGCACAAAGGGGGGCGGCGCACCACCCACCAGGCACAACGGGCAAAACAGGCTGTCACCGGTATCGGTCGCAGCCGCAGTGGTCACCGTCCCGTCGTCCGCCAGCACCACCTTGAGCATGCCGGCGCCGGTGCAAATCACCAACTCCTGCTGCGGCTGCACCATGGGCGAGGCAACTGCCGCCCCCAGCGTCAAGGCGAACCACAGCAGGGCCAGACGGGCCAGCCAGGGCGTGTTGCGCAGGGTGTGCAGAAGATTCATGGAGCGCGATTATTGCACTGGCCGCAGCACCAACGCGGCCAACAGACACCGGCTGCTATGGCGCCACCGGGCTGCCAGCTGCTATTCTTGCGGTCATGAACAGCTTGTTTCACCTGGCCTTCAACGTCACCGACCTCAGCCAGACCCGCGCTTTTTACGGCGGTGTGCTGGGCTGCCGCGAGGGTCGCAGCACCGCCACCTGGGTCGACTTTGATTTTTTTGGACATCAGCTCTCGATGCACCTGGGCGAGCCTTTCAAGACCGCACCCACCGGTCATGTGGGCGATCATCTGGTGCCGATGCCGCACTTTGGCCTGGTACTGGCGCTGCCCGACTGGCAGGCGCTGGCCAAGCGCCTGGTGGATGTCAACATCGACTTCATCCTGCCGCCACAGTTGCGTTTCGCCGGGCAGCCGGGGGAACAATGGACCATGTTCTTTTGCGACCCGTTCGGAAACCCGATCGAGGTCAAGGGCTTTGCCTCGCTGGCGTCGCTTTACGCCAGTTGATCAACTGGCAATCGACTCGCCCAAGCGCCTGAGCGCGACAGAGCCGCGCTCCTCGTCAAGGCCTTGTCCTCAAAGCTGCGGCGCACCTGGCGGCGCGCCGCAGGGGTGGTGTGGCAAGCCTGCTATCCTGTTGCCATCAACAGTTCGAGCCCAGCGCATGCAGTACACCTTTGTTTCAGCCACGATTTTGCTGATCCTGATCACCGATCCGATCGGCAACATCCCCATTTTTGCCAACGCCCTCAAGCATGTGGCGCCCGAGCGCCGTCCGCGCGTCATCCTGCGCGAGGTGCTGATCGCCTTCTTGCTGCTGCTGACTTTCATGTTCATCGGCGATGGCTTTTTGCGCGTGATGAACCTGAGCGAGCTGTCACTGCAGATTGGCGGCGGCGTGATTCTGTTTTTGATCGCGCTGCGCATGATTTTTCCGCCGCCCAAGGTGGAGTCCGAGGAATCATTGGGCGAGCCGCTGATTGTGCCGCTGGCCATCCCGGCCATTGCCGGGCCATCGGCGCTGGCCACGGTGCTGCTGCTGGTTTCGCAAGCGCCCGAGAAGCGGATCGAGTGGATCGCGGCGCTGTGTGTCACCATGAGCGTGAGCGCGGTGGTGCTGGTGCTGGCCGAGCGCATCCAGCGCGTGGCGGGTGACCGCTTTGTGGTGGCGCTGGAGCGCCTGATGGGCCTGGTGCTGGTGGCGGTGTCGATCGAGATGCTGCTGCGCGGCATCAAGACCTTTGCCCGGCAAGTGGCATGACGCGGACATCCTGGCTGTCGCTCACGCTGGCGGCGTTGCTGGCGCCGCTGGCCAGCGCTGCGGCAGCGCCACCCGTCGCGGCCGCTTCAGCCGCCATCCTGGCGTCAGCCACGCGTGCCGCTGCCGGGCAACCGATGCAGTCAACGGTTTTCAAGCGCAGCGCCGTGCCGCCGCCAGCCAAGCTGATTTACCAGGTGGATTCAAACAAGTTTCCATACAGGATGCGCGGCGAGTTGCTGTGGCAACCTGAGGCATCAGGCTACCAGGCGCTGCTGACCTTCGGTGTGTTCGGCCTGACCCGCAGGCAGACCAGCCAGGGTGCATTCGATGCCTACGGCCTGGCCCCCGAGCGTTTCGCCGACACCTTTCGCAAAGGCGAAGTGGCGCACTTTGACCGCGCGCAGGGCATCGTACGCTTCAGCGCCAACCCGACCACTGCGACCTTGCAGCCCGGTGCCCAGGACCGCCTGAGTGTGACGATGCAACTTGCCGCTCTGGTTGCCAGCGCGCCCCAGCGCTTTGCGCCCGGCACCACGCTACAGGTGCAAACCGTGAGCCATCGTGACGCCGCCGTGTGGGGTTTCAGGGTCGGCGGCACGGAAACGCTGCAGTTGCCGGGCGGGATGCTGCAGGGGTTCAAGCTGGAGCGCATGCCGCGCCACGCCGACGACCAGCGCCTGGAACTCTGGCTGGCACCCAGCTTGAGCTACCTGCCAGTGCGCCTGCGCCTGACCGAACCCAATGGCGACTATGCCGATCAGAAATGGCTGGCGACCGAAGCCGTCGACAAGCCTTGAAATTCCCGGATTCGCAGCCAGCTTCATGGCTATCTGGATTCATGGATAATTTGACGCATGCACACGCTTTACGACTCTGACACTTTTTCGGTGACCCACATGCTGGCCAACGCCGTCACGGCCGAAGTGCAGCCCGATGACATGAAAGCCGGCGAGCAATTGCTGATCGTGCCGCAACTGGTGCGCCACGGCTTCGAGATCGTCGACAAGCGGGCCAACAAGGAGGTTTACCTCGACGGCTCCTGGGCCGAGTTGTTCCAGCAGCAAATCTCGGCCTGGCAAGTCAAGACGCCGACCCAGGAAGAGGTCGA
>Ga0172367_10007778_pt1 | contig 12171 bp, 11 predicted proteins | sample Lak10m_FD_114542 | JGI IMG/M metagenome (GOLD analysis project Ga0172367, IMG submission 114542) | Freshwater microbial communities from Kabuno Bay, South-Kivu, Congo - kab_022012_10m | ecosystem: Environmental > Aquatic > Freshwater > Lake | place: Democratic Republic of the Congo: South-Kivu...
GTCGTCAGGACGTTCTCTACGCCGAGAATCTTCCTGAATTCGGCGACGGCTTTGTCAAACGTGGCTTCGCTGACGCCTTTGGGTAATGCGATGTACTTGGACATGTTTTTTCCTCGGGATGCGATGGAGTGACGAGCCCCCTCAGGCTTCCATGACGAAGGAAACGTAGCTGTGATGTGCAGCGCCTTCGCCCGTCAGTTGGCAACGATGAATAAAGGCCTGGCTGATGCAGGGCACATGGTTTTGCGCACCGCGGGCCGCCAAGCCTGCCAGCGTCTGGCCGAGTGCCGCTTGCCAGCCCGCGCCGCCTTCCGTCACGGACGGAGCGTAACTGCGCCAGCAGCGCAGGAGCTCGGCTTGCTGCGGGTCTACATCGAGGGCTTCGCACCCTTGGGCCAAATCGACGCCGGCCAGATGCAGCCAGATGTTGCCTGGTGTGGGCACCGTGTTGACTCGGTAGGAAGTGAAGCCATACGTGGTCCAGTCACCCGTACGCATTCCGAGGGTATCGGCTGCGCCCAAGGGTACTTCGGTGATGGCGAAGCTGTTGTCCGGCGTGGCCAGTGCCGCCGCCAGCGGTTCGGCGGCGCCGTGAAAGCCGGCCACCGATTGCAGAGCGTGGCGTGTCTGTTCGCCCTGCTCGGTATGGCGTCCTTCCACCCACTGGCGCGCGCCGGCATCCCGTGCCAGCTCGGCAAACAGCGCGTAGGCACCGTCGTTCATGAGCCCCACCAAGCGTTTGCCGCGCTGAGTAGCAAACAGGGTTTGTACTTTCGACAGTTCGGGAATGTGCCGACCCAGTATGTATTCGCCATAAGCTCCGGCGCGACCGGCACCCTGGGCAAAGCGCGGGACATTGCCCAGACTGACCAGAACAACCGGGTGTGCTTCGCGTTCCGTGTCGGCTCCTAGCGTCAGTTTGGGCAAACCCAATCCAGCCAGCGCTCCGCCGGCCATCATGCTCTTCAGGATGCTGCGGCGAGTGATGGTCATGTCACGCCCTCACTTGAGGTACGCAATCAGTTTGACCAGCGCATCGTCATCAATTTCACTGGCCCGGAACGACGGCATCGCCCGACTCCCCGAGCGCACGATGATCTTCACCAGATCGGCAGGCTTGCTCTGTCCTTTGATTACCGGTCCCACGCCTTTGCCATGGCAGTATCCGCAGACCTTCTCATAAACTTCCTGTCCGCTTTGCCATTTCCCGCTCCCATCCGCAAGCACATTCCCGCTTAACAGCGTCAATATCGCGGCGAGGCCGGGGAGAATATTCGGGCAATTCATGATGTCGCTCCTCTACGTTATTCCTATTCCGCGCTTGCGCAAGCGGATGTGTGAGTGTACTTAGCATGCCATATGCCAGCCGCTATGTATTTGTAACAAATGGGGAAAAATTTGCTGCAACGCGGCATCCCGGGTTGCTACGTGTTATCAAATGATTAAATGACGTGATGTATTCATCATTTAATTAATCAAGTGGCTTCTTGCAAGCCGTCGAATGGGTGATCCGGACGATTCAGTACTACGGTAATCGAGCAATGCCGTGTCTATTCCGCCTATGCGGAGAGCATGACTTGTCGCAGTCAGAACAGGAAAATACCGCGGCCACCCGAGTGTTGGCTGATGTCCATCATGACATTTGGTTAGAGCGGACCGTTCGGTGAATCGACCCCTGGCTGGCGACGCTCATCAGCCGATTCCGATTTATCGCTTTCATGCAGGCGCTTCAAGCGATAGGCGAGTTGCGGACGAGTCAAGCCCAGCATTCTGGCCGCCGAGGAAAGGTTTCCCCGCGCCTTATCCACCGAAGTTTCGATCAGCAACGTTTCCACCTCGTTCAGCGTCATCACGCCATTGAACACGGCTTCGCAAAGATTTTTGGTCGTGTCCTGAGGTTGAATGCCGAGACCACCGTTCAAGTCCAGGCCAAATTCCAGGGACGTGCCATCGTGGTGTGAAGAGAAAAGGTGACTCACTTCGATGCGCGACCCGTTTGGCGCAAGAATAACGCCGCGCTCGATCATATTCTGCAGTTCACGGACATTGCCCGGCCAGGAATAACTCAGCAGTGCGCGCTTGGCCTTGTCCGTGAACCCCCGCAATTTCTTGCCGTGCAAGGCACTGTATTTTTCCAGGAAATTCTTGGCAAGCAAGGCGATATCTTCCTTGCGCACGCGCAGGGGAGGTATGCTGATTTGATAGGCGTTGAGACGATAGTACAAGTCTGCGCGGAACTTGCCTGCCTTGATCAGTTGCTGCAATTCCGCATTGGTGGCAGCGACCACACGGACATTGATCTTCCGAATTTTCTGGTCACCCAGGCGCTCAATCTCACCTTCCTGCAGCACCCTCAGCAATTTGGCCTGCGCGGAAAGAGACAGATCGCCGATCTCGTCGAGGAACAAAGTCCCGCCATCGGCTCGCTCGAAGCGGCCGGGCCGGGATACCAGGGCGCCCGTATACGACCCCTTCTCCACACCGAAGAGCTCGGATTCAACCAGGTCGTGCGGAATCGCCGCACAATTAATGGCGACGAAAGCTTCATTGCGGCGGGTGCTCCGCTCATGCAGGGCGCGCGCAAACATCTCCTTGCCGACCCCAGTTTCACCCAGAAGCAGAACGGATATTTGGCAGTTTGCCGCACGCTTGAGCAAATCATAGGCGGCCATGAAACCGGGCGAACTCCCCGTCATATCCGTCGGCAACTTGCTGCTGTCACCTATCGACGAACGCAACTGCACCACCTGGGTCTGCAGGTCGATCAACAAGTCGGCAATGGCTTCGCGATCGAACAGGCTGGTGTAGTCTTCCGCGTCGTCCCACTCTTCGATAGGCTTGCCAATAATCCGGCAGCAGGCGTTTCCCATTCCAGCACACTCGACTTCCTTATACACTATCTGCCTTCCCATGAAAGTCGATGTGTACCCGCATGCATAGCCGATCTGCGTCCAGCAAACCGGCTCATCATGCACGCCAAAAAAACGTTTATGCCATTGTCCTTCCCAGGAGTTTTCCCAGAGAAACTCCCCGTAAAACTTGCCAGCGACCCGATCAAACTCCAGTTTTACGGGAGTGACTTTAACGACCCCTTCCAGCGTATGCAGTTGGGGACCGGTCATGAAGATTTCCATGTCACTGGCATTGGGCGACCGGGTTCTCACCAGTTCTGCATCGCGCACACCGGAGTCGTACCCCATGCGCGTGAACAAGCTTTTGGCGCGGGTCATGCCGAGGATTTCTATAAGTTCCTTGCTTAACAGCGCCTGAGTTTCGGCATGGACAAGCAACATTCGGTGCTCATGCAACCAGATTTGACCGGTATCGGCGCAGAAATGCACTCTTGTCCGCAGATCGTCACTACTGGTTTGCCTGATACTGCGTATCTTGGTCATGGCCTAGCCTGAATATTTCACCGGCGTAGTTGAAATGAGGTCGTCGGAATCGTGTCTTCCCGCGTTATACCTGGTGTCGAGACAGAACAACATGGGAGATTCCGGCGATGCCAAATTGTACCGCGTAAAAGCGCTTGTTTCCGAACCTTGGTCAGGGCAATTGCATCAAATTGCCCTGAGCCCGAGGATGCTGGACCGGTAGGCATCTGAGGAGGAAGCCAAGATGCGGCGGGTATAGATGCCGCCCTTACGTGGGGTTTTATCGAGGCGGAATAGATTGAGGACGACGCGGCGCACAGTGGCGAGATTGGCCCCGGCATTTTTCTCGCGGGCGCGCATGTGGTCATCGTTAAACGCGACATCAAGACACCAATGGACACTATTCTCGATTCCCCAATGAGCGCGCGCAAAGTCTTCGACACCGCAGACCATTGCGCATACCGCCATGGTCAGTATCTCCACAAGATCATACTTCGACCGCCCTACCACGCGCGGATCGGAAATGGCCGCAAAGGCTTCGGCCAAAGATTTCCGCTCACCCACTGTTTCCCGTTTTCTCGTCTCTGCGTCACCCCAAAAAGACAGGAAACTACACAAAATCAAGCCCCGTGAACAGCCCCCTCGCAACCCATTGACTGTAAACAATTACTTCACTCAGTCTACGGCAATGTCATTTGCATTTTGATGCGATTGCCCTGTGGCAGTCACCAACAGTTAGGCTTTGCCCGCATACCCAATCGGTGCCGGCGCAAGCGCCAGGATCCGCTGGTACAACCTTTCCGCTTCTTCCTTGGGCTTGATGCCGAACAACGGATTATCGTTTTCCTGGAAGGCGTCGTAAATTTCTTTCCAGTCGTCTGCCGTCAAGGCATGCTCGGCAATCGGCAGGAGATCGTCTTCCTCCCTGCGCATGTGTTGCCATTCCAGATTGATGTAGCGGTCCACCAGATTGAAAAATTCATCCCGGGAGCCGGGCCGCTCATTCTGGAAATCGAGCAGCAACTGTTTGAGATTCTCGATCAATGGATGGCCGACCTGATGCTCCTTTTCGAGCGCTGCAATCACGGCATCCGCTTCTTTGGTCCGTTTTTTTACCGCGCGAAACAGGTACCCGTCTTCCTTGGGGTGGTGCCAGCGATTCGGATAAGACACGATGTAGTCAAGGATCGCTCGCAGCAATGGGAAGTTTGGCGCCATCGCGGCGCCCCGCATCTGCCTGACCAGATAGCCCAGCGCATACAGCACGGACGAAATTGCCGAATGCTCGTCCTTGATGATCTGGATGGCTGCCGCTTTCACGCTGTGCTTCTCGATTCAGACCGGTATTTCAATAGGTTTCGACGTGAAAGCGGGCCTTCTTCAACAGGGCCGGCCGCAGCGTTTCCCAGTCCATGCCGCGGGCGCGGCAGATGTCGCTGAACGCCTCAAGCACGCCGGTCTCCATGCCTTTCAATCCGCAAATGTAGATGAAGCAGTTGTCGTCGGTCAGCATCTGCACGACCTTGTCGGCGCGCGCACGGATCAGATCTTGTACGTACTGCTTGGGCTGATCGGGCGTGCGCGAAAAAGCGAAGTTGATGTCGATGAACTCCTTGGGCAGCTTCTGCAGCGGCCCCAGATAGGGCAGTTCTTCGCGGGTGCGGGCACCGAAGAACAGCATCAGCTCGCCCCCCTCCTGCTGGCCCATGCGGCGGCGGCGCCGTTCGGTCATCGCGCGCATCGGCGCGGAACCGGTGCCGGTGCAGATCATCATGATCGAGGCACCGGGGTGGTTGGGCATCAGGAAGGTCGTGCCGTACGGGCCGGTGACCTGCACCTGGTCGCCCTTCTTGAGGTCGCAGACATAATTCGAGCAAAGACCCAGCGACGGCTTGCCGTCGTGGTCTTCGGTGACGCGCTTCACGGTGAGCGCCAGGTTGTTGTAGCCGGGGCGCTCTCCTTCGCGCGGGCTGGCCACGGAATACATGCGCAACAGATGCGGCTTGCCGTTGGCGTCAACACCCGGCGGAATGATACCGATCGACTGGCCTTCCAGCACCGGAAAAGGTGTCGTGCCGAAATCCAGGATTACGTGATGGATCTCGCTCGATGCACCCTCGGCGGTGAGTCGGTAATTGCCGCTCACCGTCGCCGTCACCGGATTGTTCGGGCCATACAGATTGACATAAGGGTGAGCTGCGGACCAGGGCGCCAGTGCCTGCCCGCCCTGGCCGGCAGTCGCCACATCGGTAATGCGCTGGACCTCGTCGGGCGCTTCAGTGGCGGCGCTGCCGACGGCCATGTTGTCGTATTCGGTAAACTCGGGCAGAACATCCCAGCCCAGCTGGTCGTTCAGACTGTAGGGCCGATCCTTGCGCACGTTGCGGACATTGTCGATGGCGCCGGTCGGACAGGGTCCGATGCAGGCATTGCACCAGTTGCACACCTCAAACTTGACCACGTAATTGCGCGCATCGTGGGTGATCGCGTTGATCGGGCACATCTCCTCGCAGGTGTTGCAGCGGATGCAGATTTCCGGATCGATGACGTGCTGCCGCGCCAATTCGCTCTGGACGGAGGGTGCGTTCATGGTCTTATCCTTGGATTCGTCTCTGGTCTGCACCGGAAGGGATCACCCTCTTCCGGTCCTGGTTGACTATCAGTTAAAGCGAACGTACTCGAAGTCGATCGGCTTGTTGTTGATGCCGCGGTTCGGTGCGGCGATCCAGTTGGCATACTTGCCGGGTTCGAGGCAGCTGCCCATCAACGAATGGACGAACAGCCGGTCTTCCTCGGTGGGCAGCCAGTTCTGGTGCTGGTGGGTCCATTCGGCTTCGGACAGCAGGCGTCCGTCGGGCCCGACATGCACGTCGGCAAACATGCCGATCTTGCGGTGGAACCCCTTGTGCGGCAGGGTGAACCTGAAATTGATGCCGAGCTTTTCGGGAACGCGGTTCCAGCGGCCGACACCGGACTGGATATCGGTCACCCAGTCGTCGCGCAGGCGCTCGTTGAGGGCGGTCAGCGCCGGCACATGGCGGGTCAGTATCTTGTCGCCGGAGACATCCATGACTTCGTACTCGCTGTTGTCCAGCTTGTGATCGTCGGTGAGCTTGCTTTCCTCGAAACGCCCCTTGAGACCCGTGGTGTAATAGGTCGCGGCGTTGGACGAGATCTCCGCGCCATACAGGTCGGAGGTGACGCTGAAATGGAAGTTGAGATACTTCTGCAGGGTGGGTAGGTCGATCACGCCGGCGGCACGCAGCTTGACCGGATCATCGGTCTTGAGTTCGTTCATGACCTCGCAGGTGCGCTGGATGATACGGCTGACGCCCTGTTCGCCAACAAAGAGGTGATGGGCTTCTTCGGTCAGCATGAACTTGCAGGTGCGCGCCAGCGGATCGAAGGCGGATTCGGCGAGCGAGGCGAGCTGATATTTGCCATCGCGGTCGGTGGCAAAGGTAAACATGAAGAAGGAGAGCCAGTCCGGCGTCTTCTCGTTGAAGGCGGTGAGGATACGCGGATTGTCGGCATCGCCCGAACGGCGCTCGAGCAGCGCCTCGCCTTCCTCGCGTCCGTCGCGGCCAAAGTGGGCATGCAGCAGATAGACCATGGCCCACAAATGACGGCCTTCCTCGACATTGACCTGGAACAGGTTGCGCAAGTCGTAAAGCGATGGCGCAGTCAGACCGAGGTGACGCTGCTGTTCGACCGAAGCCGGTTCGGTATCGCCTTGCGTCACGATGATGCGGCGCAATGTGGAGCGATATTCACCCGGCACGTCCTGCCAGACATCGCCACCCTTGTGATCGCCAAAGGTAATTTTCTTGTTCTCTTCACCCGGCGTGAGAAAGATGCCCCAGCGGTATTCGGGCATCTTGACGTAATCGAAGTGCGCCCAGCCATTCGGCTCGACGCTGACTGCGGTGCGCAGATAGACATCGTAGTTGGTGGATTTGTCCGGTCCCATCTCGCTCCACCAGTCCAGGTAGGACGGCTGCCATTGCTCCAGGGCGCGCTGCAGGGTCTTGTTGCTGGAAAGATTTACGTTGTTGGGAATCCGCTCGTCATAATTGATTGCCATTTTGCTATCTCCAAAGTAATCGGTTTGAACGGCGCACTGCGCGTAGCTTGTGTGACTTGTATTTCCTATACCCGCTGCCAATCGAATTGAGGCTTCTTGCCGCTGCCGAATAGCTTCAGTGCGCCATTGGCGCCGACGGCGTTGGGCCGGATGAAAATCCAGTTCTGCCAGGCTGAAAGGCGCCCGAAGATACGGGTATTCATGGTCTCGACCGGACCGAAGCGCAGATTGGCTTCAAGGCCAGTCAAGGCATCCGGCGACAGTGCCGCCCGCTCCTCGATGGCGAGGCGGATCTCGTCGTCCCAGTCGAGGTCGTCCGGCGCCACGGTGATCAAGCCAAGAGAGACGGCATCCTGCGCCGTCAGCGGCTTGCCGAGGGCCGCCTTGACGGCCTGGATCGGTGCCTCTTCCTGATAGAAGCGCGCTTCGATTCTCGACAGGCCGTTCACCATCGGCAGCAGGCCGAAATTCATGGCGGACAGGCTCACGCTGTTGCTGCCTTCCTCGGCATCGCGCATATAGGAACGGTCGGCGGCCAGGGCCAGTTCCAGCAGGGAGCCGGCAAAGCAGGAGCCCGGTTCGATGACGGCATAGATGCTGCGCGAGGTGACGTCGAGCCGGGCGAAAGTGCGGCGCATGAAACCAAGCACTTCGCGCACAAACCAGTTGGCTTGATTGGCGACGATGACGGCATCGGTGTCGAGAACCTGTTTCGCGTCGCCCTCGGTCTTGAGCTGCCACAGACCGATGCCCTGTTCGTTGGTGCGCAGGTTGAGGATGGCGTCGTCCAGTTCGCGTGTCATCTGCAGCGGCCACCAGTCGACGCCCGCCGCCAGGATCTCGGTAACGCTCTTCGCGCTGACCGCCTGGGGCGCACGCACCATCAGGGTGGCCGTACGGGCGTTGCGGTCGATGGTGACATCGACGAATTCGTAATGGTATCCGGCGCTATCGATGCTGCGCTTGAGCGGGGTCAGCGTGATGCCCTTGGCATCGGTCGGACGGTCGCTTTGGGCGGCCAGTTCCAGGGCACGCTGCGCGACGCGCTCGCCAAACTGTTGCTGCTTGACCACTTCGTCCACCAGCCGCCACTCGACGGCACGCTGGCCACGCACGCCTTCCTGGATGGTACAGAAAATGTCGGCACGGTCGCGGCGCACCTTGCGCTTGTCGGTCACTCGGGTCAGTCCGCCGGTACCGGGCAGCACGCCCAGCAACGGCACTTCGGGCAGGCTGACGGAAGAATTACGGTCATCGATCAGGAAAATTTCATCACAGGCCAACGCCAGTTCATAGCCGCCACCTGCGGTTGCGCCGTTACAGGCAGCGAGGAACTTGAGGCCGGAGTATTTGCTGGAATCCTCGATGCCGTTTCTGGTTTCGTTGGTGAATTTGCAGAAGTTAACTTTCCACGCATGGGACGAGACGCCGAGCATGTAGATGTTGGCGCCGGAACAGAAGATCTTCTGCTTGCCGCTGGTAAACACCACGCAGCGCACTTCCGGGTGCTCGAAGCGAATGCGCTGCAATACATCATGCAGTTCGATGTCGACGCCGAGGTCATAGGAGTTGAGTTTGAGCTTGTATCCCGGACGGATGCCACCGTCTTCGTCGATGTCCAGGGTCAGAGTGGCTACGACACCGTTGTAGCCGACTTTCCAGTGTTTATAGGCTGAGGGATCGACCTGGTAGTCAACTCTGCCTTCAGCCTGAACTGCAGCATTCATCATTGCATTCACTTGCTACCTCCTCTTGGGGTTAAGTCTAGGCACGCACCAACTGCCGAAGCCGGTCAAAGGCTTCGTCTTCCGATATATCCGAGGTCTCGAGGGACTTGTCCGCCTTTGCATACAGCGCATCGCGGGCCTCCAGGATGCGGCGCAAGTCGGCCATCGCCTCATCGTTGCCCGCCATCGGCCGCAGGTCGCCCTGGGCGATGACGCGAGCCATGTGGTCTTCAGGACGCGCCTTCAGCCAAACGGTGAAGCAGTTGGTCAGCAACTGGTCGTAGGTGTCGCCCTGAGAGACGATGCCGCCGCCGATCGACAACACTGCCCGCTCGTATTGATCGAGCACGCGTTCCAGCGTGCGCTTCTCCAGGCGGCGGTAACCCGATTGACCGTAGAGCGAAAATATTTCGCTCACCGGCATGCCCGTCACTTTTTCGATTTCCGCGACCAACTCGATGAAGGGCACGCCCATCTCCTTGGCCAGGCGCTTGCCCAGCGTGGATTTACCGGCGCCGCGCAGACCGATGAGTGCAATGCGGTTGCGGCGCACCGTCTCTTCATGGCCAAAGTCGCGCATCAGGCGGAAGACCACTTCTTCAAGACGCTGTTGCGGCATGCGCTCCAGGAAACGCCGGATCAGGCGGCGCTCAACGCTGTCTTCCGCGTCGGTAGACAGCAACTCGATCAGCGACACGTTGAGCGTCGCGGCGATACGACGCAGCAAGGTAATGGAGACGTTGGACTCGCCCACTTCAAGATGCGCCAAATGGCGTTCCGAGACATTCGAATCCCGAGCCAAAAGCTTGCGCGTCATGCCGAGGCGTTCGCGCAACTCTCGAACACGACGCCCGAGGGAAAGGAGAAATCCCGCTTCGTCGGGAAACGAAACCTCAGGTGAGAGTTTTTCCGGTGCTTCCTGAGTGGTAGTTTGCTGGGTCATAAGCGCCTAAACATGCAAAATAATGCAGTAGATGTGACGAATCATATCGAGCAAAATACGGCATGTCAAGAAGTAAAGTGCACTTTTTATTGAAGCAGCGATGGCGCAGAGCCATAGGGCAATTCTGGCAATTTCTATTTATTATTTTTATTACATAAAGTTAACGCAATCTCCAACAAGAACTAAACTGCTTGACAAAAACCAGACCTAGAGTATTCTGTTTCATATCCAAGTTTATCCATCATGCAATAAACTGCGCGTGCGCGACTGCCCCGCAACTACAAGAGAGACGGAAATGACCACTACTTATCAAGCCTACCAATGTGGCGCCTGCTATTACCCCTATGAAGAGGAATTGGGCCTGCCGGACGAAGGAATCGCGCCGGGCACCAAGTGGCAGGATGTACCGGAGACTTTTATCTGCCCGGAATGCGGAACGCCCAAGGCGGGATTTATCGGCTGGATCAAGGACTGAATCCCGAACCCAGGCACACAGTCCCTATTTCCGGCTGCTATCGCGCATGATGGGCTGGGATCGATCCTTGCATTCCCCAAACCCGTCGTACCAGCCATTCGCATAGAGCGAATCGGCCCGAATCCGATCCATGTCCTTGGTCTGCGACGACGACGGGTTGTTCCCCATGCGGCATCCATCGAGATAGCCATCCTGATAGGCCTTCGGACGGTCAGCATGATGGGCCGGAACCTTGATCTCCCTGGTGATCCCGCAACCGGCCAACAGCACCGCCAACAAACACATCGCAAATCTGGTCCTCATGTCATCTCCCTGAGCGCGCGGCACAGCCCGCTTTGACGCCATTTTGCCGGAACAGTCAGTGTTCTGGAACTCCTTTCAGGAACCGCTAAGCGGTGGACATCTCCGAAACAAGCCCCGTCGATGCGCCACTCAACTCATTGACCGATTCTACGAGATGGAGTTGAATTTGCCCTCCCGCCGTCTCCCAAGCGCCAACATCAGCCGCGAAGCCATCACGCACCGGAATAATTCCACCCATGAAAACAGCGCCTGCATCGGAACTGATTTATCCCTTCTCGACCGCTCCCGCGCCCGGTGAGGTGATGGAAGTCGCGCCCGGCGTGCTGTGGATTCGCATGCCGATGCCCTTGTCGCTCAACCACATCAACCTCTGGGCGATTGATGACGGCGATGGTTGGGCGATCGTCGATACCGGTCTGCGCACACCCGAGACCACCGACGCATGGTGTCAGCTATTCCCTGGCGCCCTCGGCAACCGTCCCGTCACGCGCGTGTTGGTGACGCACATGCACCCGGACCATATCGGGATGGCCGGCTGGATCACGCGCAAATTCAACTGCCGGCTCTGGATGACCCGCCTCGAATATCTCAACAGCCGGATGCTGGCGGCGGATACCGGGCGGGAAGCTCCGGAAGACGGGGTCAATTTTTATCGGCGCGCCGGCTGGAGCGAAGCCGCCATCGAAAACTATCGCGCGCGCTTCGGCAGCTTCGGCAAGCACATGTACACCATGCCCGACAGCTTCAGGCGCTTGTGCGACGGTGAGCGCTTCTCCATCGGCAGCCATGAATGGCGCGTCTTTGTCGGTACCGGCCATTCCCCCGAGCATGCCTGCCTGTATTGCCCCGAACTACAGCTTCTGGTCTCGGGCGATCAGGTATTGCCGAAGATTTCCTCGAATGTGTCGGTGCACCCGACCGAACCGGATGCCGACCCGGTGGCGGACTGGATGGAATCGCTCGCCAAGATCAAGCGTGAAGTGCCGAACGACGTGCTGGTCCTGCCGGCGCACAATGAACCGTTTCGCAATCTGCATGTTCGTCTCGACAATCTTGCCCAGGATCAGGAAAACACGCTCGCCCGCCTGCGTGAAGCATTGCACACGCCACGACGCGTCATCGATCTGTTCGAAGCACTGTTCGCCCGCAAGATCGGTACGGATCCGCTCCAGCTCTATCTCGCGACCGGCGAAACGCTCGCCTGCCTGCGCTACCTGATCGGCCGCGGCGAAGCCAGTGCAAAGGACGATGAGTCCGGCATCGCA
>Ga0172367_10007779_pt1 | contig 12170 bp, 8 predicted proteins | sample Lak10m_FD_114542 | JGI IMG/M metagenome (GOLD analysis project Ga0172367, IMG submission 114542) | Freshwater microbial communities from Kabuno Bay, South-Kivu, Congo - kab_022012_10m | ecosystem: Environmental > Aquatic > Freshwater > Lake | place: Democratic Republic of the Congo: South-Kivu...
ATTATGTGCTCGCCGTAGGGAGTGGCATCGATTTTATATGGGTATCGCAAACGAGAATGGGCTGCCTTCGAATGATCTGGCACCCTCTGGCCCTACCAAGGTGCGCGCCATGCGAACGATGATCATCGCCCTGCTGCTCTCCATCGCTTCGACCCACTCCCTGGCCATGCAAGCACCGGCTCCGGAGGAGGCGGTGGTCGAGCTCGATGGTGTGTGCATCGCGCCCGATGCGTACGCCTCTTGGCTGTTGCTGACGCACGGCGAGCGTCTGGCGCGCGTGTATGGCGCCGAGCAGGTCGCGGTCGAGCGCGCCGCGCGCGCCGTCGGCGTCGAGTTGTCGCAGGAGGAGCTGTCTGCGCAAGTGCAGCGCGACTTCGACGAACGCATCCAACATGCGTTCTTCGGCAACCTCGACGAGTGGCGCGCGGAGTTCGCGCGCACGGGGCGCACCGAGGCGGGAGCGAGACGGCAACGCGAGATCGAGGCGCGTCCTCATTTGCTGGCGCGGAAGATGGCCTCGATCGGGCGCGTGGTCCCCGAGCACAAGATCGTGCGCGAGTGGGAACGGCTGCACGGCAAGCTTGGTCGCCGCTACGAGTTGTCGATGAGCTTCTACCTCGCCGAAGTGCGCTCCTCGGCCCAGTCCGACACCGAAGCGCGCAAGGCGGCCCAAGAAGAGGCTTGGTCCAAGTCCAAGGCCCGCGCCTTGGCCGCGCGCGCGCGCATCGCCGCCGGCGAGGACTTCGGCAAGGTCGCGCGCGAGACGAGCGAAGATCCCGACACGCGCGATGGACGCGGCGTGCCCAGTTCCTTCCGCGATGAAGGTTGGCCCAAGGGCTTCCACGACGAACTCGCCAAGCTCGCCGTCGGCGAGTTGTCCCAACCGCTGCAAGGCAAGGGCGGTTGGTGGCTGGTCAAGGTGCGCGCGGTGCAGGCCACGCAGCTGGAGGCGGCGCGGCCGGCCATCGTCGCCATGCTGGCCGAGAAGGGGCCGGAACCCGACGAGGTGGGTGCGATCCTCGAGCCGTTGCACGTCAATACGAAGGTCGAGGTGCTGCCGCAGATGTGGCAGGCGCCTTCCAAGGGCGAACAGGGCGGGGGCGACTTGCCTGTGATGCTGGTCGATGGCGAGCCGGTCGGCCGCGCGGAGTACGCGCGCTTCCTCCTGTACTGGCAGGGCGAGACGGCCTTGACGCGCTTCGTCGAGGACTGGGCCGTCGAGCGCAAGGCCGCGGCCGCGGGCGTGTCGGTGACCGAAGCCGAGGTGCGCGCGCGCGTCGACGAGCACATCGAGACGATGATCGACGAGGGCTTCAAGCGCCAACGCGAAGGTTGGCTGGCCTTCCTGCGCCGGGCCAACCGCACCGAGGAGTCGTTCCGCGCTTCGCTGGCCGAGCGTTGGCGCATCGATCTCCTGGCCGAGAAGCTGATGCTCAGGGAGCGCGTGGTCGACGAGCGCGCCCTCCGCGAACGCTACATCGCCGCCTACGGAGACGAGGGCGAGCGCTTCGAGGTCGCCTGGATCGTGCGACGCATCAAGGGTTCGCTGCCCGCCGGCGAGCCGTCGCGCGAGGCGGTCGAGGCCGAATTGGCGCGTGCTTCCGAGGCGGCGAGGATCGAGCTGGCGGCCTTGTTGGCGCGTGCCAAGGCGGGGGAGTCGTTCGCCGACCTCGCGCGCGAGGCGAGCGAGGACCTCGCGACGCGCGAAGCGGGCGGCCGCCGCCCCGGTCGCTTCCGCGCCGATTCAGTGCCGCAAGCGCTGGCGGACGCGGTGCTGGGCCAACCGGTGGGCGGCACGACAGCCGCGCTGTCCTACGGATCGGCTTGGGTGGCCTTCCATGTGCTGGAGCGCCGCAAGGTCTCCTTCGAGGAAGCCAAGGCGGAACTGGCCGAGGAGCTGCGCACCGAGCGCCCGTTCCTGACCGACATCGGTTCGTACCGCAACACCCTCGCGCGCGAGGTCGAGGTCCGCATCAAGCCAGGCATGGCGCGCTGAGGGCCCGGGCCCAGCCAAGCCGCGCGCCGGTCCCGGCGCCCATGCCGGTCATTCGGCAAGCAGGAGCTCGATCGTCGCGGGCTGGAGGTTCTTGGGCGAGTCGTGCCAGCGCACGCGCCCCTCGCGGTCGAGCAGCACCATGTCGGGCTTGCTGGCGAGGAACGAGGTCGCGATGCGCAGCTTGTGGTCGTACACCACCGGGAAGTCGAAGCGCTTCTTGGGCGTCTCGGCGCGCGCGACCTCCAACGGCTCGGTGATCGTCCCGGTCTGCTTGTCCTGCTGCGGCACGAGCACGCCCACGAAGCGCACCTTGCCCGCGAGTCGCGCCGCCCAGTCGGCCACGCAGTCGCGCTCGACATCGCAGAAGCTGCATTGCGTGGAGAAGAAGTACAGCGCCACCACCTCGCCCAGCAGGCTCTCGAGCGGCCGCGGCTCGCCCTGCACCCAATCGGCCGAGGCGAAGGGCTTGGCCTGCTGGCCGAGCGCGGTGGTTTGCGCGCGCACGCGCGACAGATGGTTCGCGCGGTCCTTGTCGACGCCGGACCATTGCTTGAGGTACAGCTCGAGGTCGAGCAGGGCGCCATCGCGATCGAGCGCGTGGCGTCGGACTTCGGCGCGCTTCTCCAAGGCGCGTCGCGCCCACTCCGCCTGCGCGCCGTGCCGTTCGAGCACGAGCGTGTACTCGTGGGTGGCGGCCAGCAGGTCGTTGTCGTAGAGGCGCGTGTTGCCGAGCAAGTAGCGCGCGCGCGCCGCCAGCGCCTTGTCGGACTGGCGCTCGACCCATTCGAGGTGCGCGTTGGCGCGTTCGAAGCTTCCCTTGGCCGCCGGATTGGAGCGGCCGCAGGTGCGCGCGCGAAAGCCGATGTTGATCCACGAGTTGCCGGCCTCGAGGCGCGCTTCCACGGCGCGCTCGGCGGCGGGATGCGCGGCATGGAAGGCTTCGAACAGCAAGGCGGCGGCCTGATGGTCGCCCTTGGTCTTCAAGTCGAAGGCCGACTTCCACTCGGCCTCCAATTGCGCCCCGTCCTCGCGCGCGGGGGCGGGAGTCGGCGCCACTTCGTCGAGTGGCGCGCCATCGCCGCATTCCGGGGCGACCTCCGGCGCGGGCATGTCCGCTTGCGCGGCGGCGGGGGAGGGCGGAAGGGGTGAAGGCGGGGCCGGAGTCCCTGCCACCGGCGCGCGCGGCGTGGACGACGCCGTCGGCGAGGCCGATCCGCCATCGGTGCAGGCCGCGGCGCAGCAGGCGGCGAGCAGCCCGAGCGTGCGGAGGGCGACGGCGAACTTGGACGGATGCTGCAAGCAGGGACGAAGGTTCATGGAGCCTCGTGGTCGAAAGCGACCCGGACCATGGTACGCGTCGCCGCGAGGCCCGCCAACGCGCGGCGCGGCCATCCGCCAACTCGGGGCGTCAAGGCGTCAAGGCGTCAAGGCGTCAAGGCGCCGTGGCGACGGCGGCGCCGAGCCTGTCCAGCAAGCGCGCCTGGTCGTCGTCGCGCCACAACCGCTCGCGCGTAGCCTTGGGCACGAAGCCCTCGACCACCCCTTGCTCGACGAAGGCCAGCAGCGCTTCCCAGTAGCCCTCGACATCGAGCAACCCGACGGGCTTGTCGTGGATCGAGAGTTGGTTCCAGGTCACGACCTCGCACAGCTCGTCGAAGGTGCCGAAGCCTCCGGGCAGCGCGAGGAACGCGTCGGCGCGACTGGCCATCAGGATCTTGCGCTCGTGCATGGTCTCCACGACGCGCAGCTGCGTGCAGCCCGAGTGGGCCAGTTCGCGTTCCAGGAGCAGGCGCGGGATCACGCCGTACACCTGTCCACCGCCGGCGAGCACCGCGTCGGCGACCACGCCCATCAAGCCCACGTTGCCCCCGCCATAGACCAGCTCGATGCCGCGCGCGGCCATGCCGGCGCCGAGCTCCCGCGCGGCGCGCGCGTACGCCGGTCGGGCGCCGCTCGACGATCCGCAATAGACGGCGAGCGACCTCACTTGCCGGCGGCCTCGTTGGGATCCTCCATCAGCAGCCGCTCGATGGTCGCGTCCTGCAGGTTGAGCGCGTTGTCGTGCCAGCGCACGCGCCCGGCGCGGTCGAGCAGCACCATGTCGGGGATCTTGGCCGACTGCCACTCGCGCATCGCCTTCTGGCCGATGTCGTGCATGACGGGGAACGCATAGCCGCGCGTGGGCAGCCAGGCGCGCACGCTCTCCAAGGTCTGTCCGCGCTGGTCGTCGATCACGCCGACCACCTTGAGGTTGCCTCCATGGCGGCTCATCAACTCCAGGACCTGCGGGCGCGCCTTCTCGCAGTTGTCGCACCAAGTCGCGAGGAAGTAGACCAGCACGACCTCGCCCTTCAGCTCCTCGAGTCGCAGCGGCCCGCCTTGAGCCCAGCTCGCCGATTGCAAGGCCGGCGCGGGCTTCTCGAAGGCTTGCGCGAACGAGCGGTAGGTCTGCACCGACTGGTACTCCTTCTCCTCGTGGCCGTTGGTGCCGGGGCCGTGCGACTTGATGTACAGATCCATGTCGGCGATCGCGCCCGCGGCGTCGAGCAGGTGGCGTCGGACGAAGGCGCGCCGCTCGAGCGACTTGCGCGCGTAGCGCGCGTCGTTGGGCCAACCTTCGCGCGCCATGGTGTACTCTCGCTCGGCGCCCGCCAGATCGCCCGAGAACATCAGCACCGAGCCGCGCAGGTACTGCGCGCGGGCCGCGTGCGGGCTGGCGCGATCCTTGACGACGATGGCGAGGCGCTCGAGCGCCGTCTGGAAGGCCAGGCGCGACTCGGGCGTGGGCACGCCGAGCTTCATCTTCGAGCGACCCACGGAAAGCAGCGCGTTGCCCGCCTCGACCAGCGCCTCCTTGGCGCGCGGCGCGTCGGGATGCGCGGCGTAGTACGCCTCGAACAGCGCGGCGGCGGCCTCGTAGTCCGCCTTGCCGCGCTTGGCGACGGCCGCGTCCCACTCCGCGGCCAGCGGGTCCACGCCTTGCGGCGCCTGCGGCTTGGGCTTCTCCTGCGCGGGCGGTTCCGCCTCCAGCTCGCCGGGCGCGTCGGTGCATTCCTGGACCGCCGACGGCGCGCCGTCGGCGGCAGCTGTCAAGTTTGCTTGCAGAGCTGGCGTGGCCACGGCGGGCGCGTGGCTCGCGCTGGCTTCCGCGCCACCTTCGGCGCAGGCGGCCCCGAGCAGGAGCGAAGGCACGAGGACGAGGGCGAGGAGTTTCTTCATGGTGGCCTTGCGCGAGGGCGGGGCGCGGCGCGGGTCGATGTGGCTGGCGGAGGCCGAGGCAGGGGCATGGCTGGTGGCCATTCGCGCCCACGGCGTGCATTCCAGCCTAGCGTGCGCCTACGCTCTGCGGCAGCGCGCCACTGTCCTTCGTGCGCGCCGCCCCACGCCACTCGTCCGCCCAGCACCACCGCCATGGCCTCCACGCGCCTCCATCCGCCCTTGCGTCGCCTGCCTTCCTGCGCCTTCTTGCTGGCCCTCGCCTGCTCGTCCGGCTGCGGCTCGGCGGCGGGTGGCGACGAGGCTTTCCGCCTCGAGGTCGAGGGCTTCCTCGAGCGCTACAACGCGCGTTGGCAGCAGCTCGCCACGACCGCGGCCGAGGCGCAGTGGGCTTCGAAGACGCGCATCGTGGAGGGCGACGACTCCAACCTGCGCCGCACGCGCGAGGCCGAGGAGGCCTTGGCGGCCTTCGCCGGCGGCGTCGACACGATCGCATTGGCGCGCGCCTACCAGAAGCGCGGTCGCGAGTTGCCGCCGCTCGTGGTCAAGCAACTGCAGGCCGTGCTGCAGAACGCCGGCGCCAGCCCGCAGACCGTGCCCGAGCTCGTCGAGCGCCGCATCGAGGTCGAGGCGCGTCTGCAGGAGTCGCTCGACGGCTTCCGCTTCCGGCTCGACGGCGCGGAGACGACGCCCAACGCCCTCGACGCCATGTTGCGCGACGAGCGCGACCTCGAGCGTCGTCGGGCGGCTTGGGAGTCGTCGAAGTCGTTGGGTGCCGCGCTCAAGCCCGACTTGATCCTCGCGCGCGGGCTGCGCAACGACGTCGTGCGCGCGCTGGGGCACAAGGACTTCTTCGCCTACATGGCGGCCGAGTACGGCATGACCACCGACCAGCTGGCCGCCAAGGTCGACCAGCTGCGACGCGAGCTGCGCCCGCTCTACGCGGAGCTGCACACGTGGGCTCGCCACGAACTCGCCGCGCGCCATGGACAGCCGGTGCCCGACCTCATCCCCGCCCACTGGCTCACGAATCGCTGGGGCCAGGACTGGTCCGGACTCGTCGACGTGCCGGGCTTCGACATCGACGCGACCTTGAGGGAGAAGGAACCGCGCTGGATCGTCGAGCAGGCCGAACGCTTCTACGTCTCCTTGGGCTTCGAGCCGCTGCCGCAAGGCTTCTGGGAGCGTTCGTCCTTGTGGGAGCTGCCGCCGGACTCGCCCTTCAAGAAGAACACGCACGCCTCGGCTTGGCATGTCGACCACGAACGCGACGTGCGCTGCTTGATGAGCGTGCGCCCGGGCGCGGAGTGGTACGAGACGGCGCACCACGAGCTGGGTCACATCCACTACTACTTGGCCTATTCGCGTCCCGAGGTGCCGCCCGTCTTGCGCAATGGCGCGAACCGCGCCTTCCACGAAGCGGTCGGCTCGCTGATGGGCCTCGCCGCCATGCAACCGCGCTTCGCCGAGGCGGTGGGGTTGCCACTCTCGGGAGCGCGCCCCGATCCGATCCAGCTCTTGCTGAAGGAGGCGCTGAACTACGTGGTGTTCATCCCGTGGTCGGCGGGGACGATGTTCGAGTTCGAGCGCGAGCTGTACGCCAAGGAGCTGCCGGCGGAGTCTTGGAACAAGCGTTGGTGGGAACTCGTGGCCCTGCACCAAGGCATCGCGCCGCCCGCGCCGCGCGGCGAAGATTACTGCGACGCCGCCACCAAGACCCACATCGTCGACGATCCGGCGGCGTACTACGACTACGCGCTCAGCTTCGTGCTGCTCTTCCAACTGCACGACCACATCGCGCGCAACATCCTCAAGGAGGACCCGCGCGACACGAACTACTTCGGGCGGCGCGACGCCGGGTCGTTCCTGCAGGCGATCATGGCGCGCGGCGCGACGGAGGACTGGCGGGTCCTGTTGCGCAAGTCGACCGGCGGCGACTTGTCGGCCAAGCCGATGCTCGACTACTTCGCGCCGCTGATGGTCTGGCTCGCGCGCCAGAACGCCGGGCGCAAGGCCACGCTCGCGGCGTACTGAGGGCGCGCCGCGCCTCGTCAGCGCGGCGCGGGGAGTTCGGCGAGCAGCGCGCGCAGTTCGGCGTCGAGCGGCGCGAGGCGCAGGCCCGCGTCGATGTGGGCGCGCGCCGCGTCGGCCCGCCCCAGCGCCAAGGCGGCGCGCGCGGCCAAGGCGTGCGTGCGCGGGTCGGGTCCGGAGAGGCGCAGCGACTCTTCGAAGAGTCCAAGGCCCTCCTCGAATCGCCCCGTGGCGCACAACATGCCAGCCAGATTATCGCGCGCCTCGGCGAAGGCGGGATCGGCCGCCAAGCTCGCCTCGAAGCCCGCCAGCGCCGTGTTCGTGTCGCCGGCTTGCGCCGCGTCGAGCGCCTGCAGGAAGGCGAGGCGGGCCTGCGCCTTGCCGTAGCCCGGGTCGTGGCGCAACGACTCCTCGAAGCGCGCGCGCGCGCCGCTCCAGTCGGCGCGGCCTCCGGCCTCGACGCCGGCGCGGAAGTTCGTGCGCGAGCGCGCCAGCGACCACTGTTCGTGCGCCGCCAAACCGGTTCCCCCGGCGAGCAGCGCGCAGGCGGCGCCATACAAGGCGCCGGCGCGCGTCCAGCGCCCCGCGCGACGCAGGACGACGGCTTGCAGCGCGTATTCGCCGCTCTTCGCCGCGCGCACCGCCGCCAAGCCCAGGCACGCGACGATCGACGACCAGCCGAGCGACAGCAGGAACGGAAACCAGTCGTGCAAGCCGCGGAAGGCGTACATCGCCGCGAGGAAGAACGCCGCCAGCAGGGCCTCGTCCGTGAAACTGCAGTCGCGTCGCTTCTGCGCGCGCGACCGGAACACGAGGGCCACCAGCCACGCGCTCGCGCCGATCAGCGCCACGACGCCCCAGTGCGCGCGATTGGCGTAGGCGGAGAGGCTCCCGTCGTAGTAGTGGAACAAGGCCATCGCCGCCAACGCGAAGCCGAGGCGCAGCGCCTGTCGCGGCAGATCCATCCTTCCAGCCGCCCGCCGCGCACCCTGCGTCGCGGCCGCCGCCTTGGCGAACAAGGCCGGCAGGCCGAAGCCCACGCGCAGCGCGCCGTTGGGGCAACTCGAGACGCAGTCCATGCACTTCATGCAGCCTGGATCGACCACCGCCCCGTGGTCGCGCACCTCGGCGTGCACCTGCACGTTGCTCGTGCAGACCGCCGTGCAGTGCCCGCAGCCATTGCAGCTCGAGTCCACGCGGATGCGCCACGGCGCGAGTTGGTCGACCACGCCGAAGATGCCGCCGTAGGGACAGCCGCTGGAGCAGAAGCCCTTCGATCCGAGCACGACCACGGCCAATCCGCCGCACACGGCGAAGGTCAGGAGCGCCACCGGCCAGTCCGGGAAGGTGCGCCAGAAGTCCGTGGTGGCCAGATGCGTCTCGCGCGGCGCGAGTCCGCCTTGCTGCAGCAGTCGCACCGCCGCGGGCGCGAGGAACATGTAGACGCAGGCGAGCCACGGCACGAGCGCGAGCGGCCCGAGATCGAGCTCGCGCGGCTTCCAGCCGGCCTTCAGGAGCAGCCAGCGCGCTCCGTCCTGCAGCGCGACCACATGGCACGCCCAACCGCAGAACCAGCGGCCGAAGACCAGAGTCGATAGGATCGCCAACGCGAAGAAGATGGCGCCGGCGTTGAGCAGCCCATCGCGCGCGAACTCCATCGACTCGCTGGGTTCGAGCGGCGACAAGGTCGAGCCGGTCGCCAGCCAATGCGCCACGTGCAGCGCGATCAGCGCGTGCACGACGATGAGCACGAAGGCCCGCCAGCGCCCGGCGCGCGAAGGCCGCACCGCCAGGCCGGGTCGGGGCAGCACGGGTTCCTTCGCGGCTGATCGCACGCCCACGATCCTAGCCATGTGGGCGCGCCCTGCGCCATGTGGCCGGAGGACCGGGCATGGCGCAGGACGCTCGATCCGTCGGCGGCGGCCCTGCGCCCGCCCGCCGCTCGCGCATCAGGCGCTCCACCTGACGCGCCATTTCGCGCGTCAGGGCGTGAAGGTCACATCCACCGCGTTGGTCAGGTTCGAGGTGCTCGGTGTGCAGAAGTCGACCGCATTGCGGTACCAGACCTGGAAGCGGCGCGTGCCGCCCGGATCGAAGCACCCCACGCCGTTCCAGTTGCAGGCGAGCGCATCCATGCCTGGACCGACCACCATGTTGCCCAGGGCGTCCGCGTTGGGCATGCCCACTTGCGTCAAGTTGGTCATGCAGCGCAACCCGTCGCCGAAAGCCACCGGATTGCCGCGCGAGCCGACGAACAGCATCGTCCGCGCGCCGGGCGGCATGCGGCTGGCGGCGAGGACCAGATCGTCCGTGGCCACGCTGGTCGAGCCGCTCGGGTCGAGGCTGGCGCCCACGCCCAGCGAGTTGCGGCAGCCCGCAGTCGGGTCGTCGTTGCCGCACGGACTGTTGCCGCTCGTGCAGAAGCAGCTCTTCGAGTACTCGTCTTCGCACTCGTCGGGGATCTGGTTGTTGTTCGTGTCGAGCGACGCGCCGCCGGCGATGTCGATCGCGTCCTCGAGGCCGTTCTTGTTGCAGTCGTAGTAGGACTGCGGCGTGATGGCGATGGCGTCGAGGTCGTCGGCATGCCCCGCGCTGCGCGTCGTGCTCAGGTCGAGCGTCTCGGCCGACAGGTAGATGGCCGGTTCCGTGCCGCCGTCCACAGGCGCCATCAGGATGTCGCCCGGCTCGATGGGCAGGCCGAACTTGGAGTCGGGACGACCGACGACGCTCGAGCCGCGGCGCACCGAGAAGAGCAGCATGTCGCCCACGCTGTTCCCGTCGGCGTCGAGCCAGTCGTTGGGGGTCCGGCTCGGCGTGTAGACCCCGTCGCCATCGTCTAGACCCCGTCGCCATCGTCCCAGAGGATCAGCGCATCCAGATCGTCCGTGGCGAAGCCCGCGCGGTCGAGGCCAAGCTGGGCCGGTGTCGCATAGACGACGAGCGAGGAGCCTTGGCGCCGCAGCACCGCGGCTGGCGACACACCCAAGGTGTGGGCGGTGTTGCTGCCGGAAAGGCCGCTGTGGGGGACGACGATGGCGCCGTCGACCGAGAAGCAGAGCCGCTCGCTCGGATCGATGGGCGCGAAGTTCAACGCATCGAGATCGTCACCCGTGTCGACGACGCCCGGGATGGTGGGCTCGCGCAGGCCAAGGCCGCGCGCCGTGCCGCCACCAGCGCCGGGGATGCCGTCGCCGTCGAAGACCAGCACCGAGCTGGGCGGCGTGCCGCCCGGTCCGATCGGTCCGACGAGCACCGCGATCGGGGTGTAGATGTCGCTGGCGGCTTCGCGCGCCTGTGCTTCGCCGCGCAGGCGGCGGTTCGGTGCGTGGCCTTGGCCGGGCGTGCCCTGCGAGTGCTTGTCCACCGAGTAGTACAAGCGCGAACCAGCGCCCGCCGGACCGGCGACACGCAGCGGGACTTCGTGCCGCTCGAAACGGCGTCGATCTCCACGCCCGGGCCCGAGCCGCCGCCGTGGCCTTGGCTTCCAGCCGCGTTCGGCAGGCCGAGCGACGCGCCGTTCCTATGGACGCCCATGCGCGGCATCGGACCGAAGCCGCCGCCGGCGGGAGTGAGCAAGTCGCCTTCGGAGATCGTGGCTTGACCGAGGCCATCCAAAAGACCAACCGAGTGGTTGCGCCAGTCGATGGAGCCCAGCAAGCGCACCTGTCCTTGTACTTGGACGATCGGCGCGGCCAAGGCGCACAATGCGAACATGAGCCCAGTTGTCTTGGTGGTGGAGATCAAGGTGGTTGAATCCAGCCGTGGTGGTGGGGCGACGATCGAGGCGTCGTCGTGCGCGATTCGCGCCGCCCATGCCGGTCGCGGCCACGACTTCCTCGACTGATCCCGCATTTGGCACCATCGTGGCGCCTACACCCCGGGTCCACGCTGATGACGAAGCTCCTAGACGAGACTTGCCCCGTTCCCTCGCGCGCGACTCGCGCGGTTCCACACCTCGTGCTGCTCGTGCTGGCTTGCTTGGCCATGGCGCTGCCAGCTGCAAACGCGGCCGCCAACGCATCGAGGGTGCACGACGAGCACGGCCCCGTGCGCTTGTCCGGCCGGGTGCAACTACCTGAAGGCCATCCCGAGGACGATCCCTGCTCGGTCGTGGCGCGCGGCGAGGGCGGGGCCGAAGTGGCGCGCGTCGTGCCCGGTCCCAGCGGGTCCTTCGTGCTCGAGTTGCCGCATGCGACGGAACGAGCGTTGCTCGTGCTCGAGGCGCGCCATGCCTGCAGCCGCGAACCGACGCGCTGGCGCCGCGGCGAGGCGCAGGAGGGCTTCGTGCTGGAGGGCGATCCCGCCGGAGTGCTCGAGCTGCGTTTCCAAGCGCCGACGACCGAAGCAGCGCGTCTCGCGCTCCTCGCCGGCGCGCGATTGCGAGTGAATGGGCTGCCCACGAGCGGCTCGGGCTTCGGCTGGGAGCGCGTCGCCGCCGTCGAGCCCGGTCCAGGTGCGGCGGATGGTCCACGCGCCGTCTTCGCCGGGCTGCCCATCGACCACGCCTTCGAGCTGGAGGCTTCCATCGCTCCTTGGGTGCCGTTCCGGCGCGAAAACATGGTGCCGCGCGCGAGGGAAGTGGTCGTGGTCGACATCGTCCTGGAGCCCGGCGCGCTCGTGCGCGGTCGCGTGGTCGACGAGCGTGGTCGTCCGGTCGACAAGGCGCGCATCGACGCCTTCAGCGACGGCTTGCTCGACATCCTGCTCGAGTTGCCGGGTGCCGCCCGCCGCACCGGACCGGACGGCGCATGGGAGATCTCGGGCGTGCCCGCGGGCGCCTTGCGCTTGGCGCCCGTGCTGGACGGCTACATCGGCCAGGCGCGCGAGGTGCAGGTGGCCAAAGGCGCATCGACCATCGAGGGCGTCGATCTGGTGCTGGCCGACGGCGTCGTGCTGCGCGGCGAGATCACGCTCGCGGACGGCCGTC
>Ga0172367_10007781_pt1 | contig 12169 bp, 12 predicted proteins | sample Lak10m_FD_114542 | JGI IMG/M metagenome (GOLD analysis project Ga0172367, IMG submission 114542) | Freshwater microbial communities from Kabuno Bay, South-Kivu, Congo - kab_022012_10m | ecosystem: Environmental > Aquatic > Freshwater > Lake | place: Democratic Republic of the Congo: South-Kivu...
AGACTTAAAAATATGAATATTCTAAATGTCATTAGCCCTCTAAAATTTTATTTAGAGGGTCTACGGTTTCTTCAAGTATCTTCTGGGCTTTTTGTATCTTTTCTATGACTTGTTCCAATTGATGCAGCTTTTCTTTCTTGTTGCCTATCAGGGGGTTGTTTTTGCTCATTTCGCAGATCATTTTGCTGTTGCTAAGTTTTGTGAAATTATCCGCCAAACTTTCAAAAATCTTGTCTAATGGATAAGGAAGTGTTTTGGGGGCCAAATAAGAACCCTCCGGGCTGAATTTTTTGATCAAATCATCTACTGTAAGTGCTTGTCCTTTAAGTTCCCGGGTGGCTATTCCAGATACCCAACGGTTATAAATCATTTGTGTATCTTCATTAAACATATATAAATTATTTATCGTTATAATAAATAATAATATGGCAGTATTCTCCAAATATTTTGCAAATATTGTAAACGAACAAGACGAAAAAGATGTGGTTTCTGATTTGGCCGCACCTGAAGCTGCTCCTGTTGAAACTGATCGGACCAGCATGGAAGCTGAACTGGACAAAGACACTCAGCCCCATGAATTTGATGTGCAAGCCGTCACCCGTGAGCAAATGGCGGCCCGCAAAACTAATGCATCCCAAGCCATCGAACTGCAAAGCTGGGTCAAAAATATCGACAAGTTTTTGGAATATCTGAACAGCCCCGACACCAATTCAGTTCAAACCCAGCTTCACGTGGCCCCTTGTGACAGTCTTTTTGAAAAGGTTGCCAAGAGCGAAACCAAAAAGATTGCCCGTGTTTGCGTTGAATTGAGCGGTCTGAGTGAACGTCTCAAAGCTTACCTGATCAGCAGCAAAAGCGAGAAATAATCAGATCTGCATTTGCAGTCGGGCTTTGGGTCCCTCAAAACTGTTTTTCAAAACAAAGTCTGTTTCCACCCCATTTATTTTTCGATCCACACACATTTCGTTGAAATCTTTATAGGGGATGGTTTTTGGCCAAACAAACACTTTTTGTTTACTTTCTATCAGTTGCTTCATTTTTTTATGGGCAGTTTCGTCCCGGTTTTGATTGTCCAACACCCATATTTTTGTATGTAAAGGAAAGTTCTTAAGCTGATCCTCCTGTTTTTCCGTAAGACTGTTTCGGCTTTTATTGATACCACTAACAGCCACACCGTTTTTGCAAAAACAAGCATCAATGGGACCTTCAAATATAAAAATATATGGAAACTCAGATACCCGATCCACATTAAAAAGACTTCTGTCTCCACCACTTTTGCTCAAATAATTTGGCAATTCTGATTGATCTGACGGCAATTTACGGCTTTGGTAATATGCAATTTTTCCGTCCAAATCATAAAATGGAATGATCAGTCTGTTTTTATGAATATAATCAACCGGACTAAACCAAAATGTTTTTGGTTTGTTTACCGCCGAATGTAGTCGGCGTTCACAAACATATGCCACGCATTCCTTGAAATGATGGTTTTTCATGTTTTTAAACACTTGTGTGGTGTCAAAAATATTAACAGAATCTTTAGGAAGTATTTCAGGTTCGGCAGGTTTTTCCTCCACTATCATCCGGGTATTAACAAAATCTTTGTTACCCATAGGCTTGCCGGTAAGATCGTAATATAATTTATATAATTTGGCACTATATCCACAATTGAAGCAGTAACAGCTGTTTGTTTTTGTATAAAAATAAAATCTTTTTCGTTTAAGCCAAGAATCACCCTCCCTGCATATCGGACAACAGCCGTTATATGTCTGGTTATATTTGTTATAATATAATTTTGCCAGATGATTGCTCAGAAACGAATGAACATCAATCATTCCACCTATTTTAACATAACAGTTGAAATATCAATTATTATGCTTAAATAAGCACATCATGGATCGGGACAAATATTTCGACATGGGCATGCAGTTCTTGGGGTATGGGAACTTCGACAAAGCTATCAAATATTTTGAAAAATGTCTGGATCTTTATGAAACAAAACAACACAAAGCATTGTGTTTAAATGCGCTGGGAAATGCTTTGGAACGGGATGAACAAACAAAAAAAGCCGAGGAAACATACAAAAAAGCCATAGAGATGGATCCTAGTCAGATATTGTTTTACAACAATCTTTTCAATCTAAACAAGTTTCAACGCAAGAACAAAGAGGCATTGGAAGTTTTTGAAAAGCATCTCTACAACCCAAACGATCCTCAACAAAAAATCATGTTGGCTGAACTTTATACCAACGTGGCTCGGTATGAAGATGCTTATGATGTTTATCTGAATCTGATCAAACAGTTTCCTTCTGAGGTATCATTTTATTGGAAAATAGCACTCAGCTGCAACAGTGTTGGTAAAAATGATGAAGCCATCGTGTGGGTAAACAAAGGATTTCAAATAGATCCAAACAATCATCATTGCAGCATAGCTTTGGGTATAGCCCAGCTTTTCAATAAACAACTAATTCAAGCCAAAAAAACATTTGAAAGTCTTAAGATTGATCTTTTCAGCAAAAAATGGTATCTGGCTTATCTGACTTTTCTTAAGAAAGATTATACAGAAGCATGGAAAAATTATGAAGTGCGAAACGAGGGTGTGTGGGCAGTCAAACCTCTTCGGGAAAAGCCCATGTGGGACGGCACACCCATGCCGGATAAAACCATATTGGTGGCGGCAGAACAGGGATTGGGTGATAATGTGATGGCTGCCCGGTGGCTGCATCTTCTGAAAAAACATTTCAAACATGTCAAATATTGGTGCAATCCTCGCATTTATGACACAATGCTACATCTGAAACAAAAAACTGAAATCATACAAAGCGCCACAGATGCCACAAATTTTGATGTGTGGCTTCCCATTATGAGTATTCCCCAGCGTTTGGGTCTTACGAATGAGGATATGCTGTTGGATGATCCTTATTTGATTGTTGAACCTAAAAAACTGGAAGGTCCTAAGAAAAAAATAGGCATTTGTTGGGCAGGCAGCAATAACCACCAATACAATCGATATCGGACTATTTTTGAAAAAGATTACGATTTACTTCGCAATTTAATACAAAAGAATGATCGTTTTGAATGGTTTTCTCTTATCAAGGATGAATATGAAGATGATCACGAAAAACTAGGCATCTCCAATCCTGTTAAAAATTTCAAAAATGTGTATGAAACAGCTCAATTCATTAAGGGTTTGGATTTGGTGATCAGCATAGACACTCTACAGGCACATTTGGCTGGAGCCATGAAAGTACCCACCATTCTCATGTTGCCTTGGTTTCCAGAGTGGCGGTGGGGGTTGGAGGGAGATACTACAGTATGGTATCCAAGTGTTCACATCATTCGTCAGAATAAAGCATTTAATTGGAAAGGTGTAATTGATAGGGTAGACGAAAGGTTGAAAAATATATGAAAACAGCCGCAGTGGTGGTCAGTTATAAAAATCCGGAACAAACAGAAAAATGTATAAATCTGTTAAAAGATATTGAAATTTATCATCACAATAACAGTAAGGAAAATCTTGGATTCACCAAGGCATACAATAAAGGAATAAGATATTTCATATTTGAGCAAAGATGCAAATATGTTCTGGTTATCAACAGTGATTGTTATATTCATGACCGTTTTATTCAGAATCTGGAACTTTTTATGGACCTGCATCCCAAATGCGGTATTGCCGGAGTTAAACAAATAGCTTCAGATGGAGATACGATTGTTCATGCAGGTTGCAGTCAGGCATATCCGTATGGTGTGCATATCACTGGAAGAGTTAGTTTAGGTATGCATAATGACAGCACCATGGTTCCGTGGATCAACGGGGCATGTTTTATGGTTCGTCGGGAAATGGTAGAGGATATTGGGCTTATGGACGAAAACCTGTTCCTGATAGGATCAGATAGTGATTGGTGTTTTACGGCCCGTGCCCGAGGATGGGAAGTTTGGTATTGTGCAGAAGCCAGCTGCACCCATGATGGTGGTGTGAGTAAAAAACCCCATAATGAGGAATTTGAAGACATTATGTATCTGGATATGAAATACTGGGAAAGCAAATGGGTTAGCGGGGAATTATATAAAAAATTATGCGTTTCTTGATGTTCAATCATCATCAAGATTGCCTTCTTTATCTATGGAAGGCATTCCAGCAACTGGACATAGAAACCCATGTTGCAACCGGAGAACTTGCCAAACAATTGGGATTTCCTCCGGGGGGAATAAGCGGAAACAGATTCAGAATAGCCAATGAATATTTCACACCTGAACAGGTATATTCTGATTTTAAAAACTTAATATTTTCAAATGATTGGAACGGATATGACAAATACGTTTCGATCATTCCCAACGATCTTTTCGGGGACAAAACATGGTGGGATTGTCAAATGCAGGCAGAATTGAAAGCTTTTGGTCACCTAAACGTTTTAAAAACATGCAACCATCCAAATGCAAAAAAATTTGGTTTTGATTTTTGTCCAAATTGGGTGCCTCCTCAACCAGAATTACGGCAAAAGAAATATATAACCCAAATCATATCTCTTCCGGCCATGGTTGAGGAAACAGGTGAATTGATGCATTTAAAATACAACGGATATGATGTGAAAATCGTAGGTTCTCAACTTTGTCCAGATGGTTTTGAACGGGACCATGACCTTTTACCATACACTTCGCTTTTGGTTCATAACAAGAAGGTGGGAATCAATTGCTATGCCGTATGCAAAGCGTTGGATACGGGCATCCCTGTTTACATGGAAAGGAACACCAAGGAACTGATAGGATTTGGTGATCTTCCAGACGAATTGTTTATTTTCAAAGAAGACATGAGCATAAAAGAAGCTTTTATTAAAAGCCAAACCATGGATAATAATAAAATCCGAGAAATCTATCGCAGCATTTATACGCTGGATCGAACAGTAAAAGCTGTTGAATCTTTAATTTCCAAAACCTTATCTGTTCCAGAAACAATTCACGATTATCATATCAGCAATTGTCAAATTCACAGCGACATTAACCAACATTTGCCGGTGCTACTTGAATATGCAAAGAAATGCGACACCATTTGTGAAATGGGAGTTAGAAAAGGAATAAGCACATGGACTTTTTTGAATGCTCGTCCTAAAAAACTTGTATCATATGACATCGAATACTCATCAGATCTGGAGCAACACAAAAAATATGCAAAAAATGAAAACATTGATTATGAATACAGGATTTCCGATGTTTTAAAAACAGAGATTGATGAATATGATTTCGTTTTTATCGACACATGGCACACATATTCCCAACTCAAGGAAGAATTGAATTTACATGCACAAAAAGCCCGCAAATATCTGGGATTTCATGATGTTTTCACATTTGGCCATACCGGGGAAGATGGCCGAGATATGGGACTTGTTCCAGCCATTATGGAATTTCTGCAAAATAACAAGGAATGGAAAATAGGTTATTATACACATCAAAACAATGGACTTTTGATACTGGAAAAATGAAAATCATAGACGCATTCACATTCAATAATGAACTGGATCTTTTGGAAATCCGGCTGCACGAACTGAACGATGTGGTGGATCATTTTGTACTGAGTGAAAGCACCGTTACTCACGCCAATAAACCAAAACCACTATATTTTAGTGCTAATAGGGAACGGTTTCGCTCGTTTTTACATAAAATTGATTTGGTAATTTTTGATGATGTAAAGAATCCCAGTAGCTGGGGGGTTGAAAACGATCACCGCCGCAGCTTGAGTGAAAAGATACCGGTGAATCTTCAGGACGATGACATCATTCTGCTTTCAGATGTGGATGAAATACCCCGGAAACAATCAATTCTGGATTTGAAACAATTACCGGAAAATGCATTTCCCCATACTCTTTGTTTTAACATGTATAGTGGAAGTTTTCATAACAAGGTTGTCGAACCAGCCAATCATCTGCAAAACGACAGTACCGTTGCACTTAAATTTTTTCAATATCGTCAAAACAAAGACTTTCAATATTACCGGGATGAAAGATCCAAAAGTTATCCTAGAACAAATGATGCAGGTTGGCATTTTACCAGCATGGGTGGACCAAAAAATGTGAGAAAAAAGATATATAGCTTTGCTCACGACGAATACAGAAACTCCGGTTTGAATTTCAGTGAGGATAGCATAATGAAACGCATACAGAACGGGGAGGACCTGTTTCTGCGTCCGGGATATAAAACAGAAAAGGTGGGGATAGACCATAGTTTTCCAGAATATTTGGTAAAAAATAAGGAAAAATACAGTTCCTTTATAAACGGTGAAGACAAAGAACAAGAACTGATATTAAATGAAAGCTATCCGCTTTTGCAGCACATGCTTTACAGCATTAAAAATGCGGACTATCAAAGCTCTAAAATAGATGGTGAATACATAGATCTGAAAGTGGATGGCATGACTTGTTCCGCCACCAAACATCTGGCCAATAATCTGGCCAGTCTGTACAAATGCAATTATCTGGAAGTGGGTGTTTATAAAGGAGCCACCTTTATTGCCGGTTTATGGAAAAACAATCCCAATCTTTATGTAGGAGTGGACAATTGGAGTGAATATGGCGGCGAAGATGAATTTTTACAAAAATTAAAAAGTGCAAATAAAGACAGCATCATCATAGATCAGGATAGTTTTTCAGAAGGAATACTAGACCATTTAAATGCAAAATTTGATGTGTATTTTTATGATGGTTGTCATTCAAGGGAGGCTCAAAAACTGGCCCTTACGCATTATAAACAATACATGAAAAAATATTTTATATATTATTGTGATGACTACTGCAACAGCATGGATGTGGTATTTGGAACCATGGAAGGCATAACTGAGGCAGGATTTGAGATAATTTATGACAAAATCCTGTTACCCCGAAACAAAGACACTTGGCGAAATGGGATTTATGTTGCTCTACTTAAACAGGCTTAGTTGGCCAAATAATAAGGCGAGGATCAGCGGCATAGGTCTGAGGAATGTCCCGAAGATTCTGACGATAGGTCACCCATTGTGCGTTATTAGCCAGATCCACATCACGGAATTGTGTCCAATCACTTTCAGATAATAGACCATTACGCTTGGTTTTAACATCCGCCCAATAAGCAGCCAGACGGGTCGGATCTTGTGTAAGCTGGGTAACAATCGCTTTGCCTTCTGCAACCTGTTGGTTTACATATTGTTCCCATGTTTGATCGTTACCACTAAAAGGATTATAGCGTTGGTCCTTGGCCATGCGGCAAATGACCACATCACCGGTTTCATAATAACTGCCATAATCTATGTAATTTGTCATATAATATATTTATTCTTTATGCATTGTTCAAAAGAGGACTGGTACAAAGATTTATGTTAAAATTATTGTTAAACCCGGGATTCATGATTAATCCGCTAGAAGCATTAGCGGGTATAAAATATACTTTTCCATTGGGATGATTTATATAAAATCCATACGGAGTGCTTCCTCCTACTGACGGTACTCGCAGAGTTGTTACTGAAACATCATCCGGATCAATCCATGCAATAAGTGTTTGTGTGCCACTGCTTGTAAATATTTTTCCATTCGCAAGTTTTGTGGTATGCTGGCAACCGTTTAAACCTCCAGTTGCATATGTGCTTATTGCAAAATTATTGTCTGGATCCACAACTCCGATAACATTTCCGTTGTTTGGAACAAGAAATATTTTTCCGTTAAGGGCTTGTTCTATAAGAAAACTTCCTGCGATTAATGAAGTATCAGTTATGGCGTAACTGCTAACGGTGTCATTAGTAGGGTCTACTACCCGAATCAATGTTACGCCATATCCGGGTATGGGAGTATCAAATACCCGTCCATCTTTCAGAGTTATGGGACGACCATAACCGCCCACTGTTGGTAATGAAATGCTGCTGATGGTGTCATTGGCCGGATTAATAACAAATATAAAATTGTTAATATTCGCCGGAAAACAATATATTTTGCCACTACCACCCAATGCACCTCCAGAACATTTGTCGGCTCCACCGGGTCCGATTATGCTGGAAACAGTATTGTTGCTTGGATCCAAAATGGTTACGGCGGTTGCATTATCCGGTATAATATAAATTTTACCATTCGGGGCCAATATTCCTCCTTGATTTTTTCCTGCAGCACCGCCTTGAACCGGACCAAACGTGCCTATGCTGTTGTTTACCGGATCCAAAACTATTCCAACGGCTGCAGTATAAGGAGCAAAATAAATTTTACCGTTGGGGGCGATTGTGCCACCTGTATACGCACTTGTTCCGGGAAAAACACCCGAGCCATAAGTTTCAAATGTGGCAGCACTGATGCTTATGTTGCGATTGCTTAATGACAATCCCTGAACATGGGCAGTGACAGCTGAAAAATTTGAATATATACCTCCATTTGTCCATCCCGGCAATTGCATATGCAAAAATTGGTTGATTTGTTCTGGATTGCCGGTGCCGCTGCTGGTGCGACCCAAAAACCGGTTGGATTGTAGTTGTTGGATTTTTTCCAAAGTCACACTATTATCGGCTAATTTGACGGTGGTCAGACCCAAATTGCGTCTCATCTTGGCAGCGGATAATGCAGGGGTGATTGGCATAAAATTATTTAATATTTGTTTACAAGTGAATTAATACAAACATTGTTGTTCCAATTAGCATTAGCTAAAATTGAAACCGCGACACAGGAAGTTGCTAAATATGGGTAAAAATAAATTTTACCGTTTGGGTGAAATATTCCGTCTGCAAACGCTTGACTACCGGGAAATACACTATTATTTCCATATGTTGTTAGTCTAAGATTTTCTACATCAAGTATTACGCCTATTGTTGCATTATGAGGAGCATAATATATTTTACCATTAGGTGCGAGTATACCCCCAAATCCCCATGCTCCTGTTGGTAAAGAAGGACCAGAATTTAATGTAAGAGTTGTTGTTGTATCATTATTTGGATCATATTTTAATAAATTAGGCGTTGTTCCGGAACCTGATAAAGTCACTATATAACCTGAATTATCCACTATAGCTGAACTTTGACCTGAAAAACTTAAACTAAAATTATTTAAAGTTGTTATACTGTTATTATTCGGATCAAATGAATAACCGTTTGTTCCTGTTGCAGTAAAATATATTCTACCGTTAGGTGCCAATAACGCAGTACCTCCACTAATTGCACTTCCTAAAGTGATAATATTTGTTGCTGTATCATTGGATGGATCGACTAATCGAATCAAACTGTTTCCAGTTATTGGCATTCCGTAAAGTTTTCCGTTGGGAGCCACCACAAAAACGAATTGTCCGTTCGAACTGGTTGTTATGCCTGAAAAAGTATATGGTGTTGCCACCGTGTTTGTGGATGGATCGATAACTCTTCCCACAGAAATTCCTGCTTGATTCAAATAAATTTTACCATTTGAAGCAAGAACACCTCCTGTATAAAATGCGGCACCCCCCGGAAAGGTGCTATTAATCACACTTATAGTGTTGGTGGCCGGATCAATTACACTAAGCAAACTTCCATTTCTTGGGGCAAGATAAATTTTACCATTTGGTGCTAAAATTCCAGATTCATTAGCTGGACCCAATGGTACACTACCCAAAACGGTTCCAAAAACTTCCATGTAAACCGCACTGGCCGGTATAATACTATTAACTTGCTTGACTTGATTCAGATAAGCACTCAAACTCCGCCATGCAGTGGTGGCATTATAAGGTGCACTTAGTGCGCTGGTCAGACTGATGTCTGGATAGCTTTGTGCGGCCGCAACATTCCCAGTTCCACTTTGTGTGTTATCCCGGCCTACGAATTGACCCGGTTGCAGTTGAAACAGTTTGTCCGTGCTAAAAGCGTTGTCTGCGAGCTTGGGAGTTGTCACTCCTCCGTCGCGGGCCATTTTGGATAGATCGTTTGCTAGGCTCATGGTTTTATTTAATTTTTATTAAAGAAAGGATTTGTACAAATGTTCAAATTAAAATTATTATTTAAATTTAAATTATAAGCTGTGATGCTGGTTGCTGCGGCCGGTATTAAAACTAATTTTCCGTTTGGAGCTAAAACCATGTTAAGATATCCACTATTTGTTACTGTTCCAAGTTGAGTTACTGTTTCAGTTTCAGGATCCAAAACCCCAAAAAAAGTTCCAACCCATGAAGCAAAATATATTTTACCGTTCGGAGCTAATCTTCCTCCAAAAGGAGAAATTGCACCTGTTATAGCTGGAGCACATGAATATGTTTTTATTGAATTATTATTAAAAGGATCCAAAATGTATCCTATACTATGACTCGGTGTGACATATATTTTTCCATTAGGAGCAACATGCGCACCATAACCAATAAGTTGACCTGCAAATGAAGGACCAATGGTCGTGACAGTATTATTATCCGGATCCACAATTCTTATAAAAGTGGCATTAAACGGGAAGAAATATATTTTCCCGTTGGGACCCAAAGCAGGCAAAGCATAATTAAATGTGGCAGCTGCTGCATATGTGGCAAATGTGGATACCGTATTATTGCTGGGATCAATCAAACAAAAAACCGAATTGCTGCTGGGTGCCAAATAAATTTTACCATTGGGGGCAAGCACACCTCCTTGAAATGCATTGCTCGATGGAAGACTAGCTAAACTAGCATATGCGGTAATTGTATTGTTTGTTGGATCAATAAGTTGAAACACGGTTTGTGGGATACCGCCCCCACAAGGAATTCCGTAAATTTTGCCATTTGGGGCTAAAACACAACCTTGATATTTGTTATTAGGACTAACAGATGCAGTAAAAGAACCTCCTCCAAATGTAGTCACTGTGTTTGTAACAGGATCTATAAGGAGAGCTACGGTGGCATCTTCCGGAAAACAATATATTTTACCGTTTGGAGCAAGACAACCACCTTCCCAATCTTGTGCACCAAAAGAAGGATATGCATTTGTTGCAAAAACTTCCATAAAAGCTGAACTAACAGGAATTAGATTGTTGGTTTGTGCCACGCTGCTCAAATAATATTGCAATGTGCTCCAGTTGGTTATATGTGCCCCGGTTGTCCAATCCGGAACTTGCACATCATACCAAGGTTGCACTTGTTGTGTGTTGCCGTTGCCTGCCGTGATATTCCGGCCCAAGAATCTGTCACTGTCAATTTGTTGTATCTTGCTGGTGCTGGCAACATTAGGTGCCAGAAAATCCCGGGTAACTCCCTGATTTCGGGCCATTTTTGCACCAGATAAAGCAGGCGTGATAGGCATATAATTTATTTATTCAAAACCACCTTCAGAAACGCTGAAGGATTTTTACAATTATTGACCCGGAGGTGTGGGCCAAACAACGTCTTCTGGTGTTGGAAATGCTGTTGTTATGTCTCTGAGTTGTTGACGATATTCTTCCCATTCAACTTTGTTTGCAATATTGACATCCGAGAGAGCTGTCCAATCACTTTCTTTAAGCAATTCATTTCGCTTTTGTCGTATCACGGCCCATTTAAAATTAGTTTCATCTTGTGATATTAAACTATAAATTTCAGAAGAAGTGGGAGGTGTTTCGTTTAACAACCATTTTGTAACTGTATATTGGTTGTTATAAGGAGACAAAACAAGTTCATAATCTCCAGATTTGATGCTGGGATATCTGCGTTGAAGAGCTAAAAATATTTTATCCATAAATTTTACAATTTAAATGCGGCAAATCTTATGGCAAAAGCTTGGCTGCTTTCACCAGAGTAAGCTTGTTGTTGGTTCACTTGCATTTCAACATATTCTCCTTCACCCAATCCTGTAAGAGCAGTTACACTCATGTAAGCATCAATTCCGTTTGTGGCTACAGAGGAGGAAGCTTGTGATACAGGAACTGCGGTAACTCCATTTTTTATAATCCTAAGATTTGATTGATAATATGCCTGATTGTTTAATGTGGCGGCATTTGCAACAATCAAATAATTTCCAGCTTTACCTGAAGGTATTGTTATACGCGAATTATTTGAAGCCGGATCATGGTATCCTGCACTATCAAAAAGATCCGCTCCTGTAAGAGCTATAGTGGTGAATACCCCTGTTCCATAACTTATAAATTGATTGTTTTGTCGTGTGGCAATAACACCTTCAGAAACATATGCAGCCAAACTTGTCAGAGTGGCCACTGTTGTTTTTCTGTTGGTGTTTCCCGCCACGTCAAAAAGCATGACTTGATCACCTGCTGCCG
>Ga0172367_10007782_pt1 | contig 12168 bp, 8 predicted proteins | sample Lak10m_FD_114542 | JGI IMG/M metagenome (GOLD analysis project Ga0172367, IMG submission 114542) | Freshwater microbial communities from Kabuno Bay, South-Kivu, Congo - kab_022012_10m | ecosystem: Environmental > Aquatic > Freshwater > Lake | place: Democratic Republic of the Congo: South-Kivu...
GTACCGCTTCAATCATGGCAGCTGCATTTTCCGGCGGTGTGAACTGGGTGATGCCGTGCCCCAGGTTGAACACGTGGCCGTTGCCATGACCGTAGCTTTCCAGCACTTTCGCCACCTCGGCTTCGATTACCGGCGGCGATGATAGCAGCACCACTGGATCAAGGTTGCCCTGCAATGCCACCTTATCGCCGACGCGCTTCCTTGCTTCGCCGATGTCCACCGTCCAATCCAGTCCGAGCGCATCGCAACCAATCTCTGCCATGTTTTCCAGCCACAGCCCGCCGCCCTTGGTGAAAATGATGCTTGGCACCTTATGGCCGTCGCGTTCGTGGATCAGGCCGGAAACGATGCGTTCCATGTAGGCCAGGGAAAATTCCCGGTAAGCGCCATGCGACAATGCCCCACCCCAGGAATCGAAAATCATCACCGCCTGCGCACCGGCCTCGATCTGGGCATTCAGGTAGGAAGTAACCGCCTGGGCAGTCACTTCCAGAATGCGGTGCAACAGTTCCGGGCGCTGGTAGAGCATGGTCTTGATGTGCAGGAAATCCGTGCCGCCCTGTCCTTCCACCATGTAGGTAGCCAGTGTCCAAGGGCTGCCGGCAAAACCGATCAGCGGCACCGAACCGTCCAACGCCTTGCGAATCTGGCTTACGGCATTCATCACATAGCCCAGGTGCTCAATGGGGTCGGGTGCGGTCAGGTCGCGTATTTCCCATTCATCGCGCAACGGGCGTTCGAATTTCGGCCCCTCGCCCTCGGCAAAATAGAGGCCGAGTCCCATCGCATCGGGAACGGTGAGAATATCCGAGAACAGGATGGCGGCGTCGATCGGAAAGCGCGCCAGTGGCTGCAAAGTGACCTCGGTAGCAAAATCCGGGTTTTTGCACAGCCCGAGAAAACTGCCGGCGCGCTTGCGCGTCTCGTTGTACTCCGGCAAATAACGCCCCGCCTGGCGCATCATCCAGACTGGCGTGTATTCCACGGGTTGGCGCAACAGGGCGCGCAGGAAGGTGTCGTTTTTCAGTTGTGTCATTTTTTAACCGCCGGTGTATGCCGATGAATTCAGACAAAGCCAAAATTCATCGGCGTTTATCTGCATTCTTCGGCTGTAGATTATTATCGCGGGAGCGTACTGCTGCCCATTAAAAACTCGTCCACTGCTCGTGCGCACTGGCGGCCTTCACGGATGGCCCACACCACCAGCGACTGGCCGCGGCGCATGTCGCCAGCGGCAAAGACCTTGGATACCGTGGTGGCGTAACAGCCGTCACCATCTGTGGTAGCTTTGGCGTTGCCACGCTCATCCTTTTCCACGCCAAAGGCATCCAGCACCTTCTGTAGCGGGCTGACGAAGCCCATCGCCAGAAGTACCAGATCGGCAGGCCTAGTAAAGTCCGATCCCGGAATTTTACTCATTCTGCCGTCCTTCCACTTTACACGCATAGCTTTGAGTGCCTTGACGTGGCCGTTTTCGCCGACGAGCTCCTTGGTGGCGATGGCCCAGTCGCGTTTGCAACCCTCCTCATGCGAACTGGAAGTACGCAGCTTGAGCGGCCAGTCAGGCCAGATCAATGCCTTGTCCTCATGCTCCGATGGCTTCGGCAATAGTTCGAACTGGGTGATGGACAATGCACCGTGGCGATTCGCTGTGCCAACGCAGTCGGAACCGGTATCGCCGCCACCAAGCACCACCACATGCTTGCCGGTAGCCAGTATCTGCCCCGGCACGCTATCGCCGGCGACAACCTTGTTCTGCTGCGAGAGAAATTCCATGGCGAAGTGCACGCCATCAAGCTGGCGTCCAGGCACCGGCAGGTCGCGCGGATGTTCTGCACCGCCGGCCAACACCACGGCATCGAATTCAGCCATCAGGTCGGCGGCTCGGATATTGCCGCCGACATTTTGATTAACCCTGAACTCCACGCCTTCCGCCTCCATCTGTGCCATGCGGCGGTCGATATGGCTCTTCTCGAACTTGAAATCTGGAATACCGTAGCGCATCAGGCCGCCGATGCGGTCGTTTTTCTCGAACACCGTCACGTCATGCCCGACTCTGGCCAGTTGCTGGGCAGCAGCCAGCCCGGCGGGACCTGACCCGACCACGGCAATCTTCTTGCCGGTCTTGTGTGCAGGCGGCTGCGGAGTTACCCAGCCCATCTCCCATGCTTTGTCGATGATGGCATGCTCGATTGACTTGATGCCGACCGGATCGTTGTTGATGTTGAGCGTACAGGCAGCTTCGCACGGTGCCGGACAGACGCGCCCGGTGAATTCCGGGAAATTGTTGGTGGAGTGCAGCACATCGATGGCCTGGCGCCAGTCCTGCTTGTACACCAAGTCGTTCCAGTCCGGAATGATGTTGTTGATCGGGCAGCCGCTCATGCAGAACGGGATGCCGCAGTCCATGCAGCGCGCGCCTTGCACTTTGGCGTCATCTTCGGTCAGGTGCAGAACGAATTCGCTGTAGTTTTTGATGCGCTCGGGAATCGGCAGGTTGGTCTCGGCCAAACGCGGGTATTCGAGAAATCCGGTAATCTTGCCCATTACGTGGCTTCCAGTACTTGTTGTTCGGCCAGATCGGTCAGCACGCGCTTGTATTCGTTCGGCATCACTTTGACGAATTTGCCACGGTAGTCGCTCCAGCGAGCCAGTATGGCACGTGCACGGACGCTGCCGGTATAAGTGAGATGCTTTTCAAGCAGATGCTTCAGCGTGATCTCGTCCGCTTGGCCGAGATGGTGTACAACATTCTCCGCCACGTCGTCGGCACGTTCGACTTTTTCCAGCGATACCATATCCAGATTGCAACGCTGGCTGAACATGCCATCTTCGTCCAGCACGTAGGCTACGCCGCCCGACATGCCGGCGGCAAAATTGCGCCCGGTTTGTCCCAGCACGACAACAGTGCCACCGGTCATGTATTCGCAGCCGTGGTCGCCGACGCCTTCTACCACCGCCAATGCTCCGGAATTGCGCACGCAGAAACGTTCGCCGGCGACGCCGAGGAAAAATGCTTCGCCGCTGGTGGCGCCGTACATCACGGTGTTGCCGACGATGATATTTTCTTCCGGTGCACCGCGAAACATCTGTGGTGGGCGGATAACGATGCGTCCGCCGCACAGGCCCTTGCCGACGTAATCGTTGCCTTCGCCATCCAGCTCCAAACTGATACCGTGCGCCAGGAAGGCACCGAAACTCTGTCCTGCGGTGCCGGATAGTTTTACGGTAATCGTGTTATCTCGCAGGCCGCTATGGCCGTAACGGCGCGCCACTTCGTGCGACAGCATGGCGCCGACGGTGCGGTTGACATTGCTAACTGGTATTTCGATCACTACTTTCTGCCGGCGTTCCAGTGCCGGCTGGGCTTGTGCAATCAATGTATTATCCAGCGCATGCGCCAGGCCATGATCCTGCTGCTCGCAGTGGTGGCGGGCTACACCTGTTTCCATAACGGGCAGATAAAAAATCTTGCTGAAGTCCAGGCCATGCGCTTTCCAGTGGGCTATGCCGCTCTTCATGTCGAGCAAATCGGCGCGACCGATCAGGTCTTCGAATTTGCGCATGCCTAATTGCGCCATCAGTTCGCGGACCTCTTCTGCAACGAAGAAGAAATAGTTCACTACGTGTTCCGGCTGACCGGAAAACCGCGTGCGCAACACCGGATCCTGCGTGGCGATGCCGACCGGGCAGGTGTTGAGGTGGCATTTGCGCATCATGATGCAGCCTTCCACCACCAGCGGCGCGGTGGAGAAGCCGAACTCGTCGGCACCGAGCAATGCGCCGATCAGCACATCGCGGCCGGTCTTCATCTGACCATCCACCTGCACTGCGACGCGGCCACGCAGCCGGTTGAGTACCAGTGTCTGTTGTGTTTCAGCCAAGCCGAGTTCCCAAGGCGTGCCGGCATGCTTGATGGAGGACAAGGGCGAAGCGCCAGTGCCACCGTCAAAGCCGGAGATAGTGATGTGATCGGATTTCGCTTTGGCCACACCGGCAGCCACGGTGCCGACACCGAGTTCCGATACCAGCTTGACGGATATCGAGGCCTTAGGGTTGGCGTTTTTCAGGTCATGGATAAGCTGCGCCAGGTCTTCGATGGAATAAATATCGTGATGCGGCGGCGGCGAAATCAGACCAACGCCAGGCACCGAAAAGCGCAGCTTGGCAATGTAGGGACTCACCTTGTGTCCGGGCAGTTGGCCGCCCTCGCCAGGCTTGGCGCCTTGGGCCATCTTGATCTGGATCTGGTCGGCGGAGGCCAGGTATTCCGCCGTTACGCCAAAGCGGCCGGAGGCCACCTGCTTGATTTTTGAGCGTAGCGAATCGCCAGCGTTGAGCGGTATATCGTGTTCGATGAGGTGTTTGCCGATCACGGTTGCAAGTGAGCTGTTATGCCGTACTGGATGGTAGCGGGCCGGATCTTCGCCGCCTTCGCCGGTATTGGATTTGCCGCCGACACGGTTCATGGCGATAGCCAAGGTGGTGTGTGCTTCGGTGGAGATGGAACCGAGCGACATGGCCCCAGTGACGAAGCGTTTGACGATGGACGCCGCCGGCTCGACCTCTTCCAGCGGCACCGCGCTACCGCAGGGTTTTACCTCGAACAGGCCGCGCAGCGTCATGCGGCGCTTGTTCTGGTCGTTGACAAGTTTGGCGTATTCCCGGTAAGTATCATACCGGTTGGTGCGCGTGGCGTGCTGCAACCTGGCGATGGTTTCCGGTGTCCACATGTGTTCTTCGCCGCGCACGCGAAACACGTATTCGCCACCGGCATCCAGCGCATGGGCCAGCACCGGATCGTCGCCAAATGCGGATTGATGCAGGCGCAAGGTTTCTTCCGCCACTTCGTCCAAGCCGATGCCCTCGATTTTGCTGGCTGTACCGATGAAATACTTGTCGACAAATGCACTGTTGAGACCGACCGCCTCGAAAATCTGTGCGCCGCAATAGGACTGGTAGGTGCAGATGCCCATCTTGGACATGACCTTGTACAGCCCCTTGCCAATTGCCTTGACGAATTTCTGGCGGGCCTTATGGATGTCGGCCAGGCCAAGATCGGCTATGGTTTCAAACGCCAGCCACGGGCAGACCGCTTCGGCGCCGTAACCTGCGAGCAGGGCAAAATGATGCACTTCGCGCGCCGAGCCGGTATCTACCACCAGTCCGGCATTGGTACGCAATCCGTTGCGTACCAGATGATGATGTACCGCGCCGGTGGCGAGCAGCGCCGGGATCGCCAGACGCGCTCTCGAAATATTGCGGTCGGACAGGATCAATATGTTATAGCCGTCATGCACTGCCTTTACGGCCTCAGTGCACAATACTTCAATCGCTGTTTCCATGCCCGGTTTACCTTGCGCGACCGGATAAGTGATATCCAGCACCAGTGCGCGGAAGCGGTTGCCAGTCAGGCTATCGATCGCCTTCAATTGTTCCAGTTCATCCAGGGTCAGCACCGGCTGACTGGCTTCCAGACGTGGTGGCGGATCGGTTTCGTCAAAGCCGAGCAGGTTGGGTTTGGGGCCGATAAAGGTGACCAGCGACATCACCAGTTTTTCGCGAATCGGATCGATAGGCGGGTTGGTGACTTGTGCAAATAGCTGATTGAAGTAGCTGTAGAGCGGTTTGGCGTGATCGGACAACACCGGCAGTGCGCTGTCGTTGCCCATCGACCCGATCGCTTCCTCGCCACTGGTTGCCATGGGCGTCAGAATGAACTTGATGTCTTCCTGCGTGTAACCGAACGCTTGCTGCACATCCAGCACCGGCGATTGAATATCCAGCCTGCCCTCGATCTTGGGCAGGTCGTCGAGGGAATACCGGGATTGCTCGATCCACTGGCGGTATGGCTTGGCTAGCGCCAGTTCCTTCTTGATTTCGGCATCGTCGATAATGCGGCCCTGCTCCATGTCGATCAGTAGCATCTTGCCCGGCTGCAGGCGCCACTTCTTGATGATTTTCTCCTGCGGGAAGGTCAACACGCCCATTTCCGAGGCCATCATCACATAGTCGTCGTCGGTGATGAGATAGCGCGCCGGACGCAGGCCGTTGCGATCGAGCGTGGCGCCGATTTGGCGGCCATCGGTGAAAGCTACCGCTGCCGGGCCATCCCACGGCTCCATCAAAGGGGCATGGTATTCGTAAAAGGCGCGCCTCTCCTCATCCATCAGCGGATTGTTCAACCACGCCTCCGGAATCAGCAGCATCATGGCATGCGGCAACGAGTAGCCACTGGCCACCAGCAGTTCCAGCGCATTGTCGAAACAGGCCGAATCGGACTGGCCGTCATCGATTAGCGGCCACAGTTTCTCCAAGTCGGAACCCAGCAAGGTGGAATGCATCGCTTCGTGGCGCGCCGCCATCCAATTGACGTTGCCGCGCAGGGTGTTGATCTCGCCGTTGTGAGCAATCATGCGGAACGGATGTGCCAGGTCCCAGGCCGGGAAGGTATTGGTGGAAAAACGCTGATGTACCAGCGCCAGCGCCGAGACTATGGCCTCGTTCTTGAGGTCGAGATAGTATTCGCCAACCTGTTCGGCCAGCAGCATGCCCTTGTAAACGATGGTACGGCTCGACAAGGAGGGTATATAGAATTGGTTGCAATCCTCTACTTTGAGGTCGTGCACCGCGTGTTCGATGCGCTTGCGTATGACGAACAGTTTGCGCTCGAAGGTGTTCTGGTCGATCGTATCGGCGCGCTGGACGAATGCCTGGCGTATGACCGGCTCGATGGCTTTGGCAGCATCGGCGATGTCATGGTTGTCGCACGGGACGTCACGCCAGCCAAGGAAGGTCTGGCCTTCCTCGTGGATGATGCGGACGATGGCGGATTCGCAGGCCAGACGGCCATTGGCGGATTGCGGCAGGAATACCATGCCACAGGCATAATCTCCAACTTGCGGAAGCTTGATGCCAAGCTCCGCGGTTTCCCGGCGCAGGAAGGCATCGGGCATCTGGATCAGGATGCCTGCGCCGTCGCCCAGTTTGGGATCGTACCCGGTGGCTCCGCGATGGGTCAGGTTGCTGAGAATACGCAAGCCTTGACGGACGATATCGTGACTCTTTTTACCCTTGATGTGCGCAATAAACCCGACGCCGCACCCATCATGTTCGTGTGCCGGGTCGTATAACCCTTGTTTCCCTGGCATTCCGCTGCCCCTGTCCAATCCCTCGCCTGCATATTCGAAATCCGCCTGGCTGCGGCACAAACCCGAGGGTGTTTGTGCCGCGCTCACTCCACGTGCTGCGGCGATATGAACTCTGGAGTGAAACTTTGCAATGTTACCGGTATCGACAGCCTTGTTCAACCACGAGGCTAATGGCGAATTGACTCAGGACAAAAGTTACCAGGCTATTTTGTGGCACTGCGGCATGAAAAGAAAAACCCGGCATGAAGCCGGGCTTGAGTGGATGCAGGCCAGTCGTGCTAGACCAGGCCGTGTGCAACCATAGCGTTTGCGACTTTTATAAACCCACCGATGTTGGCTCCGAGAACGTAGTTCCCAGGAGCGCCGTACTCCTCGGCAGTCGCGTAACAGTTGGAATGGATTCCAATCATGATATTTTCGAGTTTCTTTTCGGTGTACTCGAAGGACCAAGCATCACGGCTGGCGTTTTGCTGCATTTCGAGGGCAGAGGTGGCAACTCCGCCAGCATTGGCAGCCTTGCCCGGCCCGTAGGCGATCTTCGCATCGAGGAACACCTTGACGCCTTCGGGGGTGGTAGGCATGTTGGCACCTTCGCCAATGGCGATACAACCATTCTTGATAAGCGTTTTGGCATCTTTGCCGTTGATTTCGTTCTGGGTTGCAGAAGGCATGGCTACCTGACAGGGAATATCCCAGATGTTGCCGCCGGCGATGTACTTGGCATGTTTATGCTTCTTGGCATAATCTTCGATACGACTACGCTCGACCTCTTTCAGTTGTTTGATCAGATTGAGATCAAGGCCTTTCTCGTCGTAGATCACACCATTCGAGTCGGAGCAGGCGACGCATTTGCCGCCAAGCTGGTGTATCTTTTCGATGGTGTAGATGGCCACATTGCCTGAACCGGAAACAGTACAGATTTTTCCTTCGAGTGAGTCCTTGCGAGCCTTGAGCATTTCGCGGACGAAGAAGGTGGCGCCATAACCGGTCGCTTCGGTGCGTACCAGCGAGCCGCCCCATGTGAGCCCCTTGCCGGTAAGCACGCCCGCCTCGTATCGGTTCGTGATGCGTTTGTACTGGCCGAACATATAGCCAATTTCCCGACCACCCACGCCGATATCGCCTGCGGGGACATCGGTATGTTCGCCAATGTGACGATAGAGCTCGGTCATGAAACTCTGACAGAAGCGCATGACTTCGTTATCCGATTTGCCTTTCGGATCGAAGTCGGAACCGCCTTTGCCCCCACCGATCGGCATACCGGTCAGTGAGTTCTTGAAGACTTGTTCGAAACCGAGGAATTTGATGATGCCGAGATAGACCGACGGGTGAAGACGGAGGCCTCCTTTATATGGTCCGAGAGCACTGTTGAATTCGACGCGGAAGCCTCGATTGATCTGAACCTCTCCCTTGTCGTTCATCCATGGTATACGGAAGATGATCTGGCGCTCTGGCTCGCAGATGCGCTGAATGATTTTATTGTGAGCGAATTCGGGGCGCTTGACGAGTACGGGTCCGAGACAATCCAGGACCTCCCGCACCGCCTGATGAAACTCGGTCTCACCAGGATTTCGTTTGAGCACTTCCGCGTAAATACCTTCAATCTTTTCGTCCAACGGTCCCATTGAATCTCTCCTCAAATATTTTATCTTTTAATATATTTATCGCACTTTATCTCAAGTGAATCGGACAAAAGACCTCCTACATATTTTCAGATTCTTAAATGAGGATAAAGCGAACTTGAATTCTACAAACATTTAATGGCTTTGTAAGGGCTTCGTGAATAAATACGCTACGAATTAAACGTAAGTATGCCGGTTCCCCGTCACCTGCCTGAGCATGAGCTACACAGTCACTTGGTGAAGGAGCGACTTGCCGCCGCAATGCTTCGTCCGATTTCGTCATCGCCGTGCGCGGCAGAGACAAAGCCGGCCTCGAAAGCCGACGGGGCCAGATAGACGCCCTCATCCAGCATGGCATGAAAAAAGCGGTTGAATGCCTCCTTGTCGCTCTGCATGACTTCGGCATAGCTGGTGGGCATCTTTTCGCTGAAATAAATACCGAACATACCGCCAACGCTTTGCGCGCTGAAAGCAATACCTTTTTCCCTGGCTGTAGCGCCGAGGCCTGCGACGAACTGCTTGGTTCTGGCGGCGAGACGGTCGTAGAAACCGGGTTCCTGCACCAGTTGCAATGTGGTGAGGCCGGCGGCGACAGCCACGGGGTTGCCCGACAGCGTGCCGGCTTGGTACACCGGGCCGACCGGCGCGAGACATTGCATGATGTCACGACGACCACCAAAAGCGCCAACCGGCAGGCCGCCACCAATAACCTTGCCTAGCGTGGTGAGGTCGGGTTTGATGCCGTACAGTGCCTGTGCGCCGCCCAAAGCAACGCGGAACCCGGTCATGACTTCGTCGAAAATCAGTACCGCGCCGTTCTTGCTGCAAAGTGAGCGCAGGCTTTCCAGAAAACCTTTGGCCGGCGCGATCAGATTCATGTTGCCGGCCACCGCCTCGACGATGACGCAGGCGATTTCATTGCCGATTTTGGCGAATAGTTCTTCCACGCCGGCAATGTCGTTGTAGGACAGCGTCAGCGTATGCGCCGCCACTTCCGGCGGCACCCCGGCAGAGCTGGGCTGGCCGAAGGTAAGCGCGCCGGAACCGGCCTTGACCAGCAGCGCGTCGGCGTGGCCATGGTAGCAACCTTCGAATTTGACGATCTTGCTGCGTCCGGTGAAACCGCGCGCCAGGCGTATCGCGCTCATGGTGGCCTCGGTGCCGGAGCTGACCAGCCGCACCTGTTCCATGCTGGGCACCAGCTTGACCAGCAATTCCGCCATTTCCAGTTCGCGTGCCGTCGGCGCGCCGAACGACAGGCTATTGCCGGCAGCCTCGCGTACGGCTTCGATAACGGCGGGATGGGCATGGCCGAGTATCATCGGCCCCCAGGAACCGACGTAATCGATATATTTTTTGTCATCCTCGTCCCACACATAAGCGCCTTGCCCACGCTTGAAAAACACCGGCGTGCCGCCCACCGAGCGGAAGGCGCGTACGGGAGAATTGACGCCACCGGGAATGAGGCGTTGCGATTGTTCAAACAGTTGCTGGTTGCGTGAAGTCATGGTCTTTGTCTTGCATGAAAAGGTTGGAAAAAGTTCGTGCCGCGCTGCGAATGTCCGCAGCCTCCCACAATCCGCCGATCACGGCGACCGCGTCGGCCCCTGCGGCGATTGCCAAGGCAGCATTTTCGGACGTAATGCCGCCGATGGCAACCACGGCAACGCCCGGCCGTTTGGCTAGTCCGAACAGGTGCAGCGGGGCGCGCACCGCCGCTGGCTTGGTGGCGGAGGGAAAGCAACTGCCAAAAGCGACGTAATCTGCGCCCATATCTTTTGCCTGTACTGCCAGCTCGAAGCGATCGTAACAGGACACGCCGAGAATACGGTCCGTTCCCAATTGGCTACGGGCGGCGGCAATATCGCCATCCGTGCCACCCAGATGCAGGCCGTCCGCGTCAATGGCCAAGCACAGGTCGAGGTGGTCGTTGATGATAAGCGGAACATTGCGGCGGCGGCATAGCGCCAGCAACGCGCTGGCCTGTTCGCGCCGCAAGGTTTCCCCGGCGGGCTTGTTGCGGTATTGCACCAGCGCTGCGCCGCCCTCGATGGCAGCGAGTACTTGTTCGAGCAGTAGCGCAGTATCCGTCGAATCCGGCGTAACCGCGTACAGCCCTTTAATTCTCGGCGTTGTCCTCATGGTCGTCGCGCGCCCAGAACAGGCGATCCGGGATATATTGCCCCATGCCGGGGCGGAAAGCGCCTTTCAGCGTCTGCCAGGTGTATTCCTGCGCTTCGGCGATGGCTTCCTCCATGGAAAGGCCGTGCGCAAGGCAGGCCGCGATGGCGGAAGTCAGCGTGCAGCCGGAACCGTGGTAGCTCCCCGGCAGGCGTTCCCACGTATAAGAACGTACAAAGCCGTTTTCGCCGTAGAGCGTGTTGATGACTTCCGAGGTACGTTCATGGGTGCCGGTGATCAGCACGTACTCGCTACCCATGGCCAGCAGGCGTTGTGCGCTTTCTTCCAGCGACATGTGTTCGATTTCCTCGCTTTCGTCGGCAAAGGCAAAGCGGCGTGCTTCCAGGCTATTGGGGGTGAGCAGCGTGGCTTGGGGAAACAGCAGGTCGGCCATGGCCTCCTGCATTTCGTCGTTAGCCAGCTCGTCTCCACGCCCGGAGGAAAGAATGGGATCGATCAGCAACGGAGTGTCGGGATAATCGGACACGATCTCCGCGATCATGGCGATATTTTCCACGCTACCCAGCATGCCGATCTTGAAGGCATCGATTTCCATGTCTTCCAGCACTGCACGCGCCTGGTCATTGATCCACTCGGCGTCGAACACCATGACGTTGTCCACGCCCAGTGTGTCCTGCACTGTGATGGCGGTGACTACCGACAGCGGGTGACAGCCGATACTGGACAGAGTCAGGATGTCGGCCTGGAGGCCGGCGCCGCCGCTTGGATCGGTCGCAGCGAAAGTAAGCACAATAGGCGGGGTTGGGTTCATTAGTTGTTGAATAAGCGATGGGTTGAGAAGCAAGGCGGACTACCCCTGCGAGAAAGAGATTGCCTGCGGTTGCAGGCGAACTCTAAAATGACATTTTAGCCTATTTTGAAAATTCGAATCATGAAAACCTGGATATGCAATATCTGCGGCTTTATCTACGACGAAGCGCAAGGCTATCCCGAGGATGGCATCGCCCCCAGAACCAGGTGGGAAGACGTGCCGCCGAACTGGACCTGCCCGGAATGCGGTGCACGCAAGGAAGACTTCGAAATGGTGGAACTCACGTAAGGCGGATTGCAGCAGGAGGCTAATCTCTCCTTTAGGGAAACACTGATTTATTCCCACCTCAAGCCCAGCGTATTACCCCATGATAAAATTACATCCAATTAATTTGTCGGGAATAATGAGATGCAAATGAGCTTTTCCGAACTGGAGTACGCGA
>Ga0172367_10007784_pt1 | contig 12166 bp, 13 predicted proteins | sample Lak10m_FD_114542 | JGI IMG/M metagenome (GOLD analysis project Ga0172367, IMG submission 114542) | Freshwater microbial communities from Kabuno Bay, South-Kivu, Congo - kab_022012_10m | ecosystem: Environmental > Aquatic > Freshwater > Lake | place: Democratic Republic of the Congo: South-Kivu...
CCAATAATCTATGGCTATGGCTATGGCTATGGTGATGGCAATGGCAATGGCTCTGGCTCTGGCTCTGGCTCTGGTGATGGCGATGGCTCTGGCTCTGGCTATGGCTATGGCGATGGCTCTGGCTCTGGCTATGGTGATGGTGATGGCAATGGCTCTGGCTCTGGCTATGGCTATGGCTATGGCTATGGCTATGGTTATGGCTATGGCTATGGCTCTGGCTCTGGCTCTGGCGATGGCTCTGGCTATGGCGATGGCGATGGCAATGGCTAAAATGATTGACGTTGCTGGACGTATAACCAGCACCATGACGCATGAGGATTCGGGCATTTACTTGCTCATCGGCCTTGAGAAACCGAGGGGGGTCCTCAGTCGTGATGGTGAATGCGTAAGCCAGTACGCTTCCGTAATGGCCGGTCGGAGGTAATTGGAAACTTGGGACAGGCTGAAAGTACGCCTGCAAATAACTCACTGTGGGGATTGGCTCCCACCACCATCAACCATCAACCATCAAGCATGAACATTAAGCGGAGTCCTCGTAGTCCGAAAAAAGATGCGAGTCAGTTAGTGTTACGGAAAGTAAGTTAATCTTAGTGTTCATGACTTGATGGTTGTTTAACTTTCGCACAGTGACTGTGCTGACATTGGAGATAGTATGAATGAGTGCATAACGGATGAGTACAATATTACGCTTAAAGTGCGTAATAACTTATTGCTACAAGCATTTAAGCGTAAGGATGAAGCCCCGGGGAAAGTCTTGGCGCAAAAGATAGGGATGAGTTATACCCAATTAAATGATTATATTACTTTAAAGCGCTCACCGTTGAACAGTGAAGGTGACTATAGAGATGATGTGTATAAGATATGTGAATTTCTAAATATGTCACCTTCAAGTTTATGGACTGACGAGCAGCTTACCCCATTAGATAAATCGACTGTAGAAGTAACAGCCTCTTATGAACAGCTCACTGCTTATTTACCGCGTGCTGGTGATGTCATAGCGAGCTTAGAGAATGAGGAGACTAAGCAACTTCTTGATGAAATGCTGGATACACTGGACGATAGATATAAACGCTTAATCAAGCGCAGGTTTGGCATAGAAGGGGATCCAGCTACATTAAATCAAATTGCGGAAGAGTTTAACGTAACCCAAGAGCGCGCGCGGCAGATGGAACTCAAAGCATTACGTATGCTACGCCCCGCTGAACGATCCGCCAAAATGTGGGAGCATTTACGGCTTTAACCCCCGAAACCTTATGAGTTTTTATAATCTAATTGGAGATTTATGGCAGCTACACCAGAAAGTAAAGTAAAGGATAAAGTTCGTAATATCCTGAAAGAGTTTGGCGCGTACTACTTTATGCCGATAGGCGGCATGTATTCTAAGATAGGCGTACCTGATATTATCTGTTGCTACAAAGGTCGATTCATAGCGATAGAGTGCAAGGCAGGCAAGAACAAACCCACCGCTCTGCAAGAGCGTGAACTGAGAATAATACATGAAGCAGGTGGATACTCACTGCTAATCAATGAAGAGAACATCGACGATGTTCGCAATTTACTGGAGACAATATGACAATAGAAAAGTTAAACGATGTGAATGCCACTCAAGTAGACGGCAGAATCTGCCGGACAGAATTACTGATAGTCAATCTCATGGGTATCGTGGATGATGAAGAAGAAACACAGCTCATCGACAATACCCGTGCCATTATGTACCACTCCGCTAGACGCTTATGGGTACTTACCAAAATAAAAAACAGTCTACTCGTAGGATTACTCGTTACTAATGGTGTATGGGCGGCACATGCGCTGGGGTGGATATAATGGATATGCTTACGATCGATTTCGAAACTTTCTATTCCAAAGACTATTCGTTGTCTAAGATGAGTGTTGAGCATTACGTTAATGATCCTAGTTTTGAAGTGATAGGGGTATCTGTAAAAGTAAATAATTGGGAGGCTCAATGGTTCACTGGAACGCACCGAGAAATTAAGGCATGGTTGTCGCAGTTCGATTGGGATAATTCCTATGCTCTTGCGCATAACACTATGTTCGATTACACCATTCTAAATTGGGTATTTAAGATAAAACCTAAGCTATTACTAGATACTTTAAGTATGGCTAGAGCTGTGCATGGTACAGAGGTAGGTGGTTCTCTTAAAGCGTTGGCGGTGTATTACAGACTAGGTGAAAAAGGCACCGAGGTAATCAATGCATTAGGCAAGCGCAGGTTAGATTTCAGCAAAACGGAAATGGACGCGTATGGTGACTACTGTATAAACGATGTTGAGCTTACTTACGAGTTGCTTAAAAAACTAGCGCCTAAGTTTAATAAGACAGAGATAAAGCTAATAGACATGACGTTACGCATGTTTGTAGAAACAGAACTAGAGTTGGACGCGCAAATATTATCAAACTCTCTAACAAGTATTAAGTTTCGTAAGTTACAAGCTCTTCAAGAATGTGGTGTTACAAAAGAAGAGCTAATGTCGAATGCTAAATTCGCTAAAGCGCTTAGTGATTTGGGTGTTGATCCGCCAATGAAAATAAGTCCTACCACAGGGAAAGACACCTATGCATTTGCTAAAAAAGATGAAGCACTACTAGCGCTTTTAGATCATCCAGACATAAGAGTGCAGACCATAGTGGGTTCTAGGTTGCAAGTAAAAGAGACTTTAGAAGAAACAAAAACACAGCGACTTATAGAAGTAGCAGGTAGAACAGGCAATAAATTACCTGTAGGGCTTAAGTACTATGGGGCTGAGGTATCAGGGAGGTGGTCAGCGGGAGGAGATGGTGGAGCTTTGCAGTTACAAAATGTGGCTAGAGACTCCAAGATAAAAGAAGCTATAGTGGCTCCGGCTGGGTGTAAGATTATAGGGTTTGACTTAAGTAATATTGAGGTGCGTGTTAATCTGTATATAGCAGGACAACAAGATCAGTTAGATGTTATTACCCAAGGTTTAGATATGTACAGAGACTTCGGGAGTAAGGTGTTTAATGTTGCATACGACGACATTACAAAAGCGCAGCGCTTCATTTCAAAAACTGCGGTTTTAGGATTAGGATTCGGCGCTGGGCATAAAGTACTATGTAAAGCTATTAACTTAGGGGCTAAGACTTTTGGGTTTGAAGTTGATGTGGATGAGAACGAAGCTAAGCGTATTGTCGATCTCTATAGGGAGGTTAACTATAAGGTAAGAGATGCATGGTACGAGGGTGAAAAAGTATTAGAGGCTATAAGATACAACAATTACTACATGTACAAGCCCGGCTTTCTTGCGCTGCCTGTCAATGGGGTGGATGGACTGAAACTACCAAGCCAGCTGTGTATTAAATACCCTAATTTAAGATCTATCATAGGTCCTGAAGGTAGGCCAGAATGGGTATACGAAGGTAGAAGAAAGGTAAAGAAAAGAATATATGGGCCTAAGGTTACACAGAATGTCACGCAGGGGGTAGCACGCTGCGTAATGGGGGAAGCTATGGTCAGAATAAACGAGGTATACCCTATAAAACTCACCGTGCATGATAGCTGCTATGTTGTTGTACCAGAAGAGGAAGCACAAAAAGCGTACGAGTTTATAAGCAAGGAGATAGTTAAAACTCCTATATGGGCACCGGGATTGCCGTTAGCCGCTGAAGGAGGGATAGGTAATAACCTAAAAGAATGCGGTTAATGTATAATATCCTTGTCCGCCTGTATAGGCGAGTTATGTCTAACTAAACAAGGAACGGGTATCAATGTCTCTTCCAGCTTGGAGCTACAGCTCCGCTAAGCTTTTCGAAACGTGTCCGCGCAAGTATGAAGCAGAGCGTGTAACAAAAGAAGTTAAATTTACTGACAATGAAGCTACGCTCTATGGGACAGCGTTCCATCTAGCGGCGGAAGAGTATATACGGGACGATAAGCCTATTCCTGATATGTTTAGGTTTGCTGAACCTGCATTAAAACGATTGAAAAATCTCACAGGTGAAAAATACTGTGAGATAAAGTTTGGTATAACCAAGCGGGATGGGCGGCTTGAAGCATGTGATTTCTACGCTGATGACGTGTGGTATAGAGGGATTGCTGACCTATTGATAGTAGATGGTGACACTGCAAGAATAATTGACTACAAGACCAGCAAATCGTCGAAGTATGCGGATACTAGGCAGCTTGCGTTAATGGCGGCATGCGTGTTCTTGAAGTTCCCAGAAGTAAAGTATGTTAAAGCAGGGTTGCTGTTTGTAGTATGCAATTCGTTTATTAAAGAGAACTACACGTTCGATAGGCGGTTCGAGATATTTAGCGTACTAAACCCTATACTCGCAAGGCGCGAAGTTGCTTATAATACAGGTGTATTTAACGCTAACCCAAATGGCTTGTGCCGTAAGTATTGCGAAGTGCTGTCATGCCCGCATAATGGACGACATACCTAGGAGACTGATATGCCAACACCAAAAGATAAACGTAACTATAAACATGAGACAGCGCTAGAGAAGAAACGTCCGGGGGCTTTTGCAGACCGGATGGAGCGCCAACGCGCAAGACGCGAGTTAGACAAGAAAGGCGTAGATAGAACAGGTAAAGATGTATCGCACAAGAAAGCACTCTCCAGAGGCGGCTCGAATAAGGATGGGTACTTTTTAGATACTAAGAAAAACAATGGAAGCTACGCTAGAACAAAGAACCATAAACCTAAATCACTTTACGATACGAAAGGATGAGAGTAACAACCAAAGGCGTCAGCAGATTAGCAATAGAAGCAGGGGTACCTGAGTCAACCATAGAGCGTAACATTGAAGCCCTAACGACTCTAACCCTGCTGATAGCTAAACGCGAGCGTAAAATATGCAAACAGGCGATTCGTGCATGGTACTTCGATAAGAGCTTGGGTAAACCCCCGTTATTTGATGTACTAGAAGACATAGAAGAAGATTTGATCTAATCGATTCACTGCCGTAAGCAGTGTTGAGGAGTTATGGAAATAATTGAGAATAAAGCGCTCAAGTTACTTTTGCGCAACCCAAGCCGTGTAACAGAGGTAATACCTAAAAGTAAGGTAGTCGGTACGAAAGGCGATGTGTCTGAGGTGCTTGTGCATTGGGGGTTTGATGAGTGCATAGTGTTGAAGAACTTGGGTATTAAGAACGTACCTTCACCGATCAATAAAGACTACGCATGGCATGGGTTATACAAACCGTTTAACCACCAAAAAGAAACAGCTGCGTTTCTTACGCTACATAAAAGGGCGTATTGCCTCAACGAAATGGGCACGGGCAAGACCGTTAGCGTGCTATGGGCGGCAGACTACCTGTTGACTAAAGGGTATATTCGTAGGGTGCTGATCGTCTGCCCACTGTCCATTATGCACAGCGCTTGGAAGGCTGATGCGTTTAAGAGTGTCATGCATAGAACGGTTGATGTTGCCCACGGTAGTAGAGAGAAACGCACTGAGATAATCAAAGGTAGTGCTGACATTGTTGTTATTAACTACGATGGTATTGAGATCGTGGCGGATGCCATCGCTAAAAGCAAATTCGACCTTATCGTTATCGATGAGTGTTTCCCAAAAGGAACTAAAGTATTTACACCGTCTGGTGATAAAAATATTGAAGACATTAGAGAAGGGGATATAGTAGAGTCAAGCTGGGGGCCCAGACCAGTGACTAAAGTTTTTAAAAAACAAACTGAATTATTAGTTGAGGTGTCTTTTGATGACGGAAAAAAAATTAAGTGCACCCCAGAGCATCCGTTCGCCACTACAGAAGGTTGGATTGCGGCCAAGGATTTACAAGGGAAATGGTGTATTAATTCAGAAGAATTGCCTGCACTGCGAAAAACCAGATTTTGCGGATCCTACCCAAATGATTTGTATAGAAGTGGATGGAGCGAGCCATTCGCATTTAGTAAGACAGGAGCAAGACAAGAAAAAAGAACAGTTTTTAACGGAGTTAGGGTGGACAGTGTTGCGTATATCGAACAAAACGGTATTTGCGATGTTTGGAATTTAGAAGTTGATGGCCCCAATGACTATATAGTAAATGGGGTGCTAGTTCATAATTGCAACCATTATAAGAACTCCAATTCTAAACGCTGGAAAGTCATGAACAGCTTGGTTAAACCGAATACATGGCTCTGGGGACTAACAGGTTCTCCTGCATCGCAATCACCTACCGATGCATATGGTCTGGCTAAACTCATGAACCCTAGCTCTGTACCCCCATTTTTTGGTGGGTTTCGTGACGATGTGATGTATAAAGTCACGCAGTATAAGTATATCCCTAGACCTAACGCGATGGAGTTCGTCTATAAGGTGCTGCAACCTGCGGTTAGATTTACTAAGGCGGAGTGTTTAGACCTACCAGAGCGCACCTATACCACGCGTGAAGTCCCGCTATCCGCACAACAAAAGAAATACTACAAGCAGTTAAAAGAGCAGATGCTTATAGAAGCGGCAGGTGAAGAAATAAGTACAGCTAATGCGGCCATAAACCTAAACAAGCTTATGCAGATAGCGTCAGGTGCTGTCTATAGTGACAACAAGGAAGTCATAGAGTTTGACTGTAATAACCGCCTGACAGCGTTAGAAGAGATTGTAGAAGAGGCGAGTAAGAAAGTTATTGTGTTTGCTACATTCAAGCACTCTATTGCTGTCTTGCAGGATTACCTAAGCAAGAAAGGCTATTCCACCGATGTCATACACGGCGGTGTTCCGCTTAACAGACGGTCAGAGATATTCAGCAATTTCCAGACTAAGCCAGACCCCCATATCCTGATTATCCAACCGCGAAGCGCGAGTCATGGGGTGACATTAACAGCGGCTAACGTCGTGGTGTGGTGGAGTCCAACGCCATCTGTTGAAACTTATATTCAAGCGAATGATAGGGTGCATAGGGCGGGACAGGATACACCATGCACGGTTGTGCATTTATGTGGTTCTCCAGTAGAGGAGAGATTCTATAAAGCGTTGGAACAGAAAGGCAATTTGCTTGACGGACTGCTAGACTTGTATAAAGATGTTCTTCAAGCGTAGTATATAGTAAAAAGTAGTTGACTAGTGTATAAAGATATACTATAGTGCGCATAACGGTTCCTCCACGTTAAGGGGTGAAGTTAAGTAAAGGAGATAATTTATGGCTGAAGTGACAGCTGACAGGCTGGTAGCAACGTATGTAAAGATACGGGATAAACGAGCTGAGTTAGCAAGAGAGTATGAAAAACAAGACAAACAGTTGGAAGACCAGTTAGAATTAGTGACTCACAAATTGCTGGACCTGTGCAGAGAAACAGGTGTTGAAAGTATGCGTACCAGTGCTGGTACTGTATCGCGATCCGTGTCTACTAGATTTTGGACAAGTGACTGGGCTTCTATGCATGAATTTATACGGGAGCATGACGCTCTTAACTTATTGGAGCAACGTATACACCAAGGAAACCTAAAAGCCTTCATGGAGGCAAACCCCGGCGAAGTCCCAAAAGGTCTTAATTCAGATAGCAAATACACAGTTCGAGTAACGAGGGCAAGATGACAGAAGAGAAACCAAAACCAAAGTTATTGACGGTACCCCAATTAGCTGCATTTCTGCAGGTAGGCGAGGAGACTGTTAGACGCTACACCCGTAGCGGTGATCTTAAATGTTCGAAGTTAGGCAGACAACTACGGTTCAGTAAAGAGCAAGTAGAAGAATTCCTATATCGATTTGCAGACACAGAGCTACCACCTGAACCTGAAGACACTACCGAAGATGATGAGATAGTCGAAGAAGCGCAAATCGAATCGGATAGTGAAGAAACAATTGAACAGCATTTAAATGAAGATGGAGATTATTTATGAGCCAAATGACACTTTTTTCTAATGGCGCAAGCGTACCAGCCTATTTGAGAGAGGCACAGGATGATGTAACCGATTCACTTGCAGGCAGTGGTGGTCAGTATAAGCGTATCTCCATCAAGGGTGGTGTATGGCGTATGATCGTGAACGGCAAGGAAGTAGCCAAAAACGAAGAGCGTAGCATGAACTTTATTGTGGTTGCCGCCGCCGCTAATAACAGCCGTACCTTCTATGATAAAGCGTTTGTTGACGGTCAAGCATTACGCCCGACTTGCCAAAGTGTAGACGGCACGACCCCAGACAGTAATTCACAAAACCCACAAGCCAGTGCTTGCGCTAGCTGCCCTCAAAATATCGCAGGGTCTGGTCCTAACGGAAGTCGCGCATGCCGATATAGCCGCCGTTTAGCAGTCGTGTTAGAGAACGATATGCGCTCTGAAGCGGATGTTTATCAGTTGGTAGTACCTGCACAGTCTTTGTTTGGCACTGGCGAGAATGGCAAACTGCCTTTGATTCCTTATGCTCAGTATTTGAAAGCTAATGGTGTACGTATCACAGGCGTAGTCACAGAAGCTCGTTTCGATACAAACTCACCCACACCAAAGTTAACATTCCGCGCTGCCCGCCCATTGGAAGAAGATGAATACTTCTTCGCTAAAGAGAAAGGCAAAACAACAGAAGCCCTGAATGCTATCAGCATGGATCCTGCGGCTATGGACTTAACTACTAAAGCGGCACCAGCACCTAAGGTAGAAGCTCAAGCGGCACCAGCACCTGCAAGACCTGCGTTTTCTAAACCTAAAGAGGAAGTAGACATCGTGGCGTTTGTTCAGGAAGAAGAATCTAACGCGCCTGTGGAAGAACCTAAGAAGAGAGAAACTAAAAAGGCAACTGAGTCTGCGCCTACAGATTTAGAAAGCTTGTTGGAAGAGTGGGAAGACTAAACCCTGCTGGCTCAACGGGGGCGGCCTAGTGTCGCCCTTTTTTACCCCTCTTTTTCGGGTTAGTTATGGATAAGCGCGATTTTTTATTACATGTTACCGCTTCACAAGGGTACTACTGCATTTTAGGTATCAAAAAGGGGGCACCTTCTCCTAGATTTTTTAGTGATATTGATGACGCTGTATCACACTGCGATACCTTGTTAGCGAATGAATATGATGTGTATTTCGGTTGTGCCAAGTACCAAACAAATGAAAACCGTCTTGCGACTAATGCGAAGTATTTTAAATCGTTCTATGTAGACCTCGATTGCGGACCTAAGAAAGAATACCCTCACCAAGAAGCCGCTTATAACGCAGTGATGGCTTTCTGCGAAGGGGTTAGCCTGCCGTATCCTACGATTGTTAATTCAGGCAATGGGCTACACTGCTATTGGGCTTTAAAGAACGAGATCTCCTACAACGAATGGAAACCATTTGCTGACCATTTAAAATCAACATGTATAGCCACAGGGTTAAAGATCGACACCAAAGTGACAGCAGACGCGGCGCGTGTTCTGCGTGTTCCTGAAACATTTAATTATAAATCTCCAACCAATGTTAAGCCGGTTGAAGTACAACTATTTTCGGAAGCTTCTTCATTCGCTGATTTAAAAGACGCCTTAGAGTTCACAGGTTCAAGCAATGTTTATTCGTTTACTGCGCCTGCTGAAGATGAAACCACAGATCGCCTAGCGTTCGGAGAACGCGCTAACTTTGCTAAGATCATGAAGCTTAGCCTAAAAGGACATGGATGCCACCAGCTGGTGTATGCGTACACGCATCAGAATTTAATGTCTGAGCCTATGTGGCGTGATGCACTGTCAGTGCCTCAGTATTGTGAGGATAGAGATAAAGCCATTCATTTAATGTCTAGGCAGTATGAGGGTTACGATCCGCACGACACGGAGGTTAAAGCCAATCTGATTAAGGGCGGAGCGCATCGATGCGTGACATTCCAAGAGTCGTTTGGTATTGAGCGCTGTGAGTCGTGTCTGCATAAGGGCAAGATCAACTCTCCTATACGTTTAGGTATGTACGTACCTGAGGCTACGCCAGAGGACAATATCGTTGTGGCTAAGCACAAGGGGCTTAATGAGGAGACCACCTTTATTATTCCTACCTATCCTAAACCTTACTTCAGAGGGAAAGACGGTGGGGTGTATATGAAGAAACGTACTCCGCTTGATAAAACAGGTGAGGTGGATGCAGAACTAGAGACTGACGTTTTGATTTATGAGAATGACTTGTTTGTTGAGAAACGTCTGAAGGATGATGAAGTCGGTGAGATGGCGCTTATAAAACTGCATTTACCTCGTGATGGTGTAGAGGAGTTCACAGCCCCACTTCAAGACATACTCTCGCGTGATAAAGCACGTATCATCCTAGCATCTAAAGGTATAGCCGCTATGGAGAGAAAGATGTCAGGTATTATGGAATATCTGGCTAGCTATGTACATCACTTACAAAACCATGAAGAAGCTGAGATAGCCCGCGCGCAGTTTGGATGGCATGATAATGATGATTGCTTCGTGATAGGTACAAGGGAGATTGGGTTGGATGGTGTGAGATATAGCCCTCCTTCTACTTCGACTCAGGAGTTTGCATTAAAGTTCAGACCTGAAGGCGAGCTTAGCGAGTGGTCTAAGATTGCTAACCTGTATGGCAAACCGGGCAATGAAGCACGGGCATTCGCGCTAGGCGTAGGGTTCGGCTCTCCGCTGGTTAAGTTCTCTGGGATTAAAGGCTTCATAGTCCACCTGACGAACGAAAGATCAGGGGTGGGTAAGACGACTGTGCAGTTTATGATTAACAGTATCTGGGGGCATCCAGAGTGCGGCATGATGAACTTCGATGATAAGTTCCTTGCTAGACAGCATTTGATGGGGGTACTGCAGAACATGCCAATGTGTGTGGACGAGATTACTGACTTGCCACCGGATGAGATAGGCACGATTGCCTATATGATTGCACAGGGTAAAGGTCGTGACAGGATGCAGTCTCAACGCAATGCGTTGCGTAAGAACAGAACCACATGGGCGCTTCCTTGTATTACGTCCGGTAACAACAGCTTGTATGATATTCTGCTGTCTCATAAAGCATTACCTGAGGGCGAGATGATGCGGGTACTAGAGATATTTATTCAACCTGATTCCTCACTGACTAAGGAAGAGACTGACCATATCTATACTGACCAGCTGTATGCGAACTATGGATGGGCGGGTGAGGTTATCATCAAGTACATACTGAACAACCGCGAGGAGTGTGTAGAGCTGTTTAAAGAGATCAGGGTTAGGTTTGATGCTAAGGCTAACTTCTCTCAAAAGCACAGGTTCTATTCTGCCGCTTGCGCTGTGGCTATTACAGGTCTTGAACTTGGTAGGCGCTGTGGGATTCACGATATTGACGTAGCCCGTATTGAGGACTGGGCGGCTTACACGATAGGTAACGCATCAAAGATACTGTCTGAAGATAAAGACTCTGAGGCTTCACTACTTGGTGAGTTCTTGAACCGATACAACGGTAGCATATTCGTAGGCTATAACGAGCTTAACAACGGGCTTGAGCAACGTGCGACATTCACACCTAATAGGGAGGTAGTAGCGCGCTATGACCAAGATACGAAAATGCTGTCTATAAGTGCTATCGTACTGCGTAAATGGTGTGCTGAGAAGCAAGTACCGTTCAAAGGGTTTGTTGATACAGCCAAGAAGCAGGGGATTTATTTAGGGAGTGGCATAGGCAGGCTCGCCTATGGGGAAAACTGCCCAAGTGCTAAAACACGCATCGAGCGGTTCTATTTGGATGATATGCCTACCAAATCGGGAGACGAAATAATAACCTAAGAGAGGGGGCGTTAAGCCCCCCTTTTTATTACCTGTTTATTTTTTACCCCTATTGAGTATTGGCGCGTTATATGGAGGGGTTAAGCTATTTAGGTGAGCTTCTAAATCACCTTCATCAGCAAATGGCGATCTGCCTTGGGCAATACGTTGCTTAGCGTGAGCTAATGCTTTAGCCGCTATACTGTCTGTTATTTGCTGTTTGTTAAGTATTAACTTAAGTTCATCAACGCTGAGTGTAGGCACAACAGAAGGATACTGCACCCGCTTACCATTGATAATGGAGTCCAAACTTAGCTCTGTTAAGGTGTCGCCAGAAGGTGTTTGTAAAGGGCCAAAATACCCCAGACCTTTGTAGTCATTAGACTTATAGCGTTTACCGTACCCGTAGTCTGTGTTTCTCTCTATCTCTCCACCAGATGCATAACTACTGATCTGCTTAGCCCAGTATTGATTAGCGCGTTTAGCCAGTTCGTTACGTTGTTTTTTGTTAGCCTCTACCCTGCGAGTAATCTCATCTTCAGGC
>Ga0172367_10007785_pt1 | contig 12163 bp, 13 predicted proteins | sample Lak10m_FD_114542 | JGI IMG/M metagenome (GOLD analysis project Ga0172367, IMG submission 114542) | Freshwater microbial communities from Kabuno Bay, South-Kivu, Congo - kab_022012_10m | ecosystem: Environmental > Aquatic > Freshwater > Lake | place: Democratic Republic of the Congo: South-Kivu...
GATAATTATCTCAAATTATATCCAGCAAATGGATATGGCGATGAAGAAATGTTATTTCAAATTATAGCTATGGAAAAACCCGATGCAATTATGCATTTTACGGATCCTCGTTTCTGGGGTTGGTTATATGCTATAGAACATCAAATTCGTAGTAAAATTCCACTTACATATTTAACAATATGGGATGATTTACCGTATCCAATGTGGAATAAACCATTCTATCAAAGTTGTGATTCTTTATTTTCAATAAGTAAACAAACACATAACATCGTTGAACAAGTATTAGGTCCCGAAAACTGTATTAAATTAGTTGAATAATATTTATTCTTTTGAATAAATTTATATATTTATATACATGAAACAATTTGAAAATTATAAAATATGTAAAATGTGTGGTGTAAAAATCATTTATAAAACTAAAAATAGTTATTGGGCAAATAAAAAGAAAAATTCACCTTGCAAAAAATGTACAGAATCTATGCATTCTTTAAAATTAAAAGGACGAAAAAGAATGTCGTTTTCAGAAAAGTGGAGAAAAAATCTATCAGACGGTCATAAAAAATCGGATGTATGGATTAAATCTATGAATACCGATGAATATAAACAAAAACATAGAGAAAAAATGTTGCGTCTTATTAAAGAAAACAAAACAAAAGTTTGTATAAATAATTTAGCGTGTGAATTTTTTAATTTGTTAAATGAAAAATTAAGTTGGAATGGATTTCATGGTAAAAATAAAAAAGAATATCAACTAAATTATTATTTTTTAGATTATTACGACAAAAAAAATAATATTGTAATTGAATGGGATGAAAAATATCATCATAAGAAAAAACAAAAAGAAAAAGATGATATCCGTCAAAAGTATATAATTGATAATTTAAAATGCAATTTTTATAGAATTGACGAAATTACTAAAGAAGTTATTAAGGTTGATAATAATATCACAGATCATAGTAAAAAAATACAGGAGATCTTAAATGAATTTGAAAAAAGAAAGACGAGTTGTTAATTTTAACAAAAAAGATTTTGACAAAATGAAACAATATTGCAATAAAAACGCTTTAGATTTACCAAAATGGTTGATCAAATTAGCATTTGAAGAGATAGATAAAAACATTATTAAAGGATAATTTATGCCAGTAAAAGGAAAACATCTATTACATTTAGTACCACATGGTATCAATAGTGACGAATTTAAACCACTTCCTAAAGATCATAAAGATGTGGTTAAACTCAAGAAAGAATACTTAGGCGACAGTGAATACAATTTCATTGTTTCATTTAATAGTCGTAATGCACATCGTAAACATCCAGCCAACCTTATTATGGCATTTAAATCATTTTGTGCTTCTATAAATCCAGAAGAAGCAAAAAAATGTGCTTTAATAATGCATACTGATAAAGTTTGTGAAGCAGGTACAGATCTAGTAGCTACAGTTCAAGCAATCTGTCCTGAATATAAAATTGTATTGGATGAATCTAGAAAGTCTCCAGAAGAAATGGTAGCATTTTATAATATGGCAGATGTAACCGCAAATATTAGTTCCAATGAAGGATTTGGTTTAAGTATTGCTGAAAGTATAATGTGTGGTACACCTGTTATAGCGTCTGTAACAGGCGGTTTACAAGATCAACTTGGAATTGTAGATAATGTCGGAGATCCAGTTCAGTTTAATCTTGAATTTGGCACTAACGTCACTGGTAGATATAAAAAACACGGTGTATGGGCTCGACCTATTTGGACAAAAGTACAAAATTTACAAGGCAGTCCTCCAACTCCATATATTATGGATGATTTAACAAATTATGATGATATCGCTGATGCTATAGCTTATTGGTACTTTTTAGGAAATGAAAAAAGAGAACAATTTGGTTTGGAAGGTAGACGATGGGCGATGAATGAAGGTGGTATTAATGCTAAAAATATGTGTGATCAATTTATTAAATCAATGGATTATACAATAGAACATTTTGAACCAGTTAAAAAATTTGACATATATACACCGGAAGGTTATGATACTAAAAATCTACCACAAGGAAAATTAGGCTTTGATTTACATAAAGTAAACGTTGATAAAATTAAAAGTGAAATAGTATGAAGATACAAGTTCTTAAAAATGAAACTTACGAAGAAGTAAGTAATCTACCAACTAAGGGTACAGATCGTGCTACCGGTTATGATATTGTAGCTACAAGTGAACCTGAAATTGTAGGCGAACAAAATGTGGACGGTACATATAAAAGAATTGATTATATTCAATATAAAACAAATCTTAAAATGGCAGTTCAAAAAGAACAAGTATCCCATACAGGATTTAGTATAGATTTAACCGATTATGATGTATTAGCATTTCCTCGTAGTAGTGTGAGTAAGTACAATCTTCAATTAGCTAATAGTGTTGGTTTAATTGATGCGGATTATCGGGGAGAATTGTTACTTAGATTTAATTATCTATGGCAACCACAAGATTTAAGTGTACATGCCCACGATGAATATGATGAAAATAAGAAAACAACCTATATAGCGGGCAAACCAAATTTAGATAAAATCTATAAGAAGGGTGATAAGATTTGTCAACTCAAAATAACTAAAGTGGAGAATGTAGAATTTATTTTAGTAAATGAATTAGACGCAACAAATAGAGGAGACGGTGGATTTGGAAGTACAGATACCAAAAAGTCTGATAAAGCAGAATCTGCTTCTAAACAAATGTCTACTATGGAGGCTTTATACAATAAAGCAGGTGGTATACCCACTCCAACAAAAAAATATAGTCAATTAATACAAGAAAGAGATCAACAACAATTTAGCAAATAATATGAGCAAACCATTATGTTTAATTTCAGGTCCAGTTTTTAATCGCAGCGGATATGGTGATTGGGCAACTACAGTCGCTAAAAGTATCATTCGTTATGATAAGTATGATGTTAAGATCGCACCTACTAGGTGGGGCAACTGTCAGACAAAACGATTTTTTGAAGATTTGTCCGATCAAGAAGATAAAATTTTAGCAAGTAAATTTTTACAACAACCTTTGAATAAACAACCAGAATTATTTATTCAATTAACTATACCAGAAGAATTCCAATCTGTTGGAAAATATAATATAGGTATGACCGCTGGTATAGAAACTACTATATCGCCTGGTCAATGGTTAGAAGGTATTAATAGAATGAACTTAACGATTGGACTTTCAAATCATGTAAAAAAAGTATTTGAAGATACCAAGATGACTAAACAACTTGAATCGGGTGAAAAAATTTCAGTGCAAATTGAAAAACCAATTGAAGTTTGTTTTTGGGGAGCAAATACAGACATATACAAAAAGACAGATGAAAAAGTAAGTTCTATTGAAGAAAGTTTATCTAAAATACCAGAAAAAAGTGCATTTTTATTTGTAGGTCAGTGGACACACGGTGGTTTATTTAATGACAGAAAAGACATTGGTAATTTAATAAAAACATTTTGTACGGCTTTTAAAAATAATCCAGAAAATGATCGGCCGTGTTTAATTATTAAAACCAGCGGTGCCAATTATTCTATCATCGATAGATTTGACATTCTTGAAAAAATAAATAAAATATGTAGTGGATTGGGAAATAATCTACCAAAAGTTTATTTATTACACGGCGAATTAAATGATATTGAAATGAATGCACTTTTAAATCACGAAAAAATCATAGCACATGTATCATTTACACACGGAGAAGGATTCGGACATCCAATGTTATTGGCAACTTTAAGTGGAAAACCTTTATTAGCTCCAAATTGGAGTGGTCATTTAGATTATTTAAATCCTAGATATTCAAATTTATTACCTGGAAATTTGATGGATGTAAATCGAGCATCTGCAAACCAATGGATTTTAAAAGAAAGTAAATGGTTTAAAGTTTCATATTCTTTAGCAGAATCTAAAATGAAAGAGGTATACGCATTTAGAAAACAAGATAAATTCAATGATCCCGCCGAACTTCTGAGAAAAGAAAATATGGAAAAGTTTAGTATACAAGCTATGGATACAAAACTGTGGTCTATTTTAGAAAAAAACGTTCCACAATTTGCTGTAGAAAATAAATTTGTATTACCAAAATTAAAACCCATTGGAAATAATCCTCAACAAGAAAATAAAATAACACTTCCAAAACTTAAATTAACATAAATATGTTTCTCTCTTATCTGGTTACATCACACAATGAAACTACTAGTTTAGACAAATTACTTAATAAATTAGTAAAATCTAAAAAAGAAAATCACGAAATAGTTTTACTGGATGATTATTCTGACAATGAAGAAACCTTAAATATTATTAACAAGTACAAAGATAAAGTTAATTTTTATCAAAAAAAATTAGATAGAGATTATGGTGCGCATAAAAATTATGGTATAAGTTTGTGTAAAGGTAAATGGATATTTCAAATAGATGCCGATGAATATCCTACAGACATGTTATTGGAAAATGTCGATGAAATATTAGAATCTAATAATAATAATGAAGCAATTTGGTTACCTAGATTAAATTATTTTCAAGGCGTAACTCAACAGGACATTATGACATGGGGTTGGCAGTTACACGATGGAATGATTAATTTTCCGGATTATCAATCAAGACTATATAAAAATCTTTCACACATTCGTTATGAAAGAAGACTTCATGAAAAAGTTGAAGGATACAAAAGTTATGTTTTTATTCCAGCACAAAAAGATATAGCATTAGTTCATGAAAAAAGTATAGAAAAACAAAGACAAACGAATATTAAATACAATCAACTCTTCACACAAGAAGAAAATAAAGGATATAGTGTTAAATGAAAAATAAACAGAAAATAGTTATAACAGGCGGATTAGGATATATAGGATTTGAATTGTGTAAACTTTATTCGGGGGAAACGCATTATAAAAATATAATCGTCGTTGACGATAAATTTTTTTCTGAAAGAGTAAAACAACTTAGAGATTGGGGATTTGATTTCATACAAACAAATATAAACGATACATATCAAATAAAAAAAATTCTTAACGACGCTGATATAGTACATCATTTCTCAGGAATAACAGACGTTCCAAGAACTTCTTCTGAATCTACCAATGAAAAAGAAACTGAAATTTCCAAAGTGGGTATAGATGGTACTAATATAATAGTAAATTCGATATCCGATACATGTAAATTAATATTTCCATCGACACATGTCATATTTGAAGGATTAAAAGAAACAAAATTTAACATAGATGAAACTGAACTGCCTTGTCCCGTTCTTTCCTATTCTAAGGTAAAATATCAAAATGAATTAGATATAATTAAATCGTGTAAAAATTATATAATATTAAGACTCGCTTCGGTTTATGGTTTATCAAACGATAATACAAGACTAAACATTATGCCTAATTTATTTTCAAAATTAGCATCACAGAATTTACCATTAAAATTATTCGCCGGCGGCAAACAATATAAAAGTTTAGTATCTGTTACAGATGTAGCGAGAGCATTTAAATTTTTTGCAGAATCAAATATTTCAAATGAAATTTTTAATTTATCAAATGAAAATTTAACAGTTAAAGAAGTTGGAAAAATTTGCAAAAAATATAAACCAACTATAGAACTTTTAGAAACAAATGATGAAATACCAAATCTAGGTTATACATTAAATAATAGTAAAATTCTAAAGCACGGATTTAATTTTTTATATAATATCGATGAATCTATAAAAGAAATGATTGATGCGTGGTCAGTTAAAATTAAACCTGACAAATTAGAATACATCATAAATAGTGGTAATGATTATATAGACAGCCGTGGAAAAATAACAAATTATGAATTGACAGAACCTATTAATTTAATTGGATATATTGAATCTAAAGCAGGATCAGTAAGAGCGAATCATTACCATCCAATACAAGAGCAAAAATGTTTATTAATTAAAGGTAAGTATATAAGTATAATAAAAGATTTATCCGATTCTAAATCTATATTAGAAACTAAAATTATAAACGAAGGAGAAATCGCTGTAATTAAACCAAATGTAGCACATACTATGGTATTTTTAGAAGATTCTGTATTTTTAAATCTAGTTAGAGGAAATCGAGATCATGAATACTACGGAATAACACATACAATACCTTATACTTTAGTAGATGAAACTTTCAAAAATAATTTAATAAAAAATTATTCTACTAAATGTAGATCTTCAGATAGTACCAATTTAAAACCTGTATTATCATTGGGCATGTCTCCTCTCGCAAATAATTTATTGGATGATAAAACTCAGACTGAAGAATTATATCCTTTAGAAATCACATATTGTCCGGACAGTCATAATTGTCAATTATCATATGTTGTACCGGCAAATAAAATGTTTGATAATTACCTATATGTTTCTTCTACAACAAAAACATTTAGAGATCATTTTAAAAATGCATCTGAATCTTATATTAAGAAATATAATTTAAATTCAAATTCTTTAGTAGTTGATATTGGATCAAATGACGGAATTGCATTAGCTCCTTTAAAAGAAAAAGGAATAAAAACTGTTGGAGTAGAACCTGCTAAAAATATAGCCGATCTAGCAAATAAAAATGGTATTATAACCATTAACGATTATTTTAATAAAACCGTAGTGGAAAAAATAATTAAAGAACACGGCAAAGCTGATATTGTGACCGCATCAAATGTATTCGCACATTCAGATAAATTAAAAGAAATTGCAACAAATGTATTTAGTCTTTTAAAACCAGATGGTACATTTATTATTGAAGTACAATATTTGTTAGATACAATTAAGGATTTAACATTTGATAATATTTATCACGAACATGTAAATTATTGGAGTGTAACGTCATTGGATTTCTTTTTTAAAAATTTAGGATTATGTATTACCAATGTAGAACATATTAACACACATGGTGGATCAATTCGTGTATATGTGAATAAAAACAATAGAAATATTAATCAGTCTGTACAATTGTTTCTAGAAGAAGAAGAAAAATTCGGATTGACTAATTATAATACTTATATTGAATTTGCAAGAAAAGTTGAAGAAACAAAAAGAAATGTAGTAAACAATATAAAGTTAATAAAAAATCAAGGTTATACGTTGATCGGATATGGATCGCCTGCTAAAGCTACTACTACATTAAATTATTATGGTATAACATGTAACGAAATAGATTATATTGTGGAAGACAATTCTCTTAAACATAATAAATTTATACCCGGTGTAAAAATTCCAATTTATTCAAAAGATAAAATAAAAGAAAAACGACCTAATATAATCGTTGTAATGGCGTGGAATTTTGTAGAAGAAATTAAGAAAAATAATCAAAATTTAATTGATCAAGGCATTTACTTTGTAAGTATAAAAGACTTGGAAAGTAATAAATATACAGAACAATTATTAAGTAAAGTCCGAAAAGAAGTTGATTGATTAAAATTTAAGTATGAAAATCGTAGCAATAACTCCACATAAAAAAACAGACACTATGGCACAACTTGTCATAGAAGGTTTATATGAAAATGATATTGAAGTTATATCAAGTGACGAAGGAAATTCAGTAAAAAAAGTGTATAACGATGAAGAAATATTAAAACACGCAGAATCTGCTGATTATATTTTTGCTTTTTGGGGTAAATGTATTCAAAATGGTATACCGGAACCAAAGTATTATCTTCTTGATAAAATAAATAAATTTGAAAAATCAGTTTATATAGATGGTAGTGAATGGAATTGTACGGGATATGGTTATAAAGGACAAGGTGAAGAAACTATATTAAATTCTAAAAAAGCGAAGGGTTATCCTTGGTTAAACGAAACTATGTTAAAAAAATGTAAATGGTATTTTAAAAGAGAGTGTTACGATGAAGATGAACGAGACGGAATAATTCCTTTAAATGTCGGTGCCAGATTATGTTATTTAAACGAAATTGATGTCGAAAAAAAATATGATGTATTTTGTAGTTTTGGACATTTAAAAACTGGATTGAGAAAACCTGTTCACGATTCATGTGTTTTAAGATCATATTTAAACAAAGAAAATAATATAATAGGATCTGGATATAATTTTGATATCTATCTTAGATACATAAAAGAGTCTTTCATTTCGGTAAGTGCTTGGGGATGTGGAAATAGTTGTAGAAGAATGTGGGAAATATTATCCCAAGGAACATGTTGTTTTGCGCAAAAAAAAGAAATTATACTACCAAATAATTTTACAGATGGATATAATATTGTTTATTATTCAAATATAAAAGAATTTAATGAAAAATTAAACTATTATTTATCTAAAAAAGACGAAATTATTGAAATTGGAAAAAGAGGTAGAGATCATTTGATAAAATATCATACATCTAAAATGAGAGTACAGTATATTTTAAATATTTTGAATGGTAAAAAATGGAAAAATGCATTACAGTAATAATATGAAAAAATACATTCACATTAATTATTTTGATTTAGGTTTATGGAAAGACGGATTTGAAATAAAACTGATGTTAGAAAATGTTTTACCATTGTTTCCAAATGTAAGTTATAGTATATATGGTATAGAAGCAAGTCCATACTGTTTCAATAGTGTTAAAAAATTATTTGCAAATAATTCAAACGTCCATATTTTTAATTTTGCAATAAACAAAGAAAAAGTTGACAATATAAAATTGTATAAATCTAAGAACGACGAGCTAGGCAATTCAATTTTTAAAAGCAAATATAATGTTTATGAAAACAAATATTATACGGTTAATGGAAATATCTTTTCAAATTGGTTAAACGAAGAAAAAATTGATTTAGAAAATTCAATAAATATTTTAAAAGTAAATATAGAAGGTGCAGAGTTACATTTATGGGATGATTTTAAAAAAAATAATCTACGTGATAAGTTTCAAATTATTTGTGGTTTTCCTTTTGATCACGATATAGAAAAAGTTAAAGAACTTAAAAACGAAGTTCCTAAATATAAAGATCTTATAAAAGAATTAAATATTAATTTAGAATTTTTTTGTAGAACAAATAAAGAACTATCGATAGAAACAATGGAAAAGTTATTAAAAAAATATATTAACAAAAACGTATGAAGTACATTACAAACATAGATACATTATCAGCTTTATTTGATAGATTGATAACTGAAAACATTAAGCTTTATTTTTTTAAAAAAGATAACTTAAAAGAAAAAGAAGATCACCAACAGTTAATAATAACAGAAATAAAAAACAGAATAAAAGAATTATTAAAAGATACCTATGAAAAAAACGAATACGATTTTCTTTCAGAAAAAAGAACATTTAACGAAAATGCAATTGTGGAATCTCTTGAAGATCTAATAATTAACGATATAAATATAGGAGAATCCGACAGAGAACGACTTAAACAAGTTCAAAGTGAAAATCCTTCCATCGATAAATTCATAATAAATGAAAAAAGATTGAGAAAAGCAAACGAAGGTAGATCGAGAAATAAAAACGAAATAGACGAACAATATAAAAATTTATTATAATAAATATGAATATATTAATAACAGGCGTTGCAGGATTGTTAGGATCAAATCTAGCAGACTTTTTAATTGATAAAAATATAAATGTAGTCGGAGTTGATGATTTAAGTGGTGGATACATAGAAAATGTAAATCCTAACGTTAAGTTCTTTAAATTAAATTTAATATCAGATACTAAATCATTGGAAGAATTGTTTGATAATTTTAAATTCGATTATGTATATCATTTAGCAGCTTATGCTGCGGAAGGTTTAAGTCCATTTATAAGAAATTTCAATTATAATAATAACTTAATAGCAACCACAAATGTTGTTAATTGTTGTATTAATTACAATGTAAAACGATTAATTTTTACGTCTACAATGGCAGTTTACGGAGAAAACAAAACTCCATTTGACGAATCTTATGTTCCGAATCCAATCGATCCGTATGGAATAGCAAAATATGCATGTGAAATGGATATTAAAGTCGCTGGAGAACAACATGGATTGGATTGGTGTATAATTCGTCCACATAATGTATATGGTAAAAAACAAAATATATGGGACAAATATCGTAATGTATTAGGTATATGGATGAATCAACATTTAAATAATAAAGATTTAACTATCTACGGAGATGGTTTACAAACGAGAGCGTTTTCATACATAGATGACAGTATAGAACCACTGTGGAATGCTGCTGTATTTAAAGAAGCTTCAAAACAAATAATTAATTTAGGTGGCATATATGAAACTACAATAAACGAAGCATGTGATATTTTACTCGAAGTAATTGGCAGTGGTAAAAAAATACATTTAGAAAAACGACATGAAGTAAAACACGCATTCTCAACTTATCAAAAATCTATAGATATATTGAAATTTAATCATAAAACGAATTTGAAAGTTGGATTAACAGACATGTGGAATTGGGCTAAAAAACAACCTAAACGATCACAGTTTATGTGGGACAAATATGAAATAGAAAAGGGAATATATAATTATTGGAAAAGATCTTAAAAATCTAGTTATAGTAGATGAGCAAAAAAATTGTTATAGTACCGGTATTTTGTGAAACCCATCTAATAAAATTACAAATTGATAATATATTTAATACTATCAATCCAGATATATTAATATATAACGAAGGCATGTTTCCACATGGACCCGAAAGTTGTACAAATATGTCGGGATTCAAAGAAAAATATACCTTAAACGGTGAAGGTAAACGAGGTTTTGACTATCCAGAACTACAAGAAATAATATTTGAATCACAAAAAAAATATAGTGATAAAAAAATTATTTTAAATGAAATGGAGTATGATCCAAATGAAAAATCTGCTACACAACATTATATAAAAGCATGTAGCAATTTTAAAGATCTAAACATTGAAATAAATGTAGGCGACTACATATTTCCTTTTGAGGGCGACGTTTTTCATTTAGAAAGTGAAAAAAATGCAATTCAATCTTATATGGATCAATTACAACCTAACACGGGATTTAGGAGTATATGGATAGATTTTGTAGAAAATCAGTTCTATGCTGAAATGAAAAGTCTCAAGCCGTTTTTTAAAAACGAAGAGGGTAGTAGTAGAAAAATTTGTATTAGATTCGGTGACATGAAATATTATAAATCCGTGGTAGGCAATTTTGAATCTAGAAATTATACGAATCTATATTCAACGGATTTAGTTACTTATCATTATGCTTGGTTTAGATATGACAAATATTTACAATTGAGATATGATCAATTAAACCGACCAAACTATTATTGGAAATATTTTAATGATGCTATTCGGTATATTAAAGAGTTTAAATATGCAAAGATATGTAATAAACCTGATAAAACAGGTACATATAGATATGTTTTAGCTGTAGAATTGAAACATCCAGAAGCAATAAAAACACATCCGAATTATATTAAGACGGATGTTAATATAAATAAAATAATAAGCGATAATAATGTTTTAGATTATAAATGAAAATATGAAAAAAATTTTTGTTATAACAACTCATACTTCAAAAAGAAATTGTAGAAATGGAAATTTTTATTTGGAACAATGTCTTGATAGTTTATACGAAATAAATCCAGATAAGATTATAATCGTTGATAATCAATCAGAAGAACGATTTGATTTTTCGAGTTATAGTAAAACACATAACATAGATTATATTTATATCGAAGATCAAAAAAAACGAGGATTGACAGGTGCTTGGAATGTAGGTATAGCTCACGCAGCAAAATATGGTCCGGCTTTAATTTGTAATACAAACAACGACGTTGCGTTTGATATTAGTTATTTAAATTTATATAATCATATTATAAATGATAAAAATCACGCCAACACAATTTATGGTGCAAAAACTAATAATCCAGGATGGCAAGTTACACAACATATTTTTGATAGAACCGCTTACATTTTAAGTGGTAAAAAACCGGATGTTTTAAATGGATTTTGTTTATTTTTTACTACAGATTTTTATAAAAATTATAATGAAAACGATTTATTATTTTCAAACGAAAAAGAATATCCTTGGGGAGGACAAGAATGTATAATGACTACGTGGTCTGAGAAAAAAAAGGTGTGTATTAAAGTATTAAATAATTGTTTTATTTATCACAAAAAAGAAGCTTCTTGGAGAAAGGCAGTTTCGGAAATATGAAACTTAAAAATAAATATGCTATAGGCACTCA
>Ga0172367_10007786_pt1 | contig 12160 bp, 12 predicted proteins | sample Lak10m_FD_114542 | JGI IMG/M metagenome (GOLD analysis project Ga0172367, IMG submission 114542) | Freshwater microbial communities from Kabuno Bay, South-Kivu, Congo - kab_022012_10m | ecosystem: Environmental > Aquatic > Freshwater > Lake | place: Democratic Republic of the Congo: South-Kivu...
GGTCTTTGGCTCCAACGCACAGTTGCGCGCCATCGCCGAGGTCTATGCGCAAAGCGACAACCAGGACAAGTTTGTCAAAGACTTTGTCGCCGCCTGGGCCAAGGTGACGAACCTGGGGCGGTTCGACTTGACCCGCTGACGCTGGTGACGGCCTGCCACACGGCCTGGGCGCGCGGCACCGATGTGGACAAGCCGCGCAATCTGGCCAAGTCGGTTACCGTGGAGCAGCCGGTCTTACTTCACCAGCAGGACCGGCACCGTGGACAGCTTCACCACCTTGGTGGCGACCGAACCCAGGAGCAGACCGGCGACATTGCCCAGGCCACGGGCGCCCATGATGATCAGGCTGCAGGCTTTATCCCGTGCGAATTCAATCAGGGTCGGCGCCGTCTCGCCAATCATGATGTGGGACGAGTAGGCCAGCCCGGCTGCGTCGAGCTTTTGCCTGGCTTGTGCCAACGCGGTATCGCCGGCCTCGCGGTGGAAATCTTCCACCACTTTCTGGTCGATAAAGCGGGTGATGTCCCTGGAGAGGGGTGCCTGCACATTGATCAGCAACAGTTGTGGCGGTGTCACCCGGCTGGCTGCCTCGGAGATCACGTGGTCGATGACCTTGAGCGACGGCGCCGAGCCGTCGATGGCGATGAGCCAGGAAGTATTCATGACGCTGTTCCTCAGGGTTTCGGGTTGACGGACTCGGCTGACAGTTCCAGGGCCTTGGCGGGCTTGCGCCGATTGCCCAGCCATTTGCCCACCAGCACCACGAGCAGCGCCCCGATGACAGAGAAGACGTGATTGGCATACGGAATTCCGGCCGACAGCGCAACCGGCATGGCCGGATCGGAGCGCAACATGCCACCAGCGATCCAGCCCAGCAACGCGGCGCCCAGCGTGATCACCACCGGGAAGCGGTCCATCAGGGTCAGCACCAGTTTGCTGCCCCAGACCACAATGGGGATGGACACCAGGATGCCCAGGGTGACCAGCACCATGGAGCCGTGGGAGGCACCAGCAACGGCAATCACGTTGTCCAGGCTCATGACGGCATCGGCCACCACAATGGTCTTGATGGCCGCCAGCAGCGTGGTGCCACCGTCGATCACGTGGCCATGCCCATCATCGTGCTCGGGCAGCAACAGCTTGATGCCGATCCACAGCAGCAGCAACGCGCCGACGATCTTGAGGTACGGCAAGGCCAGCAGTTGCAGGGCAAAGAAGATCATCACCACACGCAGGCCGATCGCGCCGATCACGCCCCAGAAGATACCTTTCTTGCGCTGTTCAGGCGGCAGCTTGCGGCATGCCAGGGCAATCACCACAGCGTTGTCGCCACCGAGCATGATGTCGATGGCAATGATCTGGAGCACGGCGATCCAGAACAGCGAGGAGGAGATGTCAGGCATGAGCGATGGGGGGTGTCAAAGATCGATCTTACTCAATCTTCAACACGCCCAGAGGCCCTTTGACTAGCGCCACAGCACGCTTTGCGCCAGGCAGCTGTCAATTGCCATTGGTGATGCGTTGTGCCCTGAGCACGGCATGCGTGTGGCGCAAATTGCGCAGCGCGCCTTCGAGTTGCTGCGCATCGCGCACGGCAATGATGAACTTCAGATCGACTGCGCCTAGCGGCGACTCGTCGGCCATGTGTATCTGGATGATGTCCACTTCGGCCGCTGCCAGGGCGGCAGCCACTTTGGCCAGCACCCCTTTGCCGTTGTTGACCGTGACCACGATGCCGGTCTCGAAAGCGCGCACCGGCTCATCGGCCCACTCCACCACAATGAAGCGCTCGCTGTCCTTGTTGTTGAGCTTGACGGCCACCTGGCAATCGCGGTGATGAACGGTCAGACCCTCACCGCGCCCGAGGTAGCCCACGATGGGATCACCCGGAACAGGGCGGCAGCAGGTGGCAAAACGCACCGAGGTGTTCTCGCTGCCATCGATGGCGACGCCGCCCTGGGCCACGGTCTCTCCGGCCATGAAGCGCTCGCGCGTGAGCAGCAAGGCATTGGGTTTTTGGCCCGCGTCGGTCAGCAGTTTGGCAAGCCGCTTGGCGACGATGCTGGCGATGCGCCGGCCCAGGCCGATTTCCACCAGCAGATCAGATCGCGTGCGGTTGCCGCTGAAACGCAGCAACTTGTCCCAGACTGCGGCCATCGCACCCTGCTCGTCGGGCAGGTGCTCGATGCCTTCGGCGCGCAAGGCCTGCGCCAGCATTTTTTCGCCCAGGTGCTGTGAGTCGTCCTGCGCCAGCGAGCGCAAGTGCTGGCGTATTTTGGAGCGCGCCCGCGCCGTGCGGACAAAACCCAGCCAGGCCGGATTGGGGTAGGAGTGTTCGGCCGTGATGATTTCGATCACATCGCCGTTTTGCACCTCGGTGCGCAGTGGCACCTGTTCGTTGTTGACTTTGGCGGCCACCGCATGGTCGCCCACATTGCTGTGGATCGCGTAGGCAAAATCGACCACGGTGGCGCCTCGCGGCATGGCCATGATCCGGCTTTTCGGGGTAAAGACATACACCGCATCGGGAAACAGATCGACCTTGACATGTTCCCAGAACTCATTGGCATCGTGGGTTTCATTGCCAATGTCAAGCAGGGACTGCAGCCACTTCGAACCCAGACGATCCGGATTGGCATTCGACTCGTCGGGGCTTTCCTTGTACAGCCAATGCGCGGCAATACCGGTTTCGGCTACCAGGTGCATGGCTTCGGTGCGCACCTGAAACTCCACATTGATGCCCGAAGGCCCCACCAGGGTCGTGTGCAAGGACTGGTAGCCGTTGATTTTGCTGATGGCAATGTGGTCCTTGAACTTCCCCGGCACCGGCTTGTAGAGCTGGTGCAACAGCCCGAGTGCGGTGTAGCAGTCGATCAGGCCGGGCACGATGACGCGAAACCCGTAGATGTCGGTCACCTGGGCAAAGCTCAGATTTTTATCGTCCATCTTGCGATAGATCGAATACAGCGTCTTTTCCCGGCCGGAGATCCGCACCGACATGCCATGGCGCTCGAAGGTGGCCGTCAGGTCGGCCTGCACTTTTTGAATCAGGTCACGGCGGCGCCCGCGGGCCTTGTCGACGGCCTTGCTCAAAATCGCGTAGCGCCAGGGCCACAAGTACTTGAACGACAGGTCCTGCAACTCGCGATAGGTTTGATTGAGTCCCAGCCGATGCGCGATCGGGGCGTAGATGTCGAGCGTTTCCGAGGCAATGCGCGCCCACTTGGTACGCGGCGCGTCGGACAGGGTGCGCATGTTGTGGGTTCGATCGGCCAGCTTGATCAGGATCACGCGCACATCGCGCGCCATGGCCAGCAGCATCTTGCGAAACGACTCGGCCTGGTTTTCCTCACGCGTGTTGAATTGCAGTTTGTCGAGCTTGGTCAGGCCGTCCACCAGTTCGGCCACGGGCGCGCCGAAGCGTTCGATCAGGTCGGTCTTGGTGACCGCGCAATCTTCCATGGCATCGTGCAGCAAGGCGGCCATCAGCGCCTGGGCATCGAGCTTCCATTCGGCGCATTGGGCCGCCACCGCAATCGGGTGGGTGATGTAGGGCTCGCCGCTGTTGCGCAGTTGCCCCAGATGCGCTTCATCCGAATAGCGGTAGGCCGATTTGACGCTGGCCAGGTCGGTGGCACTGAGGTAGTCGAGCCGGCTGGTCAGGCGCGCGAAACTGGCCGCCGCTGCATTCGATGCGGCCACGCTCAACACCTCGGGCTGTTGCAGCTCCTGGCTTGCCTCTGGCGGGTTCGGGTTGATGGCGGCGCACATGCCATGAATATAGCGCGCCGAATGCGCATTGGTGAACGAAAAACAAAAAAGCACCGCAAGCGGTGCTTTTCAGGGACGGCACGACGGCGCGGTCAAAGAGGCACTTTTTTCAGCATCTCAAGGCCCACCTTGCCGGCCGCGATTTCACGCAACGCGGTCACGCCCGGCTTGTTCTTGCTCTCGACCTTGGCGGCATGGCCATGGCTGAGCATGCGGGCACGGTAGGACGCCGCCAAAACCAGTTGGAAGCGGTTAGGAATCTGCAACAGGCAGTCTTCGACAGTGATACGGGCCATGAATTCTCCAAAACCAGGTGGGGCGCACTAGGCAATGTGCAGTGCTTGAAAGGTGTCTGCTCTGGCGCGGCGCTGCGCCGGATACTTGAGCCGCTGTGCATGCACGATGCATTTGAGGTCGAACACGGCGCGGTCAAACGACTCGTTGATTATAACGAAGTCGAACTGCGACACCTGCGCCATCTCGACCGCGGCGTTCTCGAGCCGGGCGTCGATGACCTCGGCGGCATCTTCGCCGCGGCGCTCCAGGCGCGAGCGCAATTCCTCCCAGCTCGGCGGCAAAATGAAAATGGTGACGGCGTTGGCAAACAGGCCCCTGATCTGCAGCGCACCCTGGTAATCAATTTCCAGAATCACGTCCGAGCCCTGCGTTATACGCTCCTCGATGGCCTTTTTCGAGGTGCCGTAACGGTGGTTGTGCACATGCGCCCATTCAACAAAGGCGTTGGCCTGCACCATGGCATCGAATTCGGGTTCGGAGACAAAGAAGTACTCGCGGCCATGCTTTTCCTGGCCGCGCGGTGCGCGCGTGGTGTGCGACACCGACGGCCGCGCCTGGGCATCGATTTCCAGCAGGGCCTTGACCAGGCTGGACTTGCCGGCGCCGCTCGGGGCAGCCACCACAAACAAATTTCCGGGGTAATCGATCACAACAGGGCTTTCATTCAACAGTCGGCAGTCGCCTCATTCTATGTTTTGCACCTGCTCGCGCATCTGCTCGATCAGCACCTTCATGTCCACCGAAATGTGCGTGAGCTCCAGCGCCGCCGACTTGGACCCCAGCGTGTTGGCTTCGCGGTGCAGTTCCTGGATCAAAAAGTCGAGCCGCTTGCCAATTTCGCCCCCCTTGGCGATCAGCCGCTCCAGTTCATCCAGGTGCGAGCCCAGCCGCGTCAGCTCTTCGGCCACATCGATGCGGATCGCGAACGCAGTGGCCTCGGCCAAAGCCCGGTCCTGCGCGGCTTCGGGCAAGGCGCCGCCATCGACCAGCCCCATGGCATCGCGCCAACGGTCCAGAAAACGCTGGCGCTGCTGCGCCACCAGCTGCGGCACCAGCGGCTCGGCCTGCGCGGCCAGGCTGCACAGTTGCGCCATGCGGTCTTGCAGCATCAGCACCAGGCGGGCGCCTTCGCGTTCGCGCGCCGCCAACAGTGACTGCAGCGCCTGCTCGGCCAGCGCCATCAGGTCGGCCTGCCAATCGTGCTCGCTCACCGCGGACCCCGCCGTCAGACGGATCACATCGGCGACACTTAGCGGCGTGGCCAGCGGCAACCAGGCCTTGACGCTGTCCTGGATCGCATTGAGGCGTTGCAGCAGCCGCGCCGAGGGCTCGGCCACCTGGTTGACCACATGGCTTTCGAGCATGGCGCGCAACTCCACCTTGCCGCGCTTGAGGTGGCGCACCAGCAACTCGCGCAAGGCTGGCTCGACGCTGCGCAACTCATCGCTGAGCTTGAACGTCATGTCGAGGTAACGGCTGTTCACCGAGCGGATTTCAAGCCCCAGCCGCGCGGTCGACGCTGCATGGGCGTCGGCAGCGGGCGAGGGGGCGGCGGGTCTGTGCTGGGCACTGGCGTAACCCGTCATGCTGTAAACTGACATATCACTTTTCCGTTGTGTTGAATGGTGTCAAGAATAACCCGATTCCTGCAATCACCGATGTCCGTTCAGTCGAAAGTATGGCACCCCCAAAACCCTCCCCGTTGACACCAGGCACCGTGATCGGTGGCTACCGGGTGATCCGGCGGGTTGCCGCGGGCGGCTTTGGCGTGGTCTATCTGGCCTCTGGGGACGATGACCAGCAGGTCGCCATCAAGGAATATCTGCCGGCCTCGCTGGTCACGCGCGAGCCGGGCCAGTTGCAGCCCCAGATCGCCCCCGAAAAGTTGTCGCTGTACCGGCTGGGTCTGAAAAGTTTTTTCGAGGAAGGGCGCTCGCTGGCGCAAATCTCCCACCCTTCGGTGGTGAGCGTGCTGAATTTTTTCCGGGAAAACGAAACCGTTTATATGGTGACCAACTTTCTGGAGGGTGCCAGCCTGCAGGACTTCATCGTGACGGCCCGCAACATCAGGCAAGCCAAGGTGTTTCGCGAATCCACCATCCGCTCGCTGTTCGATGAAGTGCTGCGCGGCTTGCGCATCGTTCACCAGCACAAAATGCTGCACCTCGACATCAAGCCCGCCAATATTTTCATCACTGACAACAACAAGGCCGTGCTGATCGACTTTGGTGCCGCACGCGAAGTGCTGAGCAAGGAAGGCAATTTCGTCCATCCGATGTACACCCCCGGCTTTGCCGCGCCCGAAATGTACCGGCGCGACACCACCATGGGTCCATGGACCGATATTTACACCATCGGTGCTTGCATGTTTGCCTGTATGCACGGCTTCCCGCCCAACGATGCACCACAACGCGCGCCCGAAGACAAAGTCATCAAGACCTTGAAACGCCTGCAAGGCGTTTATTCCGATGACCTGCTGGAAATCGTGCTTTGGTGCATGGAAATGGATCCGCAAAAGCGGCCACAGACCGTCTTTGACCTGCAAAAGGAATTGAACCGCACCGGCGCGCGGCGCCACACCCAACTGACCATGGGCGACAAGCTCAAGCTTCAGTTCGACGACGTGATGACCAGCACCAAGAAGACGGTTCTCATGGTCACCCAAATAGGCAAAAACTTCTGATGCAATTTTCTGTCTTCCAGACGAGTCGCCAGGGAGGCCGCAAGGTCAACGAAGACCGCATGGGTTATTGCTATACCCGCGACAGCGCCGTGCTGATGCTGGCCGATGGTCTGGGCGGACACCCCGAAGGCGAAGTGGCAGCCTATCTGGCGATCGAAACCGTGGCTGCCATGTTTCAGAAAATGGCCCAACCCGAACTGGCCGATGTGGCCGACTTTCTGGGCGACACCATGATGGCGGCGCATCTGCGGATTCTCAACTACGCGATCGACAAGGGCATGCACGATTCGCCGCGCACCACGCTGGTGGTGGCGGTGATCCAGTCGGGCCAGGTCAGATGGGTCCACTGTGGCGACTCCCGGCTGTACCTGGTGCGCCGCCACCAGTTGCTGGCGCGCACCCAGGATCATTCTTTGATCGAACGCAGTCGCGGCCTGCACGACACCGCCCGAGCCGAGATCAACCGCAATGTCCTGTTCACCTGTCTGGGCTCACCCGTCAAACCCGTCTACAGCATGGCCGAGCCCGTGGCTTTGCAGCCCGGCGACAAACTCATGCTCTGCTCTAATGGCTTGTGGTCGAGCCTGCCCGAGCAGCACATCGTAAGTGAACTGAGTCAGAAGACGGTGCAACACACGGTGCCTGATCTGGTCGATCAGGCGCTGCTCAAGGCGGGCAATCGCAGCGACAATGTCACCTGTCTCGCACTGGGCTGGGAGACGCAGGAAAATCTGGCTACCGGACACGGCGATAGCGCCAGCGTGTCGGTCCGGGAGGTCGATTTTCTGTTGCCCAACGACGACAATCAGACGATCTGAAGCACAGGTCAATCCGCCCGAACCATGTGAGCCCCTGACATGACCCCCTATGCAAGAACCGGCGCGCGCGCCCCCAACGCCCTGCGCCCGGTGACCCTCACGCGCAACTACACCCGCCACGCCGAAGGCTCGGTGCTGGTGGAGTTCGGCCACACCAGGGTGCTGTGCAACGCGTCGGTGCTCGACAAGGTACCGCCGCACAAGAATGGCAGTGGCGAGGGCTGGGTGACCGCCGAATACGGCATGCTGCCGCGCGCCACCCACAGCCGCAGCGACCGTGAAGCCGCGCGCGGCAAGCAGAGCGGGCGCACCCAGGAAATCCAGCGCCTGATCGGACGCGCCCTGCGTTCGGTGTTCGACCTGAGCTTGCTCGGCGAGCGCACGCTGCACCTCGATTGCGACGTGATCCAGGCCGATGGCGGCACCCGCACTGCCGCCATCACCGGCGTCTTCGTGGCGGCGCAGGACGCGGTCAACGGTCTGCTTGCCGCTGGCAAGCTGAGCCAGTCACCGATCCGTGAAGCGGTGGCCGCGATCTCGGTCGGCATCGTGCAGGGCACGCCGCTGCTCAACCTGGAGTACACCGAAGACTCGGCCTGCGACACCGACATGAACGTGGTCATGACTGCCAGCGGCCACTACGTGGAGGTACAGGGCACGGCCGAGGGCGCCGCCTTCAGCCGCACTGAAATGGATGCGCTGCTGGCACTGGCCGACCAGGGCATCCGCGAGCTGATTGCCCTGCAACAAGCGGCTCTTGCCGGAGCCACACCGTCATGAAACTTGTCCTGGCCTCCAACAACCCCGGCAAGCTCGCCGAGCTGCAAGCCATGTTTGCACCGCTGCATATCGAGCTGATCACCCAGGGCAGCCTGGGCATTCCGGAAGCACCCGAGCCCTTTCACACCTTCATCGAAAACGCGCTGGCCAAGGCGCGCCATGCCGCGCGGCACAGCGGCCTGCCGGCCGTGGCCGACGACGCCGGCCTGTGCGTGGATGCTTTCGGTGGCCTGCCGGGCGTGCAAACCGCGTTTTACGCCACCCAGTTCGGCTATCCCAAGGGCGACAACAACAACGTGCGCGCGCTCTTGGAGCAAATGCAAAACATCGACAACCGGCGCGCCGCGCTGGTGAGCACGCTGGTGGCGCTGCGCTCGCCCGACGACCCCGAGCCGCTGGTGGCGGTGGGCAGGGTGGTGGGCGAAATTGCCCGTGAGCCGGTGGGTTCCAATGGTTTTGGTTTCGACCCGGTGATGTTCATCCCCGAGTTCGGCAAAACCTTTGCCCAGCTGCCGGTGGAAATCAAGAACGCCAACAGCCACCGGGGGCGGGCAGCGGCTGCCATGGTCACCTTGATGCGCGAACGCTGGTTGTGAGAAGTCAGATACCGGAAACTGTCGTACCCAAACCCGTGAGGCAGGCCCTTTGGGCGGCTTCCTCATGCTGGAGTACCAGAAATCGTCAGCCGCCCAAAGGGCCTGCCTCGCTGGACGCTCGCACAAGAACATCGGTCGCCAATCCTTATTTGGGCTGCCGGACTCCCAGGCTGCGGGGCTGCTGGACTTCAAGTGAGCTTTGGCAAGCGCTCCGCCCTGTCGGCGCGGCAGCCCGATGGGGTGATCGCCGATTTCTGGTACCCCAGCATGAGGCGGTCGCCCCATCGGGCTGCCGCGCAGCCAACACGCCATGATCCCGATCCTGCCGGAGTCCAATGCATCAGAAGTCGCCATGCAAGCGCGCGACATCCAGCACTACATGCGCCCCGGCACGCTGCAACTGGGCAGCCTGCCGCCCCTGTCGCTGTATGTGCACCTGCCATGGTGCCTCAAGAAATGTCCTTATTGCGACTTCAACTCGCATGAAATACGCACCGCCAGGCTGCCCGAACAGCGCTACATCGATGCGTTGATGGCCGACCTCGAAGCCGCGCTGCCGCTCATCTGGGGCCGCAGCGTGCAAACCGTTTTCATGGGCGGTGGCACGCCCAGCCTGTTCTCGCCGCAGGCCATCAACCAGCTTCTGGCCGGTATCCGGGCCAGGGTGCGACTGGCCGCCAACGCCGAGATCACCCTCGAAGCCAACCCCGGCACGTTCGAGAAAGACCGCTTCAAGGCCTACCGTGCGGCCGGTGTGACGCGCCTGTCGGTTGGCGTGCAGAGCTTCAATGACGATTTTTTACGCCAGCTGGGCCGGGTGCATGACCGCGCCCAGGCCATCGCTGCGGTCGAAGAGGCCGCGCTTGCCTTCGACACGTTCAACCTGGACCTGATGTACGCCCTGCCCGGCCAGACGCTCGATGCGTTGCGCGCCGACGTGCGCACTGCGCTAGCGCTGGCGCCAAGGCACCTGTCGATCTACCACCTCACCATCGAGCCCAACACCTATTTTGCCAAGTTCCCGCCGCCCGCCGTGGAAGACGATCTGGCCGCCGACATGCTCGATCTGATCACCGACCTGACCGGTGCGGCGGGCCTGCAGCGCTACGAGGTCTCGGCCTACGCCCGGCCCGGCTACGCCAGCGTGCACAACCTGAACTACTGGCAGTTCGGCGACTACCTCGGCCTGGGTGCCGGTGCCCACAGCAAGCTCAGTTTCGCCCACCGCGTGGTGCGCCAGGTGCGCGCCCGCAACCCCGAGCTCTACATGACGCAGGCGCTGGCCGGGCAGTGCGTGGTGCAGGACGTGGATGTCAAACGCAGCGATCTGCCGTTCGAGTTCATGCTCAACGCGCTGCGACTGGCCGGCGGTTTCGATCTGAGCCTGTTTGCCGAGCGCACCGGCATGCCACTGTCTGCCCTTCAAACCGGACTGAACCAGGCGATGGCGCTGGGTTTGCTCGAGGTGGCGGGGCAACATGTGAAGCCCAGTGCGCGCGGCTTTGACTTCCTGAACGATCTGCAGGCGCTATTCTTACCGGCTGCAGGCCTCAAGCAGCGTGACGCCACCGTCTGAGGCCATCCAGTCGGCCATGGCGCGGCAACGGCCGGGCACGCACACCTCGTAATCGGGGGTGAATTCCGAACGGGTCAGGCGCAACTCCGGTGGGTAGGGCATGACGGGTGCATAGCGGTACCAGCCACGCCGCAAGACCGCGTCGGGCGGCGGCTCCATACCGGCGGCCGAACCCTTGATGCGCGCCGCCACGGCATTCAATCGGGGCTGGCCGGTGGCAGGGTCCAGATCGACGCGGTAGTCTTCTTCCCAGCGCACCTTTTCAATCGAATGCGTCCACGCCAGCGTGAACTCGCGCGTTTCGACAAAAACCGTGGCAGGCACCGGCGCCGCCAACGCACCCACCAGAGTCAGGCAAACGCCCAGCGACGGCATGTGTGCGAACGTGACGGCGGGTCAAGCGCGTGCGGCTGAACGGCGCGAGCGCCACACATGCCAGACGACGAACAGCGCCACCGCCGCAAAGCCCAGCTCATCGGTCAGTGGCAAGGCCGCTACCAGCAAGCTGGCCGCCAGCACCGCCACCACCCGCTCCGGCCAGTTCAACGGCCCCAGCAAGTACCCGATGGCGCCGGCGCCCCACAAGCCGATGGCCAACAAGGCTTTGAGAACGACGTAAGCGGTCGCCGTCCAGTCGTCGCCCTGCAGCATCAGCGCCGGGCTGTAGACCGCAATGTAGGGCACCACAAACCCCGCGATGGCCACGCGGATCGCCTGAAAGCTGATGGTCAGACCACTGGCACCGGCAATGGGCGCCGCGGCAAACGCAGCCAGTGCCACCGGCGGGGTCAGGTCGGCCATGATGCCAAAGTAAAACACAAACATGTGCGACACGATCAGCGGCACGCCCAGTTTCAGCAGCACCGGTGCGGCCAGCGAGCTGGTGATGATGTAGTTCGGGATGGTCGGGATGCCCATGCCCAGAATCAGGCAGATCAGCATAGTCAGCACCAGCGCCAGAAACAGGCTGCTTTCGCCCACGGCAATGATGCGCCCGCCCAGTTCGGCCGCCACACCGGTCAGGTTGATCATGCCGATGATCACGCCCACCAGAGCGCAGGCAATGGCTACCGGCAGGGCGTGGCGCGCACCGTCCACCAGCGCCTTGACCGCCAATTGGCGTGCGTCGGCACCGACTCGGCGCGCGTAGGTGGCGGCAATCAGCAGGGCCGTCAGCACAAAAAAAGTGCCCACACCAAACTTAAAAAACCCTGCGCACGCCAGCCCCAGCAACAGCCAGAACACCACGCGCAAACCCGTCTGCGCCACGCCCGTCATCACCGCCGCGCCAAAAATAAGCAGAACCGTCAGCGCCAGCCCCACCGTTCCGGAAAACAGCGGCGTGTAGCCCGAAAACAGCAGCACCACCAGCCCGATCAGCGGCAGCAGCAGATGCCAGCGCAATTTGACCGCTGCCCACGGGTTGGGGCAGTCTTCCTTGGCCAGACCGTCCAGGCCCTTGCGCCCGGCCTCCAGGTGCACCATCCAGAACGCGGTCACAAAGTAAAGAATGGCTGGAATCAGTGCCGCCTTGACGATGGTGACATACGGCACGTTGATGGTCTCGGCCATGATGAAGGCCACCGCGCCCATCACCGGTGGCATGATCTGCCCGCCCATGCTGCTGGTGGCCTCCACC
>Ga0172367_10007789_pt1 | contig 12158 bp, 10 predicted proteins | sample Lak10m_FD_114542 | JGI IMG/M metagenome (GOLD analysis project Ga0172367, IMG submission 114542) | Freshwater microbial communities from Kabuno Bay, South-Kivu, Congo - kab_022012_10m | ecosystem: Environmental > Aquatic > Freshwater > Lake | place: Democratic Republic of the Congo: South-Kivu...
CCGGGATTATCCCGGGGCTTACATCGTCAGCGAAGCCGTTTGCCACCAACCTGCCGACTGGTTTCAACCCCAAGAACCCCAATCCACCCAGCAGGCTACTGCGCCTAAACTGGATTGGCAAAGCGCCCGCCTGATCGCCTTTACCTCTGGCAGCAGCGGCAAACAACAACCGCACAGCCACTCGTTTGAGACTTTCAGGATTTCCGCGCAAATGGCCACGACACGGCTTGGACTGGAAAACCGCGCCTGGCTGATGGTATCGACTACACCAGCGCAACATATGTATGGTTTGGAAACTTCGATTTTTTGGCCGCTGTTTTCCCAATTGATTTTGCATGACGGTCGGCCGTTTTTTCCGGAAGATCTACGTCAGGTTCTGAAAACCAGCCCCTGGCCAGCGGTATTGGTGACAACTCCGGCTCACCTGCGGCATTTCATCGATTTAAATCTTGCCGATACCAAGCTGCAAAAAATTATTTCGGCTACCGACACCCTATCCAGCAAACTGGCCCAACAGTGTCAGGAGCATTTGGGATTATCTCCCCTGGAAATCTATGGCAGCACGGAAAGCCTGTCCTTCGCCAGTCGTGAAACATTGCAAGGCGACATGTGGCAATTATACGAGGGCTGTCAATTAACCCCGGATCAAGCCGGTAAGCCGTGGTTAAGTGCCCGACATTTACCTGTGCCACTCCTGTTGCAAGATCACATCCAGTTGTATCAGGACCGAAATTTCACAGTTTTGGGCAGGCATCACGACATGGTCAAAATCGCTGGCAAGCGTGCCTCACTCAATGAGCTCAATCGGCTGCTAACCGATATCGATGGTGTGGACGATGGGTTTTTCTTTGTCATCACCGACCCAAGAACTGACAACCGCTTAGGTGCTGTAGTCGTCAGTCAATTAGAAAAGCCAGCTATCAAACAAGCTCTCGCTCCACATATTGATGAAGTGTTGCTACCCAAGAAAATTCATTGTGTGGATAGAATTCCCCGCAATCCCGCTGGCAAACTATTGCAGGCCGAGCAAGAAAAACTGCTAAGTGCTTTGAATCTGCTACCCTGAGCCTGAGTTAAAACAACCGGACCCCATTTATTCCACGATGCGCGGCATTCACACAGAATCCAAACAAGAAAGTTACGATGCCGTCGTCGTCGGTGCCGGAATTGGCGGCTTAAGTACCGCTGCCTTGCTGGCGAAGGCCGGAAAATCCGTACTGCTGCTTGAGCGTCATGACCGACCGGGCGGCTATGCTCACAGCTTCAAACGCCGACAGTTTCATTTTGATTCAGGCGTGCATCTGGTCAGCGGCTGTGGACCGACCGGCTATCAAAATGGCAGTGCCATCTATCAGGTTTGCCAGGCGGTGGGCATCGATACAAATACACTGTTCATGCCGATTAAGTCTTATGCACGAGCCGTGTATCCGGGCCTGGAAATCACCTTGAATAGCGGTGAAGAGGCTTTGATTGACGGCTTGTGCAAACATTTTCCACAAGAAAAACAGAATCTGCTCAAACTGATTCGTCTGTGTAAAACTCTAGCGGAAGAAGCCATGTTGGCTGAATCGGTTTTGGAACAAAGCCGCTCAAGTCGGGTTTCTCCAGCCGAGTTATTGGCACATTTGTTCCGCTACCGCCGCACCACACTGACTGAAGCCTTGGCTGAACATTTATCGGACCCAAGATTGAGACAGGTTTGCGCTTCGCTTTGGCCCTATCTGGGGCTCCCACCCTCACGCTTATCCTTTCTGTATTGGGCCTGCATGATGGCGGGCTACACGTATGAGGGTGGTTATTATTGCCGGGGCAGTTTTCAGGCTTACGCCAACGCCTTGGCCAATGCCATCGAAACACTGGGCGGGGAAGTGCTGCTGAATGCCAGCGTCCGCCGCATAGGCGTGGAACAAGGCCATGTAACGGGCGTGGTGCTGGAAAACGGTCAGATCATTCAAACCTCTTGCGTAGTATCCAATGTCGATGCTCACCAAACAGCGGATTGGTTGATTGGCCGGGAGCATTTACCGGCCGCTTATCAGCGTCAATTAGCCCAGCTCGAACCCTCCACGGCGATTTTTGTCAGCTATCTAGCCACCGATTTACCGATGCAGGATCATCCTCACGAATCGTTTTTTTACGATAGTTTCGATCACGAAGCCGCATATGCCTCAACCCAAAGCGGTCATTTCAATTGGTTTTCCGCAACCCTACCTTCACTGCAAGACCCGAGTCTGGCCCCCAGCGGCCAACACATACTATTGCTAACCACGCTATGTCCGTTTGATGTTGGTCAGTCCTGGCGTCAAGCTAAAGCCATTTTTCAGGAACGCTTGTTGGATAAAGCCGAGCAGCAATTTCCAGGGCTTCGTCAGCATTTATTATTCATCGAGTCGGGTTCGCCTCGTACTTCGGAACGATATACCCTGAATTACCAGGGTGCTGCCTATGGCTTCGCACCTAGCCCCGATCAAATCGGCCCAGGCAGACCCGGTGTACGTGGCCCCATTCCCGGCCTGTATCACACCGGACACTGGACCCGCCCTGGCGGCGGCGTGGCCGGTGTCAGCGTTTCGGCTTTATTGGCAGCCGAAGCGGTGTTGGCAGATCAATAAGGGATAATCCAGGCATAATCATCGTTCCCACGCATCACGTGGGAATGCGCCCCGGACGCTCCAGCGTCCAACTGAAACAAGGCAAACATGGGCAGAAGCCGCTACATCATTACCGAAGCCGACAAACCCCATTTTATGACCTGCACGGTCGTGGAATGGCTGGCCGTGTTCACTCGTCCGGAAACCGTACCTATCGTGCTGGACAGTTGGCAATACCAACGCCAACATGCCGGTTTGAAACTCTACGGCTACGTGATTCTGGAAAACCATCTACATTTCATCGCCCAGGCCCCGGAACTCGATAAATGCATTGCCAGCTTCAAAGCCTATACCGCCCGCCAAATCATCGACCATCTCCAGCAGCAAAAAGCCGTGAGTCTGCTCCAACGCCTGCACTTCGCCAAAGCGGCACATAAACAAGATCGCGAATACCAATTTTGGCAGGAAGGCGTGCACGCCGAAATGATTTTAAACGAGGCGATGATGCGGGAAAAGCTGGACTACATCCACGCAAACCCGGTCAAGCGCGGCTATGTGAATTTACCGGAGCATTGGCGCTATTCCAGTGCCGCGAACTATGCAGGCTTGGCGGGGTTGATGGAGATTGACGTTTGGTGATGGACGCTAGAGCGTCCGAGGCTGCGTTCCCACGCGGAGCGTGGGAACGATGAAACATCGCCAACCGCGAATTGAAATTTCAGATGTAGGGTACGCGGTGCGTACCCTACCGGGCTTAACGAGGGAACGATGAAAAGAATTGGGACAGCGCCATTCAGCTAGAGCAGGAACAGGACTCTATCTTAAACTCGGTCGTAATTTGTCTGGACAATGGGATCCACTGTACTTTATAAAATATATTTGGTACTTACTGTGCCCAGTCGAATTGACTAAATACCCATTTCATCTTAAATAAAGAGGAAAATCATGAAAGCAGAATCATTCGATAAAAAATTGCTTTTATTTATTTTTGCTTTAATCCCTCTTCTTAGTGTAGCACCTGGGGTAGAGGCAGCCCCGAAAAAGCAGTATTCAACCACTAAGCTTTCCAGCCCTGCAGGAACCGAATATTGGTTATATTTCAAACCAGATAACTCATCAACGCCTCATCATTTTCTTTCGGTTATAGCTAGTGATGGTTCCATTTCCATTCGTCCGCATCCCGGGGATGACCCAAATGGATGGGGAACTTCATGGTATCCGCAGCCTTTTTTTCCAGGAGCGGTTCTGCGCAGTGCAAAAGTTTCAAACCCTGTGGTTAACCAGAAGGGAATTACTTTAAAAGTCAGTGGAACGGTTTCCAATGGAGACAATAAAGGGGTTGGAAAATTCAGCTTAGATATTATTTTCGCATACGACAATAATAAAAAAATCACCTCTGGAACTGGAAATTATTCAATTAAACTTCCGAAATCTCTCGTCGACCTTGGCGCGGGCGACTTAAATATTTCCAAGATTGCAAGCAATTTTCTACATAATGTTCCGCTATTATCAGGAGATATGGGCAATACCGGCGATATGTCTAATGTTTTTAGTTTTACTAGTGATGCTATACATTCCTGGGATCCTATTGTAAATCCCTCCTATTTTCCGCAAGGCGAATCCTATTTTTTATTTGTTGATGTTCAGGGACAATACAACAACGTCGATACCGCAGTCCAAGGATATGAACCGATTGCAGCAGCTTATAAACCAGGTGTTAAATTAACTTACGTCTCCAAAAACCTCGATTCCCGGATCGCCTTTGGGGCAATATATGATACAACTAAATCGGGTGAATTCTGGCAAGATAACGTCGGAATAACGCCGCTGATCCTTCAGAACTCTCCTGCCAGAAAATTTGATTTTAGTATAGTGTTTGAATCAGCAGATAGTCAGAGGCAGTAAATACGCATAATGGCTCGCTATTCTTGAAGAACCTGAAAAGGTTTGTATAACTGCTCTTTTTCATCGTTCCCAAGCTCCGTGTGGGAACGAACTTCAGACGCTCCAGCGTCCAACTGAAACATGGCAAAATGCACAGAAGTAATTATTCTCGATGGAATCGAGGATTCGAAGGTCATCTCTTTAAGAATTGCCCATTATATGTTGATGGCGGAATAGTCGACACCCTCGATTCCTTTATCGCTTTATAAGACCTACCCAATCATTTGGCTAAACTGCATATAACCGATGACGCTTGGTAAGTGTCTAAAAAATCATTTTATTCTGGTTTAACCGTTGCTATATTCACTGACATTAGATGTTTATTCAATTTTTAGAATTAAGTTGCCCGCATGCCGCTAATACATCATCACCTTTGGCACCTCTAATCAAAGTCGGGATGCTAAAAGTATCTAAAACCGCTTTAAACTGTTCCACTTTATCCATATCCGGAGATTCGTAACGGGTACCCGGAAATTCGTTGAAGGGAATCAAATTGATATACGCGCATTTACCGGATAACAGCGTGCCTAATTGTTGGGCATCATCTGGCGAGTCGTTAAAATCCTTGATCAAAATATATTCATAAGTAATAAATTGCTTTTTATTTAACGGTATATTGTCAATATAAGACAATACCTCATCCAGCGGATATTTTTTATTGAGTGGAATCAGTTCATTGCGCTTTTCTGCAAAAGGTGAATGCAGCGATAGTGCCAGATTCACGCCCGGTATTTCCTGACTCCATCGTTTAAGGCCAGGAATATAACCCGCCGTGGATATGGTGATTTTTTGCACGCCAATTGAAAAGCCATGTTGCGCTAAAAATATTTCGCAGGCTTTTTTAACGGCATCAAAATTATGTAAAGGTTCGCCCTGCCCCATAAAAACAATATTCAAAATCCGCTCTTCTCCGGGTCTGTGGGCTGCCAACCAACGCCAAGCCTGGATAAATTGGCCGATAATTTCACTCGTAGCCAAATTCCGTTTTAGCCCTTGTTCTCCGGTAAAACAAAACGAACAATTCATGGCACAGCCAACCTGCGATGAAAGGCAAATGGAATATTTGTTATTAAAAGGAATCAGGACAGTTTCGACTTTATGGTTGTCTTGAAGCTTAAACAGAAACTTTACCGTTCGATCTTTTTTTGATTCCTGGACCATATCGATTTCGGGTAAAGTAAAATCGAAATGTTGTGCAAAAAAGGTCAAGGCAGATTTTGAAATATCTTCACGGCATGGGGTATTTTGTTTTTTTTTATAATGCCAATTAAACAGTTTGGCCGCGACAGATGGATTTAAATTATTTTGATTTATTAATGCCTCCAAATCAAAATAATTTAAGTCGTAAAAAGATGGTTTCAATGAGAATTCCTGGATAATGTCAAATGCTAACAAAAGTCGATTTGAAGAATGTTGGGGGGACAAGTTTTGAATCAAACATCCAAGATTAAATGAGAGGCTGGCGTGCCGTCAAATGCCGTTGCTGAGGGGAAATACCATCTATCTGTAATCGATAGTCCATACGGCATTGTTATGGCGTGCGCTCATTCAACAAGTACTTGCGTAGCAGACGTTCTCCCCGCATGACATGGACTATGAAAACTTGGTTATGGTCTAAGCGGTAAAATATTCGGCAGGGATTGACGATGATTTCCCGATAAGTGGAGCCGTCTAATTCTGGCGGAATTCGTCCCAATTCCGGGAACTGTTCAAGTTGACTAACACTTTTAAAAACTTGATTGACCAAATGTCGAGCCGCCTCGACTTTATCAAGGGCTATGTATTCGGCAATTTCATTCAGGTCAAAAAGAGCGGGTTCTGTCCAGATTATTTGAGCCATTTGCTCATTCTTTCAAGGGCTTCCGCTTGGCTGAAGGTTCGATTTTCAAAAATAGCCTTTTCGCCTCTGGCTATGCCTTCCAGGATGCGCATCCTGGATTGCATATTTTCATAATCATCGACATCGATGAGATAAGCCGATGGTCGCCCTTGTTCGGTGATTAACACGGGTTCCTTGGATTCGTGCAGTTCGGCAAGAATTTTAGTGGTATGACGTTTCAGGGTGGTGATGAGTTCTACTTTCATGCGAGTGATACTATGCGATCGCTTTTGTTATTGCAAAATTTTTGGGCTTCACATGATGAAAATCAACCTGTTCGGAGGAGAAATCCACCTCTATTCTTGCTCTCTTCACACTAGCAGTTCGCCCCCTTTTTGGCCTCTCGCGTTATTGTAAAGTGGCCTATAGGCCAAATCCAGACTTTGGAAACTTGGCAACCGCCTAAACAGCCATTTCCCTACGTCCCGCCAACAGTTTTTGCTGTAATTCATTATCGTCGACCCACAAATCGCCGGACAAAAGTCGGGCAATTTGGGCTTTTAAATCGGGATCCCGATCCGCTTCGAAAAACAGGTTATGCACAATGTTGGATTGGTAAAAACGCTCTACAAACAGGCGCATGGTGTTAAATCCCAGCAAATAGGCGGCATCGTCTTCGCCATGCAGATCAGGATCGGCTTCGCGGCCTTCGCTTAAACCAACATGAATCCGATCGGCGATACGGGCGGCGCTGGTAAAAGCTAAAAACACCCCCGATGAGAAAACCGGATCCAGAAATCCCGCTGCATCACCACAACAGGCATAACGGATCCCATAACGATTTTTGTTACTGTAACTGAAGTCGGCTTCCACCCGGATCGGTGCGGATTGTTTGGCGCCATTCAGGAGCTGTTGCAAGATGGGTGACGCCGCCAGATAGCGCCGCAATAAATCCTCCACATCGCAATCCTTGGGCCGTTGTTTCTGCACAACCAAACCCACGCTCAAGCGGCGTCCCGAGATAGGGATGATCCAGATCCAGCCAATATCCACCACCGGCACATAAATGCTGCCGCTATTAAACAGTTCATCGGCTTCTTCTCCCGGCTGAATCTGTTCGAAATGGGTGTATACGGCAAATTTGCCCAGATTTTCGATCCGGTCGATGCTGCGATGTTTTTTACCCATCAAAGCCGAACGTCCGCTGGCATCCACCAGGTAACGGGCACGATAAGAGCCCTTGTCCGACACCACATTAACCCCCTGTTCCTGGCAATTCACTTCCAGAACTTGCTCGTGCTGATGGGTGGTGACACCGTGTTTGGCAGCGTTTTCGAACAGCAATTGATCAAACGGCGCGCGTTCCAGTTGATAGGTTTTGCGATAAACACTGAGCGGAAAGTACATGCGCTGGTTAGTGTTTTCATCGATAAATACTGCGCCGCTTTTAAATTGATTCCCTTTACTCCAGTCTATGCCCAAACGCTGTACCACCGGCTCACTAAACGGCAACATGGATTCACCGATATGGAAACGCGGATGACTGTCCCGTTCAATTTGCAATACGCTGTGCCCATATTGAGCCAGCAAAGTGGCCGCAGTGGAACCCGCAGGGCCTCCGCCCACCACTACGACGTCGTAATCAAATGGTTGAGATGCATTTTCTGACATGGCAACAAAATCCTGAGTAATAAATTATTGAGCAATGCCGTCTTCGTTGGGATCGTAACTGGCGCGAAAGACTTTCAGATGCACGCCGCCAACGCCGACTCCTGTATAGGTGACCACACCAACGCCTTTATATAACTCTTCCGTCCGCATCATATCAGGGCCAAAATAAAACGGTATCCAGGCTTTGCCGGTTTGGTAGCTTTTGGTATCGCTCGGTTGACCCAGAATTTCATGGACCTGACCTTGAGTCATGCCAATTTGCAGTTTGGCGAAGGCGCTATCAGCCGGGAAGTTACCCTCAATCTTGGATTCATTGGCCTGACTCGGCTTGGCAGCCTGTGGGGCTGCTGGTGTGGTAGATTTTGGACTGGAAGCGCAACCGGCGCCCAAACCCAATAGAACGGCGATGATCCATACGTTATTCTTAAGCATAATTTATCCTCTTGGTTAAGTTTTAGGTTAAAAGCTACGTAACTATTCAGCTAAACGCAAGATCCTAATAATCGTTGGCAGCCTGCGCCCTCTCCCGCAAGGAGAGGGGATATTGTGCTTCGCGCTGTATAGTTACAAATCATCAAGCCATGCATATATTCGGCGTAGGTTGGGTTAGCTCGATAGAGCGTAACCCAACAATCAAAGCTATTTGCATCTGATCAGTCGACGTGTTGGGTTATGGCTATCGCCTAACCCAACCTACCCAAGTCATCGGTATCGTTAGGTATTTTCACAGAAAAATTACCAAGCCATTAAATTGTCAGCGATACAGCCCATTCGGAACCAAGCGCTACACTGACATTCTGGGAGGGCATTGCGGCTGCCACTATACCGAGTAATGGCGCTATCTCCAATATCGGCTGAGTGCAAAAATTCAGAGGCTCAGACGAATCTGCACCTGCGGGAAGGCGCTGAGGCCGACCTAGTCTTGCCAAACCCTGCCGGCTATCATCGGCAGTCAACAGCAAGGCAATAGCCGCAGCCGATTGACCTAAGCCGGGAGCCAGATAATCCGGCCAGCGCTCGTCATAACAGACCACCAACAGGTCGCCACCTTGAACAGCCAGCTGGCACCAGGCTTCCTGTAAAGCCATGGCACAAGTTTTCTGCCCCGCCGCCAGCGCAGTGGCGGCTTGAGTCGATTGGTGGGCAATACTCCAATAACCGGCCACGGTATTTTGTACTGAATTATGAAAAGCACTGGGTGACACCACGCCATCCGCTTTAACCAATTCATGACAAAGCTGATCGGTGGTCTGAATTTCCCCCGCCACGCTGGCAAACAGAGTCGGCAAATTTATAGGCGCAATCTCGGCTTGCTTGCAGGCTGTGATGGCAGCGCTGAATGCCAATTGCATGGCCTGGCTGCTGCGACGGCGCAACATGACTGGAATACTTTCTCTATCGATATCACCACAAGGAAATGGCCATTGCTCACGCAAAGCTGCATCGGTCGAGCAAACAGCAAAAGCCAGCAAATTCATGGATTTCATTCCGGCGCTTCCAATAAAACGCTGGCATTGTTGCCGCCAAAGCCAAACGCATTGCTGAGTACTAATTTTACGGATTGCGCCAATCGGGGTTGAGTGAGCATAGGAATGGCGCATAGCGGGTCTTGCTGTTGCAAGCCAAAGGTACCGGGTAGAAAATTTCTCTGCATCGCTAATAGACAAATCACCACTTCCACCGCTCCGGCTGCCCCCAATGTGTGACCAATCAACCCTTTGACGCCGCTACAGGGCGGTGGATTTATGAAAAAACGACTGATCGCCTTGGCTTCAGACAAATCATTTAAGGTGCTGGCCGTGGCATGTAGATTGATATGATCCAGCTGCTGTGCTTCTCGTCCGCCCAACTTAAGTGCCAGAGCCATCGCCGCTAAAGCGCCAGCGCCTTCAGGTTGCGGGGCGCTCATGTGATAGGCATCCGATGATTCGCCGACAGCCAGCAGCCTTGGGCAATGCGCATTGTCCGCATGGGATCTTTCCAGCAGCAGCAAGGCTGCGCCTTCGCCGATATTGATGCCATTACGGTTGACATCCATAGGCTGACAATTGTCCGGTGAGATTAATTGCAAGCTGTTAAAACCGCGCAACGTCAAACGGCACAAACTGTCCACACCTGCAACCAACACGGCATCGCAGACATCAGCCATGATTAAGCGTTGAGCAGCCGCCAAGGCTTTAGCACTGGAAGAGCACGCAGTGGAAATGGCATAACACGGCCCCTGTAAATCCAGTTCTTTGCTCAAAAACTCTGCAGTAGCCTGTGCGGTATGGGTATGCAAAAAATCAAAATTATCCGGCATGGTCTGATGAGCCAGCATGTGCGCATAGGCCTGTTCCGTGTCGTAAATGCCGGAGGTGCTGGTGCCTAAAACCACGCCCAGTCGCGCAGCGCCGTAACGCTGCTTGGCCGTGGCTATCTGGTGACGTAAATCCCCTTGCTCCAGCGCTTTCAGCGCCAGACGGGCATTACGGCAATCGTAAGCTTTAAGTGCCGACCTTGGGATTGGTAAAGGGGTTTTGACAATACCTACCAAGGTATCAAATGGCACATCAAACAAATCCAGCGTCGTTAAACAGCTGCCATGTGCGATTAAGGCACTGTAAAGCTTATCCAGCGTGTCACCGGCAGCGGTGACGCATTGAAAGGCGGGAATAGCAATCGGTGTCAGCAAAGCTGTTGGCATCATGACTGGAGTTTCTTTGGGATCAAAATCGGACATAATACAAAGCCTACCCCCACCCCCAAGCTGACTGACAATGCCAGGATAGGCAGCGTCGGGGTTTTACCCAAACCCAGTGCACCAAACGAGGCGACCGTGCTTAAAGTTGATACGGCAATGGCCTGATAAGTAATCAGGCTGTCGCCGCCGCGGTTTTCCATAAAAAATATTCCATAATCCACACATAAGGAAATCGATAACAACAAGCCGATGACATGCAGAAAACTCAGTTCTTCCCCCATCAACGCCCAAGTCGCAAAAATAAACAATGTGCCTATCCCAGCAGGCAACAAGGTCAACCCGGTTTTGAGCAAGCTGCGTTGCTGAACATAAATAAACAAGGCCATCACCAGTCCACCGATAGCCAGCATTAAAAGTGAGCGATCGCGATATACCACCGCCAGATGATCCAGCTGATCTTTCTGACTGAAATAGCGCACTCCGGGCAAATCCTGCAAAGCCTGTTGCAAGGCATTGGGATCATGATCCCCCAACCATAGCGACAGCACTACCTCGGGCGTTGTCGCTAACACTTGACCGGATAAAATTTGCTGGACCGGCGTTTGCAGCATCTGTTCAGGCAACAGCATCGACACCGGCGCAGTCGATAGTGTACCGAGTTTTTCCACCGATAACCCGGCTTGACGAAGTGCATAACGCCAGGCGTCAGCAAAAGCCGGAGTCATGGCTTGTTGATAAAACTTTGAATTGTCTTGTTGCAAAGCTTGTGAACTCAGCCAGGGGAACAATCCGTAATACTCTTGCAATGTCCCCGACTGTTTCATCGCCAACAATTGCCGCTCAGCGGCTTCCGAGCGTTGTAAGGCAGTTTCGAAATCCTCGCCATGAATCAGCACAAACCGCCCCGGCTGAATACTGGAAAAATGCTCACGCACCGTTTGATCCTGCTTCTTTAAAACATCCATATTCAAAGCCAATCTTTGCATGTCGCTCATCCAGCGCAATTGCGGCAAACAAAAAAACGCCAATAGCGTGGCTATGCCTACCAGACTCAGCATTAACTTTCTGCGCTGCTGACAAAATAACAGCCACTGATTCACCAATGGCAAAGGGGTGGCTTTTGGCGTGATTCGAGTCAATAAGGCCGGGAGTATCCAGCGGGTCAAAGCCAACGCGGCCAGAATACTAAACAAGGCAAACACCGCAATTTGCTCAAAACCCGGAAAGCCCGTCATGCCCATGGCTATGTAACCAATCACGGTGGTCAGCCCACCCATGAACAAACTCGGCCAAAGCAAACTCACACAGGCTTGCGGACTGCTTTTATCTCTAGCGACATGCACCAGAATATGAATGGGATAATCGACGCAAATCCCGATCAAACTGGCCCCTAATGCCAAGGTCAGACTGTGCACGTGACCAAAAAACAAGCTGGTCGCCAATACGCCTA
>Ga0172367_10007790_pt1 | contig 12158 bp, 11 predicted proteins | sample Lak10m_FD_114542 | JGI IMG/M metagenome (GOLD analysis project Ga0172367, IMG submission 114542) | Freshwater microbial communities from Kabuno Bay, South-Kivu, Congo - kab_022012_10m | ecosystem: Environmental > Aquatic > Freshwater > Lake | place: Democratic Republic of the Congo: South-Kivu...
ACAATTGAGGTTAACGGTACCTATACATTGTCGGGCGGATACTTCTTAGAATCTATATCAGGCGTTAATACTGGCTATCAAGTAGTGTATGTAAAGGATAGTAACCCTTATTACTTCATATATTTTAGCGATAATTCTACTGTTATTAAGGGGTCGATACTTTCCGCACCAGGCAACTTCATTGACTTTAATCAAATGACGTTCTTCTATGGAAGCACATCCACTATTACCGATTATGCTTGTGCACCTTATGGGGTATACGATCTAACTGGCAGCGTTTACGATCCTTTACAGAATACAACAGTAACATTCCAAGGCAACATGACAACTCAACCTGTAGTTTCATTATTGAGTGGTGGTTAATAAATAAGCGTATGAATTTTCCAGAATACATATATTCAGAGTCAGCCTCAGGCTCAATAAAATATTTTGGTGAATGTTATGCAAATATTGGCGAAAGCGGAGCTATAACTGTAAAGCCAGAAGAGTTTGTTGCTCTTAATAATTGTGATATATGTTTAGGTTACCCAATATTTCCTATGCCTACAGTTACGCCTACTATAACTCAAACACCTGACCCAACTGTTACACCTACTCAATCTCCTACTATAACGCCTACTGAAACACCTACACAGACACCTACCCCTACTAATACTATCACACCTACACAGACAATAACTCCTACACAAACAATGACCCCTACTAGTACCCCTACACAAACAATTACGCCAACAAATACTATAACTCCTTCACAAACAATTACACCTACAGCTTCCGAAACACCAACACCCACTCCTACTAATACTATAACCCCTACAAATACTATTACACCTACAGCTTCCGAAACACCAACACCCACTCCTACCGTAACCGTAACTCCTACCCCACTATAATAATATATGATATTAAGTTCATCCAGATCATTCAGCTACTTGCCGGACGACGAATTTTCGAATTACGCCGACGTAGTAATATCGTTTGATTTCTGTAGTAATGTTTACGATAATTATACTTTTACCCCAGATAATGAGACAGCATCTGAAGGATTTTGTTTATTCTTTTATGAAGGTAATTCACCTTTAAGCGGAGGTGGTCCAGGATCTGCATTAGGGTATCTTCCTTATCAAGATTATGTTTTTAAAGATAATCAAATAGAATTTAGCGAAGCTTATAGTAATTTTTCTCCTTTAAGATTAGATCAAACCGGGACGTTTAACAGTAGACCTTCATATACCGGCTACGGTAACAATTTTAAACTAGAATATTGGACAAACGATATTACAGGAACTCCTAATTCATCAGGATGGAGGTTGTATAACTATGTTATACCAGAATATTATTATTATAGCCAATCAACTTCTCAATACCCGTTCTGGGCAACTAATTGGACTACAACAACAGCTACACCTAGTGCGTGGGGATATCCTACATTAACTAGAAGAAACCAAGGTTTATATTACCCTGGTAAAGAAGGTGCATTATTAGGAGTAGGTTTTGATTATAGTAGTAATTTTTCACTTGCTTATTCTGGATTAGAATTAACTGCTGCAAGAATAAATTCAGTTTGCTTGAGATCAGCACAATTTGAAAACTTCAAAGTGTTAACTAACTCAAATAATTTAACAGCATTAAACTATCTCTTTCCAGTTACGTTATATAATAGTATATGTGGCGGAGATGCTAATAAATTTCATAGAGCAAAAATAAGATTAACCGATCTTGGTAAAACTGTTAATATACAAATTAGACCATACGGTTATGAAGATTATTCAGATATTATTACCTATTATCAAGATAACCTTGCTACTTTTACTACTACGGACAGCTTAAAGGTAGGCTTGAACTTTTCTTCACTTAATAATACTGATTTTGGAATTAAAAACTTTAATATTGCGGCCATTGCAGCTACGCCTACAAGAACCGCACAACCCACACCCACGCCCACGCCATCTGCAACACCTGGCCCATCCCCAACACCTTCTTTCACTGCTACCCCTTCGATTACACCTTCCAATACCCCTACCAATACAATAACACCAACATTTACTATAACACCTACACAGACTGTAACACCTACAAACCTCACACCTACTCCTACTGCATCCGAAACACCTACACAGACACCTACACCATCTGCCGCAACACCTACTCCAACTGCTTCCAACACGCCAACACCAACCGTAACGCCTTCCGATACTGCAACACCCACACCTACACCTACAAATACTGCAACGCCTACACCTACAGAAACAACTACACCTACACCTACACCAACCGTTACACAGACACCGCCTTACCCACCAGGCGCAAATATACCCGATGGCTCAATAGTAGTAGGCTTTGGAGACTTCAAATCAGGAGTATTATAATAAATAATTTTTTATGTATCTAAACCCGTTTTATTATAATACAAATACAAATCAGTGGAGTGGTGTGGATACTGTATACACCCTAAGTGGTGCTGATACTGTTGTATATGATATTATTTTGTCTGGTGATAAAATATTTTTTGCAGGCAGATTTAATTATAATATCAACAATCAATTTGGTAATAATTTTTATATCCAACCACCATATTATTTAAGAGCAATTAATATTGGGTATTTTAACCCAGCCTACGGTAGAATTTCGTATCTTAAAAATATTGGTACTGCTAATTTCGGTATTTTAGCAAATTCATATGATAATGCTGTGTACGGAATGTCATTGTGTGGTCAAAACTTGGTTGCTGTAGGTGGGTTTAGTATGATTAATACAGAAATTACTGGTTTCTCTGCACATTTGCCTATACCTCGTACTGATTTCTATAATTTGTCTGATACACCCCCGTTTAATGCAAATCTAGCTGCAGGAACTGTATTAACACCTAATGATTTTTACGTTCTCTTCACTTCACCCTTTACAAACTATCTTCCATCTTCTTGTTTTGTCGCTACATTTAGCGGGGATCCCGCTTTCAATGCTGCATACTTTAATCCTTCCTTAGAAAAATGGATAGCATTCAATAATACTTTCAATTTTAATGAAGCAGATCCTTTATTTACAACTGAAGTAGTCAGTAATACAGCATTTGTCGCTGGTACACCGCTTTCAGGTACAATATTTTACTACGACGATAATCAATGGAAGATACTTTCTAATTCTTATCAATTAACCGCTACAATTTTACCGCCTATTATACCACCAGGAGCAAGAAGAAGCACAAACATATACAAACTTTATAATGATTATAAACAAAACTTAGTTTGTGTTGGTTCGTTCTCTGCATTTAATCAAGATGCTAATAAAACTGGTATAATGCGTTACAGTTTTAATGACAACACTCTTTACGCAATGGGATCCGGGCTAGGCAGAAACTTTCTTGCATCTGATGGTATTCCTGTAGTTAATAGTGTCGTATTATCAGGTAATACGTATATTGCATCAGGTCAGTTCTACCAAAAGTTAGCATTTTTAAGAGATAACGAATGGGTTAATCTAGTTGACCCCAACACATTCAATTTAGCAGGTTACGATTATAATTTACAGGCTATTGCTATTTCTGGTGATAATTTAGTATTAACTGGCAAATTTAGTGCTGCAAACGTTCAAGACGCTGCTTATGTTGCTGCAATTAAAAATAATAGTTTATATGCGATTGATGGTTTAATTGATCCGGATATTAATAATTTTATTAAAACTAAAACAGTATTAATTAATAAAAATGAGACATACACAAGTGTTGATGGTGGGGTAGGATTTACTAACCCAACTATTAATACAAATCAAGCGTTTACAGCTGGTCCCGGGCTTTCAGTTTTTGGAAATAGTTTTTATCAAGGTCTAACTGGAATTTCTATAAGTTACTAATAAAATAAAGTGTGCAAAATAATAAAGTTCAAAAAGGCAAGATCTTTATACAAATTGCCTCTTATCGTGATCCTCAACTACTTCCAACTTTAAAAGACTGTATTGCTAACGCCAAGCATCCCGAAAATTTACGATTTTGTATCTGCTGGCAACATGATGAAAATGAAAAGCTAGACGAGTATCTAAATGATAGTAGATTTACAATTATTGATGTGCCTTACCAGAAGAGTAAGGGTGCATGTTGGGCCAGATATAACATTCAGCAATTTTATAAAAACGAAGAATATACCCTACAATTAGATAGTCATCATCGGTTTACTAAAGATTGGGACCAAACATGTATTGATATGATTAAGCAGCTACAAGCTAAAGGACATAAAAAACCTTTACTTACCGGGTATATACCTAGCTTTGACCCGGATAACGATCCCGGTGCAAGAATAAACATTCCATGGAGGATGAATTTTGATAGATTTATACCTGAAGGTGCAGTATTTTTTCTACCTGCATCTATCGATAATTTTAAAGAATTAGATTCCCCGGTACCTTCTAGGTTTTACTCTGCACATTTCTGTTTTACGTTGGGCCAATTTTGTAAAGAAGTTCCCCATGATCCAAATTATTATTTTCACGGAGAAGAAATTAGTATAGCTGTAAGAGCGTTTACCCACGGTTATGATTTATTTCACCCACATAAGGTAGTAGTTTGGCATGAATATACGCGTAAAGGCAGAACTAAGCAATGGGATGATGATAAAAACTGGGTCGATAAAAATGACAAGTGTCATTTACGTAACCGTAAATTATTTGAAATGGATGGTGAAAAACGAGATATAGATTTTGGTCAGTTTGGGTTTGGTAAAGTGCGCTCTTTAAGGGATTATGAAAAATATGCTGGGTTACATTTTAAGAAAAGAGCTGTACAGCAATATACAATTGATCATAAAATTCCGCCTAACCCATATACATTTAAAACAGAAGAAGAATGGGAAAAATCATTTCTTAAAATTTTTAAACATTGTATCGATATTGGTTATGACAGAGTACCTTTGAAGGATTATGACTTTTGGTGTGTTGCGTTTAAAGATAAAGATGGTAAAGACATATACAGAAAAGATGCAGATAAAGATGAGATTCAAAGAATGTTTACTGACCCTGACAAGTATTGTAAGGTTTGGAGAGAATTTAATACAGAAGTTAAACCCCATAGCTGGTTAGTTTGGCCACATAGCGTGAGTCTGGGTTGGCAAGAACAAATAACTGGCATTCTACCGTAATGCCGAGCTTCTCACTTAATATGCTATATTGGGATAATGGTGACCCAATAAGAGCTGAAAATACAGATTTTTGTTGGCAAAAATGTAAAGAATTGACTTTATGGTTAACAGAAAATAACATACCGACAAAAAGTTTTTTATTTGACTTTTCAGAATCAACTAGATATAGTGATAGTGTACACGTGCCTTTTAATAGCAAATATTACGAAAGAAGTAAAAAGATTAATTATGCTTTAAATTATTCTTGTAATAACGATATAGATGTTTTTAGTATTATAGATTCAGATTGTTATTTTGACGTTAGTTACTACGAGGGATTAAAAAATGATATTATTTCCTCTTTTAACAATAATGAAGTTCTTACCTATCAATTAATTGACATACCTTTAGAAAAGAGATATCAGTTCATAGACTTTAAAGAACGCACTACAAAATATGTTAATATAAACGATGAAATAAATAAAAATAATTTTATTTATAGACACAGCGCAGGGTTTGGGACAATGGGTGGGTTTTTTATTTGTAATACTTCTAAATTAAGAGAGGTGGGAGGGTTTAACGAAAACTTTTTAACTTGGGGCGGTGAAGATGATGAAGTTTTACAAAGACTTAAAGGTAAACAATCGTGGAGGCCTAGACATAATCAAGGCCCGGTACATCTTTGTCATCCAAAAAATTTAAAAGACCCGTATTATCATATTGATGTGTATTCAGATGCTTGGTATGATGTAAATAATGTTAAGGTAGGAAGAAGATATGAACGGTAATGTCACATATGTCACGTGTTGTGTGGATATAGATAGACACACAGTCAATAACCCTCTCTTTAACAGAAGTTTTGAAATGTATAAGAGAGGTTATGAAATGAATGTACGTACCAAGTTACCTCTTGTTGCTTTTAGTTCTGTAACTGATGTGACTGTCCCCTCATATAGAGATTCGTCTAATTTTTTACCTATACATTTTACAAAAGAAACTTTACGCGAAAAACTTATATATGGCAACTTATTTGAAGAAAAATATGCTGATTCTAAAGTTTATAGAGACGGTATTATAGATTTGTTAAAGTGGTATGGTCCCTTGGTGTCGATGAAGATGTATATGATGAAAGAGGCGATAAAAACAAATCCTTTTAATACAGATTATTTTGTTTGGGTCGACTGTCAAGTAACTGCAGGTATGTTAGATAATTTTGAAGACGAAAAGGTATGTGAAAGATTTTCTAGTGGTATATCAAATATGCTTAACGATAATAAATTTTTGCTTTTTACATTATCGGGTCCTCAGTTAACACGAGTATGGAGATTTGACGCTACAAAATTTATTATCGGTAATAACTACGATATTACTGATTGTATCTATGGTTTCTTTTGGGGCACACACAAAAATACATTTGTAAAGCTTTACAAAAAATATTATGATTTATATAGAAGATTTTTACAAAACAATACCATACCTACAGAAGAATTAATTTTTAATATATTAGCAAAAAATTACCCTCAACATATAAAAACTATTTATATTGGTAACCAAGAGTATAAACCTAAAGTTTACGATTTAATAAAACAACATGCTAGTATTCAGTGATTTTCAAAACGGTAGATTTGGTAACAAATTGTTTCAAATAGCCGCTACAATTGCAACAGCCGTAAAAAACAATATAAATTACGGTTTTTATGGTAACTTTAATTACGAATTTATGTTTGAAAATTTAAAGCTACCCTTAGCTATAAAAGTACCTGAAAAAAAATATTATGAATACTGCTTTGAATATTACGATATATGTATACAAGAACCAACAAATTTTTTTGGCTTTTATCAGAGCGAAAAGTTTTTTGAAAACATAAAACAACAAGTTATAGATATGTATAAATTTAATAAAAAAATAGAAAATGATTTAGTATCAAAATACTCCAATGTTAAGGACAGCTGTAGTATTCATGTGCGTAGAACTGATTATCTTAACCAACAATCTTATCATCCTGTTTTGCCGATTAATTACTTTAAAAAAGCTTTAGAGCTAACAGATTGTAAAAAATTTACTGTTTTTTCTGATGATATAAACTGGTGTAAAGAAAATTTTAAAGGCAATGAATATAGTTTTATAAATTTAAAAGACTACGAAGATTTTATTCTTATGGCAAATTGTAAAGATAATATTATTACAAATTCAACCTTTAGTTGGTGGGCTGCATATTTAAATAAAACACCTAACAAGAAAACTATTTGCCCCGCTAGAAATAAATGGTTCGGCCCTAGCTATGCTTCAAAAAATACAAAAGATATATACCCATCTAACTGGTTAGAGGTATCGTATGAATCATAAAGTAGTTTCGTTTTATAAAGAAGGGCTAGATTCTTCTGTTATAGATGGGCAAAAAAATGTATTTAATTTTTTTAACATACCATTAGAGCAAATACCTTTTCATACAACTCATCATCAAGCTATAGAAGAATATATTAATAATGTAGATTTTGATATAATTTCTATTTGTGATATAGATCTAATACCTTTAAATAAAAATGTTTTTATGAATGTAAAAAATCAAATAGATGACAATACTATATATGGTAATGCACAAGCATCAAATTCATATGCATATGTAGGTCCTAACTTTCTTAATTTTAATAAAACAGCATTTAATACTATTAATTACAAAAGCTTTGTAGGCGGTTACTATGAAGGTAAAGAATATGATGTAGGTGAAATGTTTTCAATAGTTGCTTCAAAAAAAGGCATCAAACTCAATCTTAGCTACCCTGTTCATATTGTCGAGCCGCTATGGACCTGTAAACATGGTAAAGAGTTTGTGTTTGGTATAGGAACAACATATGATAGTGGTACATTTCATTGTTACCAAATACGTCATCCAGATAAAATTCGGTTATTTTTAAACAAATGTAATGAGGTTATATCTGTTTGATTTCTATTAAAAACTAATAAATTTTATAATGAATCTTAGTTTAGTATCATGCATGTATTATAATTTAGATTCTGAATTCAACGGCAGGGTTTGTAGAGAGCCGCACTATCATTGTTCGTTTAAAAATATTTTAAGCAATCGTATTGATACTCATTTATATACATCCGAGGCGCATATACCACTTCTAAATAATTTATATAAAGATGATACAAACCTAGTAGTACATAAATCGGAATTAAAAGAACTTCCAATATATAACGAAATAAAAGAGCTTAAAGCTATTAATCAGCTAGTACAGTACAGATGCTATGAGATTATGTATAGTAAGCTATATTGGGTTGAACAAACTATAAAAAATACTGATAGAGAGTTCTATTTCTGGGTTGACGCCGGGCTTAGCCACTGCGGTATATTTCCAAATTGGATGCTTAAAAATCCAGATGCAACAAACCATGCAGAAAAGTTTTATTATTATAAGATTCTTTCTGAAGATTTTTTTAGGAAAATAACAAAAGATTTAGATGATAAAATTTGGGTATGTATATTTGATCAAAAACATAGGCCCTGGGAAGCACATGCACCCGGTAAGTATTTTGACATACATCCTACTAAACCGGAACATATGATTGGTGGTATTTTTGGTGGACGTAAAGATAGCATGCTGTGGTTTATAAATGAATTTAATAATAGGTTACATAATCGTTTTCTTAAGGATAAATTTATAATGCCAGAAGAACACATTTACACTACAATTACTAACGATTTTGATAATAAATTTAAAAAGAACTTTTTTAATAGTTGGTATGCACCTGATCAAGGTGAATTATACCGCGGTTGGACAGATGGTATGCCCTACGTTAATGAGTTTTATAAAATTTTTGAAGTATGAACAACAACATAACACTAGTCACGGGAATTTTTGATTTAGGTAGAAATAATGCAGGTGAAGGATTTAAAAGACCGTTTACTCATTATATCGTTAAATTTACAGAATTATTAAAGTCATTAAAAGACTATAATGTTGTGGTTTATATTGAAGACAAATATAAAAGCCTAATTAGTGATATAAGAGATCCTGCTAGTACTATTATTCGTACTAAAGAAGTTCAAGACTTTGTAGATAAGTTTCCTTTTTATGAGCAGGTAACTAAGATTAGAAAAGACGAATCATGGCTTTCACAAGCCGGCTGGCTTAGAGACAGCACGCAAGCAACCATGGAGCTATATAATCCCATGGTTATGTCGAAAATGTTTATGCTTCATGATGAAAAAATCCGTAACCCTTTTAACACTGATTATTTTTATTGGATAGATGGTGGGTTAACTAACACAGTACACCCGGGGTATTTTAGTCATGATAAAGTAATAGATAAAATACCCAAGGTAACTGACAAGTTTTTGTTTATTTCTTTTCCATATCCCGATGGTGGTGAAATTCACGGCTTTACGAGAAGCAGATTAAATGAATTTGCACAGACTAAGAATGTCGATTATGTTTGTCGTGGCGGGTTCTTCGGCGGTCATAAAGATAATATAAGTGAGGTTAACGGAATATATTATCATTCTTTACATAATACTATTAATCAGGGGTGTATGGGTACAGAAGAAAGTGTTTTCACTCTATTAACGTATACTCATCCTCATTTGTTTCACAAGCATATGATAGAAGGAAATGGTTTAGTGGGTAAGTTTTTCGAAGATATAAAAAATTTAAAAATTGAAGATAAAATTGTAATTTCTCAAAATTATACAGGCACCAGCTTATATGTAATATCTTATAATTCGCCTAACCAATTTGAGCATTTAATTGAAAGCTATTTAAAACAACCAGGGTTTGTAAAAGATACTAAAAATTATCTTTTAGATAACAGTACTAATTTAGATACAACACCACAATATATTGAATTATGTAAAAAATATAATTTTGAACATATCAAAAAAGATAATATAGGTATTTGTGGTGGCAGACAATTTGTTGCTGAGCATTTTGCAGATACAGATGCAAAATATTATATTTTTCTTGAAGATGATATGAACCTATCATCTGATATAAACGGTATATGTCAAAACGGGTTTAGAAGGCATAGCGATAATCTATTTTATAAAATATTAAAAATAATGGATAAAGAAAGTTTTGACTTTATAAAACTCTCGTTTACAGAATTTTTTGGCGATAATAAAACCCAATGGGCTTGGTATAATGTACCTCAGCATTTAAGAGAACAATACTGGCCCGACAAAAAAACATTACCAGTTCAGGGTCTAGACCCTAATGCGCCTAAAACAGTCTTTAAGCATATTAATTCATTCGATGGACTAAGTTATATAAACGGTGAAATTTACTACTGTAACTGGCCTCAAATAGTATCTCGTGAAGGCAATAAGAAGATGTTTATTGATGTTAAATGGCAGCATCCTTACGAACAAACATGGATGTCCCATTTCTTTCAATTAACTAAAAAAGGCAGCCTAAACGGTGCATTATTGCTGCTTTCTCCTATAGAACACCATAGGTTTGACCATTATAATCATTCTGAAAGACGGGAAAACTAATTAAATAATCATGTGAATTTAGTTCAAGTACGGCTCTCTTCAGTTCAGGACCCTGGTGATATATTAATGTATAATCACTATTGGTTTACCGATTTATTAAGTGGTTCAAATATTTTTTATCCAAACACTGCTAATGGCGGTTTTTTCACGTCTGGAGCTTCTGACTTTTTTAACTATATCTATACAAACTTAAGCAATTTAACTGTTATTACCGCGAATGACGGTCTTTTCTTTCCCTGGGGGTACCCATTTCAAGATACTTTTGAAGTTATTGACGCCGGCATACATAAAGGTGACACTTTAGTAGAATTTATTGCATCCGGTCTTGATACAAGATATTTTCCTGTCCTTAATATTAGATATAACTACAATGACGGTACACCTTCATTTGATAACACAAGAAATATTTTAATTGACTACAGCAAATTAACCTTTGATTCGTATTTGAATGGTTACGGTTATGGAGATCCAAAGTTTATAGCTGTAAATCACGTTTATACACCTAGCGACACTTCATATATAAGAGTATTATCCTCATATATAAAAGTTTTTAACGGCAACTTAGTAACTAATAACTTTTTAGTTAGACTTAGTATTGTACAAGACTCAATCTTTGATTTTGATGATTTTAATCTACTTGATACTAAATTCTTCTCTCTTTCAACTGAGAAAAAAGTTATTAATGTATTTGAAGCAAAGAAACCTCAATATCTTCTAACTAATTTACTTGATATAGATGCGCCTAATATACCGCCTACCCCTTCCCCCACACGAAATACACCTACACCAACACCTACCTACACACCTACACCTACAGTTTCACCTACTACTACAATTACACCAACTCCTACTATATCTTTGTCACCAACGAATACACCTACTATGACGGTTACACCCACCTTCACACCTACTAATACTATTACTCCTACTTATACACCTTCAGTAACACCTACTAAGACTGCAACACCTACAATGACACCAACTAAGACTGCTACACCCACTATTACGCCTACGTTTACACCCACACCAACAGTGACACCTACTAATTTACCGTTAATAGAGGTTCTAGATAGCACTTCATCCTTGACGACCCTGCCTCAATTTATAAATATCAGCGTACCATCGTTAACAATTAACGTTGACGTGTTTATACAACCATAATATGAGTAAATTATTAGCAAAACAGGCTGCAGCTGGTGGTAAATGGGAATTAATGTCCTATTTGGAACTAAAACAGAATGCAAATATAAAGTATGTAAATTTTTATAATAATGATAATTTGCAGATCTTTGAGTGCAATAATAATCTGCTTAGAAATATTGATACGAGTAATTGTGAAAATTTATATTATTTAAATTTATCTAATAACCTACTATCATCTTTAGAACTTCAAAACAACACTGCATTACAATATATTAATGTTAATAATAACTTATTAAATAGTGTAAGATTTTATGATGAGAATAACTTAGTCTCTTTTAACGCTGATAATAATAATATTTCTTCTATAATAGGTCTTTCAAACGCGCTTGAGCTTTTAGAGTTAAGTATTGAC
>Ga0172367_10007793_pt1 | contig 12156 bp, 9 predicted proteins | sample Lak10m_FD_114542 | JGI IMG/M metagenome (GOLD analysis project Ga0172367, IMG submission 114542) | Freshwater microbial communities from Kabuno Bay, South-Kivu, Congo - kab_022012_10m | ecosystem: Environmental > Aquatic > Freshwater > Lake | place: Democratic Republic of the Congo: South-Kivu...
CGTACCTATTAATAAGATTCTTGCTGCACACTACTATCCACTTACTGGAACCTTTGTTCATGTCCAGTACTCACAGCCTCAGATTGGATCACATCTTAAGAGCATTGTAGATGAGGTGTGGAAGATTCGTAAGTGCAAGAAGGAGGATATGAAGCCTAACCGTAATGATTTCTGTAACTGGTGTGCTTACAAGTCGGCTTGTCCTGAATTTAATAACCTAGACGAAGTAACAAAGAAGGTAGAAGAACTTAAGGCTCTCAAGGAGTCTTCGGATAAGGCCCGTAAATAAATGGATAGTAGATTTGTATATCTATAGAATCAAAAAAACTACACACTTGTACCGGGGAATACTTACACTTCTTTGTTAAATAATTATAAAGCATCTCCAGCTTTATAGGTTTTTGTTTGCTCATAGACTCTAGAAGTTTAAGCTGGAAGTGCTTTATAAACTTCTCAGAATACTTATGTCTCCACTTATCTACAAAAGAATAACTTAATGTTTCATTTATTAAGTCTATAAAATCTATAATATCTATGTCTAGGTTACTCATTCTTTTATCTTATCTTTTAATTACTATATAATATACAGCACATGGTTAATTTTTCACCAAAAGTTAATAAATTTTTAAATCAGGTTGGGGCTGATAGGAACTACGAAGTTCAAATCGTTCCCAAGTCTGATTCCTGTGCTGTTCCCGGTGATTTTGTATTTTTTAGGTATAGTTTAGGGACTGGGAAAGGCAGTAGAGAAGCCAGAATAGTTATGCTAGTTCAGCCTATAACTAGGGAGGCTAGAACAGGTAACTTACTACTAACTGGTTTTAGAGTTCCTGATAACGATGTGTATTCCCCAGAATCGCTAGAAGATCTATATAAAGGTAAGACTTTACCTAGAAAAAACTATAGAACTTATATTATTCAGAGAATATATGGGCCTATTAGAAGAATTAGGAAAATGGTAAAGACTTCAGAGTCTTAGGATATTTATGGTACTACCACTTTTAGCAGCACAAGCAGCAGTAACTAGCATGGACGCCTTAACAGGTGCTGTTAAAGGTCTTAAGGATAGATTTGATAAAGCTATGGAAATAGCTGATAATGCTCAAAGACAATCACTATCTTTAGGAAAAACTTTTGAGGAAGTTAGAAAAGATTTAAAAGGAACTATAGGAGGACTTAGAGGAAGTTTAGAAACCAAACTAGGTGCAGGATTTCAACTTTTAAATACGGGTCTTGAAAAGAACTCAGCAGGAGTAGCTAGACTTATAAATCAACAGCAACTCACTGGTACAGCATTTACGAGTACCGCTAAAGTATTTTCTAAATTAGAAGCAACAGTAGGATTCAACAGGGATGCTTCAAACAGAGTATCAGATACCATGCTACTTCTAAATCAAAAATTTGGAGTAGCTACTGATAAATTAGTTGATTCTTTAGCAGCTTTAAAAGAAACATTTACAACACAAAAAGTTCTTGGTTTAGGAGGTTACTTTCAGGAAGCGGTTGCAGAGCTAACTGCAAAATATGGACCTGCGTTTGCGGACTCAATCACTAATTCTTTAAAATATGTTTTAGAACCGGGACTAGAGAGAACGGTACAAGCTCAAGCAGTAGGACTAGCACAATTAAGAAACTATTTGCAGACAGTTGGACAGAGTGAAACTCCGGGAAAAATTGCTGCTACTATTGATGCTGCATTTAAACAATCAGGTAAAAATATTTTAAATTTAGTTGGAGGAGATCTTAATTTACTTGGAATATACAAACAGCTATTTGGTCCAATAGAAAGCTTAATAGATTTTACTAATGCGGTAGCTAGAGATCCAAAACAAGTAGGGAGAGAACAAGCATTTTCAGATTTTGCTAAGACTCTTGATACTATGAGACAAGAAACTTTTAATCCGTTGGATGAGTTATTAACTGATAAGATCTATCCAGCATTTTTAAAATTATATGAAATATACAGTGCATCTATAAATGTATTTTTTAGAGCTTACAATAATTATATTGAAGTATTATCTCAGGGACAAGAATTAGTTAATAGTGACATTTTTAAAAGATTAGGTAATTCATTAATAGACGCCGCAGAGAAAATATCTTTTTTTGCAGCAGATGTTTTTATATTTCTTACAGAGGGTGGGTTAGGTTTAATAAAAAAAGCACTGGGTTTGATGGTTGATGTATTAGAAGAAACCTTTAAACCCGGAGGACACTTTGATGGTTTCACTCATGGACTTAAATCAATAATACTAGATATTAGAGAAATAATGGATATAGGAGATACTACTGAAGAAACAGAAAAAGCAAGAGAAGCTTTTACTTTATCACAAGGTAGACTAACTGGAATTAATGTAGGATTAGGATCTGTACTCCCGTATGGATTGACTACATCTTTACTAGACTTAGGAGAACTTAAACAGTTTTACGCTATGGGAGTTTTGTCACATGGAAGCAAACAATATGAGGAACTCATTCAAAAATATCCGGGAGCTCTTGACGCTTTGGAAAGTGATACTTTCGATATTTTTAAAACTGCTTTTATAGAGGGAGCAAAATTAAAAGAAGGAGGACAGCTAAGTAAGGAGTATGATAGATTAATGAGCGAAATGGAAAGCAATTCGGTCAAAACAGATATAAAAACCATGATTCAGACGATGAGAACAAATTTTAATGCTAATATATCATTACTCCACAACATAAGTGATAGTACTGAAGACACTGCGGATAACACAAAAATATCTGCTGACGCTACAATTCAACCTATGCAAACAGCAATGACTACAAATGCAGCGAACGTCTTAAGTCAGGCTGTTGATACTATGTCAACTAATGTTGATTTATCACCATTAAGTGTGGAAACTCTTAACCGTCTAATAACAGAATTAAAAGATCTAAATGAAAGTAATAAAAGACAAGAAAATCTTTTAAAAGATAGATTACAATCTTTAAGGACATCTGCTGGAGCAAGAAGAGGTAATTAGTATGGGACAAACATTTGAGAGTTTAACTATAGATAGAAAATTACCTGAGAGAAGTAATTTAGTATTTTATTTTCAAAAACCTAATAACACTAATGACTACTTTAAAGTAACTTTACCATTTTTTGAAAATGTTAAGATAACTGAATCTAAAAAAGCAAGATTTCAAAAATATAATCTGATCTCAAGATCCTCTCAATTATACAGCTATCAGGGAGCGGACTCTAGACAATTAGGTCTTACTTTTAACATGACCCTACCACACATACTTTCTGTTATCAAAGACACTTCTTTTCAAAAGTATCAGTCTTTTACTAAATCAGAAGATTTAGAAGAACAGAAAGAATTATTTAGAAAACCTCAAGAGCTTAGTAATATTCAAAGTAAAGTTACTACTCTTGTAGGCGATAATTACACTAAAACTCTATTAAAACCAAATGACATAACTTCTGTAACAAATGATCTTGCGTACAGAAGAGGACAATCTCCCGGAGATGTTGATGTTCAAAGACTCATGCTTAGACATGGGCTTCTTACTTCTGATTACTTTAATCAACAACAAGAAACTTCAAAATCATTAAATGTAGTTGCTAATAAAGCTCCAAAAGGACAGGGACTTTTTGGTTTAGGGTTAGTTAATCAAGTCCTTCAACAAACTACAGTCCTTCAAGAAAAAAGAGTAGATATATTAAGTTTAGCAGACTCCTCTTTTAAATACAAAGTTATAGACCTAGTTCTTTATTGGTTAAATATAATTAGATCTAGTTGTAGTAACAATGCAAAAAATCCTATATTTGGTCCTCCAATTATAAGACTAAGCCACGGACTCATGTATCAAGATATCCCATGCATATGCACTGATTTTAATATATCTTATGAAGAAAATGCTGGGTATGATGTGGATACTTTACTTCCTAGAATCATAAGAATTGAAATGAAACTTGAGGAGGTTCGAACTGGAGATTTCGGAGCAGGATCCGATAACTATTATGTTACAAAAGATAATCTAAAAGGTTGGGAAGCTGTAATATCTGATCCATCTCAATCTATGGATCCCGGTTACAATTATGTACTAGATGTAATGAATAAACCTGTGAGGGACAGTTACTTTGGTCCGTGGACATTTGCGGGCGAGAACTTTGGTCCGTGGAGATCATGGAGCGGCGAGTTCGATGGTGAACCAGATCCAAGCGACTTAAGGTATCGTAAAAACCCAACTATTGGACCACCTAACTTTACTCTCTAATAATAATCATGACAATAAAAGCCAATAGTTCAGGACCTTATTCAATAGGTTTTTTAGATATAAAACATAGAGACGCGACTGTTAGAACTATATTTAATTCTACAGAAGTTGATTCATTAATGAGTAACCTAGGAGGTATATATGAATATGAAGTAGGTTACATTCCAGAGGGCTTCGAACATAGACCCGACCTAATTTCAAATGTGTATTATGGATCTCCAAAGTATTGGTGGCTATTGATGTTGGTAAATGGAATAAGTGATCCCTTTGAAGGATTCTTTGTTAATCAAAAAATATTTATACCTAAGACATGAAAATAATTTCACCTAACGTATTCATAGGATTTGGAAAAGATATAATTGAAAAAATTATTGATGATGCCTATAATTATTCTAATTTAGTAAAAGATCTTGAAGAAGACAGTAACGCTGGATTACTTTTCTCAGTAGAGAATAATCCTAACTTTATATCATTTGAACATCAGCTAGGTATAGGTGCAGACGCTACATCTATGATGACGCTAAAATTCATAGACCCTAACAGACAATTTGAAACAAGATTTATATCTTATAATATACTTGATTCTATCTTTAATAAAAATTCTATGAATTTTCTATCAGATAGAGCAGCTATCAATTCAAATAGAACTGGAGCTTCTGAAGATGAAGAGTATGGATTAGAAGCGGCTAAATTCTTATTAGAACAAGCAGGTAAGACACCAAGTAGACATCTTTATGTTTGTTATGGGTATGGAGATAATTTAAAAAATTGGGCTGGACCTTTTGCCGTAAACATAACTGGTTCTAAGATTGATATGGGAGGTTCTAAAGTTTTAACTTTAACTTTAACACCATCAAATACAAATTTAGATTCTAGTATGCTTTTTGACCAATACGGCAATCCTCCAGATGTAGCTGGTGGAGGACATAGACAAGTAATAGGATATTCTTATCCTATTGAATTTGGTGGAGAGTTTTCTGAAACTAGATATAAATTAAAAGGTAATCCATCCGAGATAGACTTTCATGCGTTACTAGTAGATACTTTAAAAAATTTTATAAAAAAAGCTGCTCAGACTGATAATTGTGTAGTATTACTACCTGATATAAATAAAGTTTGTAGAAGTCTAATAGATTCGGAAATTGGAAAAACAGAATACACACCAACAGGAACTCCCGGTGCAGGTGCTGCTGGAAACATTTCAGCATCAACGTATAATGCATTTGCTAATCCATATCTTATATTTCATAATAATTTAAAGATAATTCAAGGAGTATTTGAAACATTTGGATTGGAAGTAAGATTTACAGAGAATACGGATACAACTGTTACTACTGGAGGTACTGGACAAAATAGAGAATCGAATCAACCTACTCCCAACGCTGCTCAAAATATAGATAGACTGGTAGCCTCTCAGACACATCATTTAACAGCTTTATGTAAAATAGTTAAACACGAAGATCCTTTAAACTACTTACTTGATATTTGTAAAAAAATAAGCGAGAGTAGTGATCGTGGTCCTTCATTAATAAATCCTGAATATGTTGTAGAGAATAACTTACATATTTTAAAATTTTGGACTAGTGATATCGTTGAAAGCTCTTTTACCTTTCTTAGAACTTTAGGTGCTGGTCAAGAAGTATTCAGTGATAATGAAGTCCATATATTTGCAGATAGAGATCTTATGACAAAGTTTTTATATTGTTCAGATGCTGATAGCCCGGAAAGTGCTCAACAAGTAAAACCGCTTTATCCTCAAGATTCTAGAATTTTAGGTAGTCCTAAATATAAAGCTAGAATGCAAAAAATATTACAAAGAAATGAAGAAGATTTACTTGGATTATATAAAATTCCTGATGAATTTTCTATAAATTATCCTCAATCTTTTGATACTGCTAGTACAGATAAAATTAAAAGTCTTAAACTCCCCATATTTAAATATAATACAACAAATCCTAATATAACTTCTTTAACACTTTTAAAATCAGAATTATATGCTACTACGTTAAATACTCATTACAAAAAGTATTTAACATGCTTATCTGATAAATCTGAGGAAGCACTTAAATTTATAGAAGATAAAAGAACAACTAAAATTAAAACTTATCAAGAGTTATTAAAATATATAAGATACCATAAAGTTTTAAATTTTCAAGGAGTAATCGATCCTCAATATGTTGCAAAGCTACTTGAAGGATCATTTAAAAATAATTTCGGAATAGGTGTTGATGTTTTAAATAAAAAACCAAGAAATAGCTCTGAACCATTTTCTGATGAAGAATTACTCATAGTAATAAATGCGTTAACTATATTACTATCAAATCCAGCTTCTGATCTTTTACCTGAAATAGTTATACCTCAATTCGCAGAACAAGATAGAGAAGTTATATTTCTTGATTTCTTAAAAGAAGTTAATGAACTGTTATATAATGTTGAAATAGATACACTTCCTATTTTTTCAATTAGTAATATAGGAAATTTAGGAAAACCCTGTGTGCTTCTTTGCATAAATAGTGATATTATTCAAAGTAAAAAATCAGTAGGAAATCCTATACTAGGATCATTAGGAACAGGAATATATAAGATTGGTAGATTTAAACACACTATCACTGGAACTGATTGTAAATCTTCTTTTTATTTATTTAAAGGGGATATTCAAGAGAACGATCAATCTATTCAGATAGGAAATTCATTAAATCAAAATCGTGAAGATACTGCACGACGTGTCGGAATAACAATTCGTCAAAACGCTGGGATAAAAGACGAAGATATTAAAGAAATAAATCCAACAAATAATTAACAGTAAAGGTAAAAAACTATATGATTTGTGTAGCCGAAGTTAGAGATACTACTGATATTACTAGATCTGGGTTGATAAAAGCTTGTATAAGAGAAGGCCCCGTGATCTCAGAAGATTTAGTTAATGTTTGTTATGTAAGCCCTTATGGATCAAATGGGTACGGAGCATTCGTAGCAGTTCCAGAAAAAGGATCTGAAATTTTAATATGCCAAGCTCATGGATCTACTCAATGGTTTTATATGGGAACCACCTTTAGAAATGAATATAAGATAACTAATAATCCAGTAACACCCGACAAAAAAATTCCACCAATATCTAGACCAGATCCAAAACTATATTCAGAGTACCCTACTCCTGAAAGATATATTTTTAAATCACCTAATGGAGCAGGATTAACCATATCAGAGAATACAAGTTTCACAGGAATGAATAAGTATGTAGAACTTAAATCTGGATCTGGAAAACCTAAGAAAATTAAGTTAGATGATACTCCATCTAAAGATCATATCCTTTTAGATACTGGAAATGATGCTAGTATAGAAATTACTAGTGCTCCTGAACTTCCTAGCTCTAAACCATCTAGAGCTATCTTAGTTGAATCTCAAGGTCCTCAAAAATACATAAATAATGGTTCACAGACTGACGTAGTAGTAACTACTGGAGGAAGGGAACTTCAAATTATAAATACAGCAAATGGACTATTGCAAGGAGTTCCTAATTGGCCTTTGCCTGTTAGAGCAATAGGAGGTATAGGAGTTACACCTAGAAAACCTTCTGGAAATATAAACATACAAAGCACTAACAGAGATGTTAATGTATTTACAAAAAGTCCATCTGGTAGAATATTCATAGAATGCTTGGATGCTGCTGGAATAAATCAGCAAATTGTTATTGAAACAAATGGAGTAGGTGGAGGTATAGTTATAAAGACTAATGGTAAAATATCTCTAGAAGCCTTACAAGGTATAGATATGTGTACAGCAGGAGCCATTAATATGTCTTGTACAAGTTATAATTTAACTTGTACAAATATGAATGCTGTAGCTTTAGCTCTAATGAATTTAGATGCTCCTATAATAAACTTAGCACCTCTCGTACCAATTATTCCTGTTTTACCTCAAGCCTCTCTACCTCTAACAGCTCCTCTGTGTAAACCTAAACCAATATCTCAAAGGAATATACAAGAAACAAGCGATTATGGAAATATAGGTATAATAAATTACGATTAAGTAAAGGATTTTTATGGCTGCATTTGATACAGAAAGTTTTTTAAAAGCACAAGGTCAGTCTCCTGTCGGAGCATTAACCTCAGTAGGTATGGCGTTTGGTTTACCTACTTGTATGTTAAACCTAGGAGCTAATGCTCTCGGACTTCTTCCTACTCCAGTGCTAGCTACGATCCTTCTTTCTGCTCAATTAGCAAAGAGCAGAGCACAAGAAATTATATCTGAGATATTCAAATGGATACAGCTAAAAACTGGAATTATAGAATATATTGCCGAAGATGGAACTATTAGATTTAAACTATTAGAATCTTGGATGGGTTTAGATGCTGGAGGATTGCAAGCTCTTAATGATCTAGGTGGAATACTTGGAGCACTTCAAGCAGTCCAACGGCTGGGATCTCAATTATACGCAAATTATGAATTAATAAAAGGAGAAATTGATGCCATTACAAACTGTCTAAACTCTTTCAATACTATGAAGAAGTTTGAGAAGGGTGTAGCTGGCGCATATGTTTCTTTAAATAGAAGCAATCCTCCTTTCGAAGCTCAGTACGAAGGTCAGATATCACAACTAAGATATGCTCAAGATTTTATAGCTCAGTGTGATACACTAATAAATACAATAAACACAATCATTGCCGATAGAAGACTAAATCCTGAAAAAGAACCAAAGATAAGCGACTGTAAAGAATTTGATCAATATCTATCTGGAACATCTTTCTGTAGAGTAACACCTGAAGACCCCGGAATAGAGGAAGAGGACCCTATATTTAGATTAACATATGGTCCCCCTGTCTCTGTAAAAGGCCAGTACGTTTTAACCGTTGATGGTCTTTACTATGACTCAAGACAGGGAGGTATTGACGAAGCCATAGCTTCTATTTCTGGAATGGTTCCTGTAGGTGATGCTTGGAAGTATGATTATGATCCTAACCTAGGTGGTAAGGGTGTTGCAGTATCTTTAAAGACCCTCGATAAGTTCAGTGATAATTTATTTGATCCATCCATAATAGATGACAGTAGAGGTATGCAAGAGTATTATGACAAGGATCACTTCCTAGCAGTAATAAGACAGACTAGGGATAAGCAGGTATTTGATTTATCTTCTGATTTACAAAGATTTATTAGTAACAATGAAGGTGCATCAGTCATAGCAAACCAGAGAATGTTATTGTTAGCTGAAATAGAAAACCACAATTCAAAAATAAATAGAAGAAAAAAGCAAATAGAAGTTGCTGTAAAAGCTCCCCAAATATATGGAGGTAAAACTTCTCCAATATTTAAACCCGGAGATGTTCCTATTAACGATTTTTCGTATTTAGCAGATTCTAACTTATTCGTAGATATTGAAAAACAAAGAGCTTTAACTTTCAAACAAGGAGACGTTGTTGGAATTATTCTACCTCTTAATCCTAAGTTTGTAAGACAATCACTTAAAAATGATTCTACCTCTGTAGAACATCTTAAAGTTGCAAATATTGGTAAGGGTAGCATCATCTATACTCCCTCTAGCTCTAACGCTGGAACTGTATTATCACTCACAGATCAGATAGTTACTGACGGATTATTTGCATTATACAACTTTCTAGAGACGGATGTTGAACTACCATCTTCTCTACAGTTTAACTTAACTAACTGTTCTACAAAGAATATGTATAACAACGCGCAGATGGTAGCCCCCTCTCGTAGAGCCGTCTACTTCTCTGGTATGGGTATACCATATTTGGAAGGTATTGTAAAGAACAAGAGCAGTGATCCTAAGGGGGCATCAGGTCTAGGATCATTCGTAAGACTTCCCGACACAAGAGAATTTAGAGATCTAGCTTATTCGCAAGAAGGCTTTACTATGGAGTGTTGGGTTCATGTTCCAAACATAGTAAATGCAGATGTTGGGTGGTTGAGTTCTACAACTTCTTCATTAACAAAAGTATTACTGGGATGTGAAAACGTAGGAAGTATTTCTGGATACAGCCCCGTAGATAATACAGGAGCTTTAATTGATTTAGATAGAGTTCCTAATAATAGAGGAGATCAGCTAGTTAGAGGAATGCTTTGCGGGTTTACCAGAGATAGAAGAATCACTCAAGAGAATACTGGATTTAGTAATAGAAACTTAGATAATGATCCTGCGTCTTCTTTAAGTTTCTTCATAGCTCCTACTTTATCAAGAGACTCATCTTCTTTATCATTTATAAATAATGATAGCTGTCAAAACTACTCTACATTCTATAAGATGAAGGTTGATCTATCCTCTACAGCATTTGGAAATGTATCCTCTCAGTTTGTTTTAATTGATGTTACTTGTGATCCAAAAACAAATTCAATTAAAATGTATGCAGATGGTAATCTAATAGCAACTTCTTCGATATCCAATGTATTTGGTGTACAAGAAAAAACTCCAATATTAGTTCCAACATTTAAAAAAGAAAATAGTTTTGAGTATTCAACAGATTCTGTAGATGGACCTATAACGCTAAAGCAAGGTCCAAAATTAAATCGATTCTATACTCCTTGGATAGTTGGAGGAGGATTTACAGACGGTATGTACCAGTATGGAAACTTTATGGGTGGTGACAGAGGAGGAGTAGTTAGTGGTCTTCGAGGGCATATTGGAAGTCTAAAGTTTTACTCAAGACCTCTAGATAACTCAGAAGTTTTAACAAACTACAAAGCTCAACAAGCTTTCTTCAAGACTATTAGAACATAATGGCAGCAAACACCACAGTCAATATCTACGGAACAGAACCTTACAAAGGTCTAACTAATTCGTCAAAATCCCCAACTCCTGAGGTGTTTGGACTTAGTTTTCCATTAGGTTTAAAGAATGGTAACTATTTTTCAAAAAGTTCTAATATAGAAAAAATTAAACACGCTATAAGACAATTATTACTTACAGAAAAAGGTGAGAGATTAATGTTACCTAATTTTGGATGTAATCTTAAAAAGTACTTATTTCAACCTTTGGACGAAACTACATTTGATGATATAAAACAAGAAATAGTAACTAGCTTTTCTAATTATATATTTGGAGCTACTTTAAGGAGAGTATCAGTTGTTCCTTATGGAGATGCTGGACCTATGGGAGGTAACTCACTTTCTGTTACTCTTATAGTAAGTCTTAATACTGATTTATCGAATATGTTTGACGTTGGAGTAGTTATATCATGACATTCTCAGGAACAATAAAATCAGACTTTATGAAAATGGCGGATATGCCATTGTACAAAAAGCCAACTTTAATTAATTTTGCTGCTACAGATTTTCTAACTCTTAGAGATTCTTTACTACGTTATGCAAGAGCAGTGTATCCCAACGACTATCAATACTTTGTTGAATCAGATCTAGGAATGATGTTTGTTGAGTTAGTGGCTTATATGGGATCTGTGCTCTCTATGAAAGCTGATATGTTGGCTAATGAAAACTTTATATCTACAGCTAGACAAAGATCAAGTGTTAAAAAACTATTAAACCTCATTGGAGTAAGAATGAAAGGACCTCTATCTTCAGCAGCAGAGGGTAGACTAACATTTAATTCGGATCTTGCGGCAAACCCAGACCCAGTAACCATACCAGTAGCTAAAAGAACATTTACTGTAACTTCTCAAATAGATGGGGGTCCTATAAATTTTACACTATATAAAGTAGTAAACGGATTGGTAGATACAGCTAACTCTACTGGAAGTATTGTGTTAGATCCAGACACAGAAAGCGTTGGATCTAATAAAAATATATTTCAAAATGTAGTATTTCAAGAAGGAACTCTAATAACAGATTCTGGATCTTTCTTAGCTACAGAATCAATAAAAAGTATTAATCTAACAAGAGGTCCAGTAGTTGACGGAAGCATTCAGGTATATGTTACAGATCCAAATAAAACCACTGCTAATGGCTATTACGAACAAGTAG
>Ga0172367_10007794_pt1 | contig 12155 bp, 10 predicted proteins | sample Lak10m_FD_114542 | JGI IMG/M metagenome (GOLD analysis project Ga0172367, IMG submission 114542) | Freshwater microbial communities from Kabuno Bay, South-Kivu, Congo - kab_022012_10m | ecosystem: Environmental > Aquatic > Freshwater > Lake | place: Democratic Republic of the Congo: South-Kivu...
GACGGATATTAAAGATCCGATCGGCATGAGCGGTATTCGCTTGGAAGTTGAAGCTTTAATTATTCAAGGTTTAAGCACTCAAACAAAAAATTTGACCAAGGCCATTTTTCGTACCGGTTTAGAAATTGAAGATTTGGTTATTTCTCCTTTAGCGGCCGCAGAAGCAGTTTTAACCCCAAAACAAAAAGATTTAGGCGTTGCTTTGATTAATATCGGTTCTTCCACTACTTCCTTGGCTGTTTATGAGGAAAGAAATCTTTTACACACCGCCGTTTTGCCTATAGGCTCAGAATATATCACCAATGATATTGCGCTGGGTTTGCGCTGTCCTATTAATTTGGCGGAACGTATAAAGTTAGAATATGGCAGTGCTAATCCCGATTCTTTCGAATCCGATGAAGAAGTTGATGTTACCCGTTTAGTCAAAGAGGAGGATGTTAATGATGATATTACCACGGTTTCAAGAAAATATATTGCGGAAATAATTGAAGCTAGGGTTGAGGAAATTTTTGATAAAGTTGACAAGGAATTAAAGAAAATTGACCGTTCGGGCATGTTGCCCGCAGGTGTAGTTTTCACCGGTGCCGGCGCTCAATTAGAAGGCGTAATTGAAGCGGCTAAACGTAAATTAAGGTTGCCGGCTGCATTAGGGCAAAGCAAGAACATCAGTGTTGTAATCGATAAGGTAAAAACTCCAGAATTTTTACCAGCTTTAGGCTTGGTTATTTGGGGGGCGCACGAATACCCTGGTCAGGGTTCAGGTAATTTACGTAAGAATATCGGAGATATTTTTGGTAAAGCTAAAAATATCTTCCAAAAAATAATACCAAGATAAATTAAATCAAGAGTAGCCGCTTTCTGATTTTAAAGTAAGCGGAAATTCATCCAGAACTATGGCGGAAGTAAAACCAGAAATTGAAACTTTTGCAAAAATAAAAGTCGTTGGCGTCGGTGGCGGCGGCGGCAGCGCTATTAATCGCATGATTGAAAACGGCATTAAAGGCGTTGAATTTGTTGCGATTAATACCGATATTCAAGCTCTGCATTATAATAAGGCGGGCGAAAAAATTCATATCGGCAAAACGGTTACCAGGGGTTTAGGTGCTGGTATGAATCCCGATTTAGGCAAGGGAGCGGCTGAAGAATCACAAAATGAAATCAGAGAAGCTTTAAAGGGTTGCGATATGGTTTTTGTGACCTGCGGCTTAGGTGGCGGCACCGGTTCCGGCGCTTCGCCAATTGTGGCGCAAATTGCTCGTGATCTCGGGGCTTTAACGGTAGCAGTGGTAACTAAGCCTTTTATTTTTGAAGGGGGTCAGAGAAAAAATATCGCTGACCGAGCTTTTGCCGATTTAGCGGATAAAGTTGACACTATCATCACTATTTCTAACGATAAATTATTGCAAGTTATTGATAAACGTACTTCTTTATTAGAAGCTTTTGCTATCGCCGATGATGTCTTGCGTCAAGGCGTTCAGGGAATTGCGGAAATTATTACTGTTCCCGGCGTCATTAACGCCGACTTCGCCGACGTTAAAGCTGTCATGGCGAATGCGGGTTCTGCTTTAATGGGTATTGGTCAGGCTAGTGGCGAAAATAAAGCAATTGAAGCAGCCAAAGCAGCTATTAATTCCAATTTATTAGATATGTCCATTGACGGCGCTCGCGGTATCGTCTTTACTATTACTGGCGGTCCTGATTTAAGCATGAATGAGGTTAGCGACGCGGCTAAGGTTATCACCTCGGCAGCCGATGAGGACGCTAAAATCATTTTTGGTGCTGTTATTGACGAGAAGATGAAGGATCAGATTAAAATTACCGTGGTTGCTACTGGATTTGACGGCAAAAGCAAGAGCAATAAAGGGGAATTAAAAAGTTATACCCCTAATCCTTTTGTGGAAAGCGAAAATGAAAAAGAGACTTCTCCGGCCAGCGCGCTTTGGGGTGATAAAAAAGCAAAAATGCCGACAATTAAGAATATTCCTTTACAGCCATTAGTAGAAAAGAGAACAGAAAAATCTTTAGAGCCGGATAAAAGTAATGAAGAAGATGACTTAAGTGTACCAGCATTTATTCGGAAGAAGATGGGTAATTAATTTTTGTTAATTATTTTTTGTTTCATCCATGAAAATTGATTTTTGTGTACCTGTTTATAATGAAGATGAAATTTTTCTGTCTAGCGCGGAGCGTATTTGTAGTTTTTTGCGCTCATTTATGCCGACTATAGATTCAACTTTAGTTTTTATTGTTAACGGATCAAGTCCTGAATTTATAAAATTAGTTAAAGATTTTACTGAACAAAACAGGCCTAAAACGGCCTGTTTTATTATTAAAGATGGAGGAAAGGGAGGGGCGATTAAAACTTATTTTAATGCTAGCACCGCTGATATCCTTGTTTATATGGATATTGATTTGGCTGTAGATTTGCAAGATTTACCCTTTTTGGTTTCTCCGGTTTTAAATAGTCAAGCTGATCTTTGTTTTGGTTCTCGACTGTTGCCCGAATCTATTAAGACTCGTTCTTGGTATCGTGAAATTAGCTCTAAAGCTTATCTTTTTTTCTCTAGAATTTTATTACATCATAATTTTACTGATTTACAATGCGGTTTTAAAGCGATAAACAGAAAAGCCTGGCAGTCTATTTCTCCTTTAATTTTGGATAGAGCTTGGTTTTTTGATACGGAACTTGTATATTTAGCTCAAAAAATGGGTTTTCGCATTAAAGAAATCCCCGTCAACTGGTCAGAAAATCGTTATAGCCAACGACGCAGCAAGCTTAATGTTTGGCGCGAGTCTTTTATTTTTTTGCAAAAGATGATGGCTTTGCGCCAGCGTAGCCGCTAAAATTTTTTTAGGCATCGAATAATTATCCACAGGCGACTGTAAATAACAGTCGTTTTTTTAATTTTTATATGAATATTGGCTGATTTTGACCCGAGTTTTTAATTCTGCTATAATAAAAATAATTACAATATTTAGTGGTTGATACTAAAAAAGTCCCACAAAATATAGCTTTTTAAGCTTTTTTATGAAATGTCCAGTCTGTTATTATAATGATACTAAGGTCGTAGATTCTCGCGTTGCTCCGGATGGCCTTTCTATCCGCCGTCGTCGCGAATGTTTGAAGTGTAATTTTCGTTTTTCTACTTATGAAGAAATTGAAATTTTAGATTTAATGATTGTAAAACGTGATGGCCGCCGAGAGTCTTATAGTCGGGAAAAATTAGTGAGCGGTTTAAGAAAATCTTTAGAAAAAAGACCGGTGACGGAAGATAATTTTAAACAGATTGTTCATGGGATTGAAAGAGATTTGCAAAAATTAAGACAGGGGGAGGTAACATCGAGACAGGTCGGCCAAATGGTAATGAAGCATTTAAAAAAAATTGATCAAGTCGCTTATATACGCTATGCCTCGGTATATGAATCTTTTAAAGATGCGAATGAATTTAGGAGAGAATTAAATAAGCTGATTAAAAATAAAAAACAAAAAATAAATTAATATATTATTGCAGCGATGGCATTCTGAAGATTTAAGGTTAATGATATTAGTTTTAAATCTTCAATCTCGTGATCGCTTTAAAACCCCATGTCTGAAATTATTAGTCAAATTCGGAAGCGCTCCGGTGACATTGTTGGTTTCAGCCAGCAAAAAATCGAAGAGGCTATTTATAAAGCAGCTTTGTCTGTCGGTATTAATGATAAAGAAATGGCGCGTCGTTTAAGCGATGAGGTGATTACAAAAATTGCTTCGAAATTTCACAAGAATAGCATCCCGGCGGTAGAAGAAATTCAAGACATTGTAGAAGAGGTTTTAATTGAAAATAGACAAATAAAAACCGCCAGAGCTTATATTATCTATCGCGATCAGCACCGACAACTCCGAGAATTGAATAAAGCTACTTCTGATGAGAAGTTAATGGAAGATTATCTCGGTCGAGCTGATTGGCGCTTGAAGGAAAATAGTAATATGAGTTTTTCTGTTCAAGGGTTGAATAATTACATCGCTTCAGCTATCTCTGCTCGTTATTGGTTAAATAAGCTTTATCCACAAACTATTCGTGAAGCTCATGTAAGCGGAGATATTCATATTCATGATTTAGGTCTTTTAGCCCCTTATTGTTGCGGCTGGGATCTGAAAGATTTATTGGTTAAAGGTTTTGGCGGTGTAGCGGAGAAGGTGCAGAGCAAGCCGGCTAAACATTTTCGAAGTGCTCTTGGTCAAATTGTTAATTTCTTTTACACTATGCAGGGCGAAGCGGCCGGCGCTCAAGCTTTTGCTAACTTTGATACTTATTTAGCGCCTTTTATTAGATATGATGGCTTAAATTATCAAGAGGTTAAACAGGGCTTGCAAGAATTCATGTTTAATATCAATGTTCCTACTCGTGTTGGCTTTCAGACCCCCTTCACTAATATCACGATGGATGTGACCCCTTCTAAATTAGTGGGCGAAGAAAATGTAATTATCGGTGGACAAATAATGCCGGAAAAGTATAAAGATTTCCAGATGGAAATGGACATGTTTAACCAGGCTTTCGCTGAAGTTATGCTTGAGGGCGATTCGACCGGAAGAGTCTTTGGATTTCCTATTCCAACATACACGATTGATAAAAATTTTGATTGGGATCGCGAGTGCTTAAAACCAGTGTGGGAGATGACGTCTAAATACGGTATTCCTTATTTTTCCAATTTTGTTAATTCTGACATGGATAGAGATGATGCGCGTTCAATGTGTTGTCGCTTGCGTTTAGATAATCGAGAATTAAGAAAACGTGGCGGCGGCTTATTTGGAGCGAATCCTTTGACCGGTAGCTTGGGGGTAGTAACTTTGAATTTAGCTAGAATAGGTCATAATGCTAAAAATAAAGAAGAATTTTTAAATCAAGTGTACAAATTAATGGATATTGCTAAAGATAGCCTGGAAATTAAACGTAAGATTATCGAAAAATTTTCTGATGATGGCTTATATCCTTATTCTAGTCATTATTTAGCTGATATTAAAGCTCGTTTTGGTACTTATTGGCAGAATCACTTTAATACCATCGGTATTAATGGTATGAATGAGGCCTTAATTAATTTATTGGGTAAAGATATCACTACCCCCGAGGGGCACTCTTTCGCTTTAGAAGTTATGGATGCAATGCGTGAGCGTTTAATGGATTATCAGAATGAAACTAATAATCTCTATAATTTAGAGGCTACTCCGGGCGAAGGCGCCACTTATCGTTTTGCTAAGAAAGATTTAGAGATGTATCCTGACATGAATTTTGCCAATACGGAAGCGGTTAAAGCTGGCGCGGCTCCTTATTATACTAATTCTACGCATTTGCCGGTAAGTTTTTCTGATGATATTTTTGCCGCCTTAGATTTACAAGACGATCTGCAAATTAAATACACGGGCGGTACGGTTTTACATGGATATTTAGGCGAGCGTTTGCCTGATGGTAATGCCGCTAAAAAATTAGTACAGAAAATTATTAATAATTATCGTTTGCCTTATTTTACTATAACCCCGACTTTCTCTATTTGTCCCAAACATGGTTATTTGTCTGGTGAACATAAATATTGCCCGAAATGCGATGAAGAAATGGGTTTTACTAGCGCCGATATGCAGGCTGAGCGCTGTCCTAATTGTTAGTTTGTTTTATTTGTAAATTTATTTTATAATATAATTAAGTGAAGATGTATGATTAAGCAGTCTCTGCTTTTTCTTCTCTTTATCTTAAGTTTAAAGTAATATGAGCCCTATTACCACTCAGCGCCAGGAATGTATTGTTTACAGTCGTGTTGTCGGCTGGTTAACCCCTGTTAAAAGTTATAATCCTGGTAAAGCTTCAGAATACAAGGATCGCAAGACTTTCAAGGTTGCTTGCTCCGAGTAATTAATCAATCGGAGGGGTGCGGGGAAAAGCCGTTATTTAGTCCCGGCTAACCCTCGATATCTCTTTATGTTGATTGGTGGTTTAGAAAAATTAACTTTATTGGATTATCCTGATAATTTGGCGGCTATAGTTTTTACTCAAGGATGTAATTTTCGTTGCCACTTCTGTTATAACCCTATGCTTGTCTGGCCCCGTTCAGAAAAATTGGCGCCGGACGAAAAAGATAAAGAAAAAGGTTATCCCCTAATTTTGGAGGACGACCTTTTTCTTTTTTTGCAAGAACGCAAGGGCAAGATAGACGGGGTTGTTATTACCGGTGGGGAGCCAACGCTTCATTCTGATTTGCCAAGTTTAATTAGGAGAATTAAGGATATGGGTTATCTGGTTAAACTTGATACTAATGGTACTAATCCCGATATGCTTGCCGCCTTAATATCAGAAAAATTGATAGATTATATTGCTATGGACATTAAAGCCCCTTGGTCTAAGTATGAAGAAGTTGTCGGCGTCTCTGTAAATTTAGATAATTTACAAAAAAGTGTTAAAATGATAATGTCTAGTGGCCTCCCTTATGAATTCCGTAGTACTTTATTGCCGGAATTTCATACATCTGAAGATATTGAGGTGATGGGGAAGATGATCACGGGGGCTGATAAATGGTATTTACAAAAATTTAAACCTGATACAAACTTAGTTGACTCTAAATTTGAAGGTAAAAAGACTTTTTTAGATCAAGATTTAAAATTATTTGCGCTGATTGGTGCTAAATTCGTACAACATTGTCAGGCGCGTATTTAATCTATGGAAAATTTAGACAATAACGCTGATTTATCAGCCTTAGACCTTGCCAATCAGGATAAATCTGAAGATTTGACAGCCTTATTAAAATCTAATTTGGAAATGACCAAGGAAATTAGGGCAATGGTCAAGCATATTAATAACTATGTCGCCTGGCAAAGGTTATTTGCTTGGATAAAAGTTTTTTTAATATTAATTCCTTTGATTATCGGGGCTTTATATTTACCCCCTTTGTTAAAAGATGTTTTTAGTCAATATTCTTCTCTTTTAAATGGCGGTTTAAATTAATAATCAGTCAATTATCATATGGGTCAAGAAATAGCGGTATTTGCACAAACAACTTTCCGCAATCAATTTAAGAAATTTGGCATAAAAACCGATGATCGGCGGCGTCATATGTATTTAATTGGAAAAACTGGCATGGGTAAGTCTACCATTCAAGAAAACATGATTGTAGGCGATATTAGGGCTGGTTACGGTTTAGCAGTAGTTGATCCTCACGGTGATTTAGCCGAAAAAATCATTGAATACATACCGGCGAATCGAATTAATGATGTTGTTTATTTTAATCCTTCGGACATGGATTATCCGATTGCTTTTAATGTTTTAGAACAAGTTGACCCTCATCTTAGGCATTTAGTTGCTTCTGGTTTGTTGGGAGTTTTTCAAAAATTATGGGCCGATTCTTGGGGGCCTCGTTTAGAGTATATTTTGCGTAATGCTATTTTAGCCATTCTTGATTTTCCTGGTTCGACTCTGTTAGGTGTGGTAAGGATGCTTTCAGATAAATCATATCGCAAGAGAGTGGTGGCTAATATTAAAGATCCGGTGGTTAAAGCTTTTTGGGAAAAAGAATTTGCTTCTTATGCTGATAAATTTGCTTCAGAGGCAGTTTCGCCTATTCAAAATAAGGTCGGTCAGTTCTTGTCCAGTTCGTTAATGCGCAATATTATTGGCCAAGTAAAATCCTCAATTGATATTCGCAAAATTATGGATGAGGGGAAGATTTTGATTATGAATTTAAGCAAAGGCCGAATTGGTGAGGATAACTCCGCCTTATTGGGAGCAATGATGATTACCAAGATTCAATTAGCCGCCATGAGCCGGGTCGATATGCCGGAAAAAGATCGTAAAGATTTTTATTTATATATTGATGAATTTCAGAATTTTTCTACTGATAGTTTTGCCAATATTTTATCTGAAGCAAGAAAATATCATTTAAATTTAATTTTAGCTCATCAATATATTGAACAATTGAGTGAAAAGGTAAAGCCGGCTGTTTTTGGTAATGTCGGCACGATGGTGGCTTTTAGGGTAGGGGCGACGGACGCGGAAGAATTGGCGAAAGAATTTGCTCCGGTATTTACGGAGGAAGATTTAGTTAATCTGCCTAAATATGAAATGTATTTAAAATTAATGATTGACGGTGTTGCTTCTTCGCCCTTTTCCGCTAAGGGCTTGCCACCTTTAACTAATGAAGAAAGAACTAATAATGTTGATAAGGTGATTGCTTATTCTCGGGAAAAATATGCCAGTAGTCGCGCTGAAGTGGAAGATAAGATATTGCGCTGGCACGAAGCTCAGGATGAGTCTCCGACAACCGCTTCTATTTTATCGCCCAACACTCTGGCGGAAAAAAATAAAAATCTAGTTAATTCTACCGGCATTGCTCCGATGCGTCCAAGCATGGCAGTAAAATCAGATTTATCTTTAGCGCCAAAATTAAATAGAACAGAAAATAATAATAAAATTTCTAATTTAAGCCAGGAGCCTATTTCTAAAAATACAGTACTTAAGCCTGCCGCTACTCAAGTCGCCCGCTTAAAACAAGAAGTTGTTTCTCCGAAACAATCTGGATATCCGGCTGTTTGTTCTCGTTGCGGTGAGTCTACCACTACTGTTTTTGTTCCTGATGGCGTGCGGCCGGTTTTTTGTAAAGATTGTTTGAGTTTAAAAAGGCAAGAAAGAAAAACAGAAATTGATATCCGGAAGCAAGCTAAAGCAGAAGAATTAAAAAAAATTGATCCTGTTATTAATGCCGGACCGTCACTTTCTTTGTCGGCCTTGCGCCAAGCCAAACCAGTTGATTTTAAAGGTCGTCCGGAGAAAAATGTGCTTACGCCCGTTAAAAAAGATAAAATATTTAATGAGCAAGAAATGAATGAAGACGAGATTATAGATTTTTCTCGCCGCCCGGGATAAATTTATGTATTTAATTTTTGATACCGAGACAACCGGTTTGCCTAAAAATTATAAAGCGCCTGTTTCTAATCTTGATAATTGGCCGCGTTTAGTTCAATTGTCTTGGGCTTGGTTTGACGATGCCGGTAAAGCTTGGGATCGTTATGACTATATAATTAAGCCTGAAGGTTTTGTTATCCCAGAAGAAGCCACTAAAATCCATCGCATCTCTCATAAAGATGCTTTGGCAAATGGTCAAGATTTAAGAACGGTGTTGTTGGAATTTTCTGAGCATATTTCTCGGGCCGATGCTTTAGTGGGTCATAATATCGATTTTGACGATAAAATCATCGGTTCTGAATTTTATCGTAATCAAATTCCTAATGAATTAGCGTCAGCCAAAAAAATATGCACAATGAAATCTAGTGCGGATATTTGTCGAATAAATAATGGTCGAGGCGGTTATAAATGGCCAAATTTAGCCGAACTTCATCGTCATCTTTTTAATCGTGATTTTGAGGAAGCGCATAATGCGATGGTTGATGTTTTGGCTTGTGCCCGTTGTTTTTTTGAGATTCGCCGCCGCGGTTTTAATTTTTAAATTATGGATTATTTAAAAGTAGGCAAGGCTACTGATTTGCAGGGAGCCAATCGTCGTCTTTATCGTTTTTTTGAAATGCTTCCGGGTTTTCTATCTTTGGGGACTCTGTTAATTCTTTTAGTGCTTTCTTACTTTAAGCCTGTTTGGGTGGCTTTTTTTATTATTGCTTTTGATGTTTATTGGTTATTGTTAGTTATTTACTTAGCTTTATATTTAGTGGCCGCTTATCGTAAATTGAAGAAGAACGCCGCTATTGACTGGCGTGCGCGCTGTAATAATTTAGATCTCGGTGATTTCAGTGATAAACAAATTGCGACTGATTCTCTGGTAAAGCAAGGAAAACGTTGGCAGGATTTGTGGCATTTGATAATCTTGCCGAATTATAATGAAAGCGAAGCGATTATTTCTAGTGCTTTAGAATCTTTACTATCTGATGGCTTTCCTCCGGAAAGAATGCTTATAATTTTAGCCATGGAAGAAAGAGCGGGCGAATCCGCCAAAGAAAAAGCGCAAATTATTAAAATAAAGTTTAAGGATCGTTTTGGCAGGTTATTGGTAACCTTTCATCCGGACGGCATTGAAGGGGAGCTTAAGGGTAAGGGCGCTAACCAAGCGTGGGCGATTAAACAAGTTAAAAAAGATTTATTGGATGCAGAAAACTTCAATTATAATGATATTTTGGTAAGTGTTTTTGATATCGATACTATGGTCCGCCCTGGTTATTTTTTTGCTTTAAGTTATAAATTTTTGACCGTTTCCTCTCCGTACCGCGCCAGTTATCAGCCAATCCCCGTTTATCATAATAATCTTTGGGAGGCTCCATTTTTTTCTAGAGTGGCTGCCTCCTCTAATACTTTTTGGCAGATGATGATGCAGATTCGCGAAGAGCAGCTTGTTACCTATTCTTCTCATTCCATGACTTTACGCGCCTTGGTTGATATTGGTTTTTGGTCAACTAATATGGTTAGTGAAGATTCTCGTATTTTTTGGCATTGCTTGCTTTATTATGGCGGCGATTATCGAGTAGAACCTTTATATTTTCCTGTTTCCATGGATATTACGTATGATCGTAATTTTTGGCAAACAGCTAAGAGTTTATATAAACAGCAGAGGCGCTGGGCCTGGGGCGCAGAGAATGTTCCTTATTTAATGTTCAATACTGTTAAACATTGGCGGCAGACTGATCGCCGTAAACTTATTAGTCATATTTTTATTCAAATTTACGGTTTTCATTCTTGGGCTACAAATGCTCTTATTATTGCTGTGATTGGTTGGATGCCCATGCTTTTGGGCGGAGAAAGATTTAACACCACCGTTTTATCGGGTAATTTGCCGGCCATAACTCAGACTCTAATGAATATTGCCATGGTAGGCTTGGTTTTATCGGCTATAATTTCTACTTTACTTTTACCGAAACGACCACCGAAATATACCATCTTTAAAAATATCCGCATGGTTTTAGAGTGGATTTTTGTGCCTTTTACAATAATTTTTTTCGGTTCAATTCCTTGTCTTGATGCTCAATGGCGATTATTACGCGGCAAATATATGGGTTTTTGGGTAACCCCAAAATCACGCGGCTAATTTATTTTTTTGCTGTTAATTTTTACGGTTTTTTGCTATGATGGTAGAAGTTTTCTTTTTAATTTATGAATAGCGTGAAACCAAAAAATAGTTATTCTTCGAATCGTCGCCAAGGGACGGGTTTTTTGAGACGTTTTTTGTCTAGCCCCAGGGCCTTTGCCTTTATTGCTCTTGTTTTTTTACTTTTTATTTTAATTCCTTTAGCTAAAAATTATAGCCGTAAACGCTTAGTGGAACAAGAAATTGCCGGCATTCAAAAGGAAATAGCCGATTTTGAATCTAAAAATAAAGATTTGCAAGAAATGATAAATTATTTGCAGTCAGATCAATCTCTGGAAGAGCAGGCTCGTTTAAACATGGGTCTTAAGCGGCCGGGAGAAACAGTGGCTGTTATTGAGGACAAATATTTTGATTCTGAAGTTTCATCTCCTCGTCTCAATTATAATTCTCCTAATTGGAAAAAGTGGTGGCAATATTTTGTCCGATGATGTTTATCTGCTTTTCCGGCATTTTTATTAAAAAAGCCGGCCCTAGTGCCGGTTTTTATTAAAAATGGAGCCGAGAATGGGACTTGAACCCACAACCTACGGTTTACGATACCGTTGCTCTACCAGTTGAGCTATCTCGGCCTGCTTGAGCGGGTGAGCGGAATCGAACCGCCGTCTTAAGCTTGGGAAGCTCACATAATAACCATTATACGACACCCGCCGTTCTCATATTATAAGCAGAAGCTTAGATCTTAGTCAATTAAACTTGTTTAATCTGAAAAATTATGAAAAAAAGATATTTTTTAAATTTTATTCTGGGAATAATTTTAATTTCTAGTTTTATTGTAAATCCGAAGGCCGTATTAGCTTATGAGGCATATGTTGGCATTATGCCGCCAGCGGCAGAGACTAAAATTAACGACTCTGAATTGAAAATCAATAAACAAAGTTTGTTTCCGGGAAAGGACCAGTCGCTTAAACTTGGTGCTTTGAGCGTGAGAATTCCCGCCGCTTCATTAACAAAAAAGGCTGATTTACAGTTAAATAATTTAGGCTTGGATTTTTCTTCTCCTTGGAATTATGAATTTTTAAGCGATGTTTATCAATTTGATTTTGCCGCTA
>Ga0172367_10007796_pt1 | contig 12153 bp, 8 predicted proteins | sample Lak10m_FD_114542 | JGI IMG/M metagenome (GOLD analysis project Ga0172367, IMG submission 114542) | Freshwater microbial communities from Kabuno Bay, South-Kivu, Congo - kab_022012_10m | ecosystem: Environmental > Aquatic > Freshwater > Lake | place: Democratic Republic of the Congo: South-Kivu...
GCGGAGTTCATGGCTCATATTGGCAAGAAATTCATCTTTGAGTCGAGTAGCACGAACCAAAATTTCGTTGGATAGTTCTAGTTGATGATTAGTCTCGGCAAGTTTTTGCTGGGCTTGCTTGAGATCAGTGATATCAACTACAACACAAACACAATCCTCTGTAGTCAGCATGGCTACGCCAATGAGTACATGCACAAGATGTCTATCCTTGTGATAGTAGGCTTTTTCCCAAGGATCGATTTTGCCATGCACTTTGAGATTGGCGATCGCATCTAGATCTAGCTGTTGGTATTCAGGAGGAGTAATGGTTGCCCAATTTATTTGTTTAGCATGGAGTTCTTCTCGTCTATAGCCAATCATCTCTAAAAAGCGATCATTAGCATCGTCAACTAGACCGTCAAAGCTCGTAAACATCATCCCCACAACATTCGATTCAAACACCTGTCGAAAACGGTTTTCACTGTCTCGTAAAGCCGCTTCTGCAAGTTGACGCTCGTGCTGGGCTGCCTTCTGAGCGCTAATATCTTTAGAAACAAAGACAAAACCGATCATACAATCATTGTGATCCTTGATAGCTTTGACTGATAGTGATACGGGAAGACGTGAACCATCCTTGCATATAAATGTCCATTCTTCTTCGCTGACTAGTCCTCGTCTTGCTTTGTTAATCAGAACTTCCTGTTCAGAAATATCTTGTCTAAGTTCTACAGAGAGGGAAGCGGCTCGATCAATTAACTCTTGATAATCGTAAAAGTCTTGAATAGGAGTTATTCCAATCACTTCATCAGCACTGTAACCTAGCATGTTTTCCGCACCAGCATTAAAGGTCTGAATAATGCTATTGCTGTAAGTAGAAATAATCGCGTAATTTGTACTGTCGAGAATAGCGCGTTGTAAACTACTCACTTGCAAAAGTTCATGAGTTCGTTCTTTTACTCTATCTTCTAAATCTTGGTTGAGTTGATTGAGTCGGATTTCAGTCTGCTTGAGCTTGGTGATATCTTGCGCCGTGCCACGAGAAAGAATTGGCGATCCATCTGCATCGTAGATGGTTTCACATTTCTCGTGAATATATTTAATGTAGCCATCGAATAGGCAGATGCGATGAACTACGTTGTAGGGAGTGCGATCGCGTAGATGTTTCTTATAGATCTCATCAACCATATCCCGATCATCGGGGTGAATCAAACTCAGAAAACTCTCATAGGACACTTCAAATTGCAGCGGATTAACTTCAAAAATCCGAAATAGTTCATCTGACCAGTAAAGAGAGTTCGTCCGCAGATTCATTTCCCAGTCCCCCAAATTCGCAATTCGTTTGGATTCTCGGAATATTTGTTCGGTGCGCCTTAACTCATTTTCTGATTGCTTGCGATCGCTAATGTCACGAACAAATAGTAGAACTTCATTGTCGTTGTGGGGAAAGATGTGTACTTCCTCAATATGAATCTTGTCGCCATCGGAAAATTCCTGCTCATAAATCTGGACAGAGTTGCTTTCTAGAGCCCGTTCTACAAACTCTAGGCGTTGTTTGACAATATCGTCAGGAGGTGCTCTAGAGATATGACTGCCTCCCAATTGAGCTTGCTCACCAATAATTTGATGGGTTTCAGAAATCTGTACAAATTCTAAGTAAATGCCATCCCGATTTATCCGCATAAATATGTCGGGAATAGCTTTGATTAAGGCGCGTTGATGGGTTTCAATTTGCTGTAATGACTCTTCAGCGCGTTGTCTTTCTGCTATTTCATTTTGGAGTTGCTCAGAAGTGTTTGATTGCAAAATTTGCCACAAAATTTCTTTGGTGAGTATTCCCACAAGATGATCATGCTCATCCACAATTGGTAGGTGTTGCAGATGATGTTGCTGCATCAAGTTGATGGCTGACAATAAATCATTGCACTCTGACTCACGTAAAGCGATTACTGATGCCATGACATCTCGAATGATCAAACGATCAAATGGGAGATTCTGGGCGCTCAGGCTCACCAAATCCCCCTCTGTCAAAATCCCCATTACCTTTGCATCTTCTACTACTAGCACACAGCTTGTCCGTACCTCTGCATTGCTGTGATTAAGAGGATTTGTTAAACTATCCGCTTTGTTGCATGGCGATCGCGCACTAACCATTTGGGCGATCGCTTCCATAACGGTTGCATGGGGAGTGACTATTAAAGGATTGCGAATAATCGCTGACTTTAATTCAGGTAGTTTTTGGTTAGCTATGTTCAAGAGTGTTTACCAAAAAACATCTATATAAAACATCTATTAATACCAATTCACAAAAGAGTGGCTACACTTCTGTGAATTAAAAACCAAACTCTATAAGGGTTTTAAAAGCACAAAATGGCGTAGCCATTTTGTGCTTTGGTATAAGTAGCTCAGTATGTTTAGACAGTCACATAAAAATCATTTTTAGATAATATTTTTATATCACCTAAAAATGATTTTTATGTCTCAAGTATCACAGATCTTAATTTTGTCAAACTTCCCCTTGTTCGTAAGTTTAACCATACTAACTTCCCAGTTAATAGTTTAACTTCAATTCGATGAACGCACAAAATGATAAAAATCGCAGAGCGATTTTTATCATTTTGTGCCATTTGCGCCGCGAGCAGCGCGGTGCAAATGGCTATATCGAATATCAGAAGTGTGAGGCGGCGCGAAGCGCCGCCTCACACTATTTAGGTTTTATGTCCTAAGCAAAGCTTTCATTGCTATAGCTAAAAATTGGCTATAGTTGAAAGATCGGGGCTGGCAAGGGGGGCACAGCCCCTACCCAAATTTCAATTGTTTTAGGTAGGGGCAATCCCCCCGTGGTTGCCCTGTTGTGCTAGCAGTAAGAAATTCATAACCTGACTTCCACGTAACATCAGTTAAAAAGTAGAGGCAATTCATGAATTGCCTTTACTTTTTTAGTTGATTAATGGTCTAAATCCATGTTTGATTGAAACTTCACCAATTTTGTCCATGTTCTCGATACTGATTTGGTTTCGTCCCCATGAGAAACTTGTGTGCCAACCTTCAAACTCTAAAAGCATTGCTTCGGCAAAACAGGCAAAAAGCTGACGGGCTGGAGCTGTCATATTCACAATTTTCATGATTTTCCAATCAATATCGAGACTATGCTCAACGATGCCACCATCAATCACATGAATGCCTTCTTCTTGAACCAGTGTGGACATATTTTTGGGATAGCCGCCATCGATAAGAATGCAAGGATGCTTTAGGGTTGCAGGGTCGATCGCCATCCCCTTTGCCATACTTGCTACCCACACAATAATGTCAGACTGGGGTAGCGCCTCCTCAATCTCCAAAACTTTACCGCGACCAAGTTGAGCCTGTAGCTCCTGCAAACGCTCCTGATTACGGGCGACGAGCAGCAATTCTTGGATATTAGTCCTTGCATCGAGCCAACGACAAACCGCACTGCCAATGTCACCTGTTGCACCACAGACTGTGACCGTTGCTTTAGCTAAGTCAATCCCAAATTTACGACTTGCTTCTTCGATCTGACGACAGATGATGTAAGCGGTATGCGTATTCCCCGTAGTAAAGCGATTAAATTCTAGTTGAACGTTTCTCACGCTTGACATCTGACTAAGATTGAAATTCTCGAAAATAATCGAAGAGAATCCTCCCAAAGCTGTGATGTCCACATCACTCTTTTGAGCTAGAGCCATTGCATTGAGGATTTTGCGAATGGCAGTTTTGATTTTACTACCTGCCAACATTTCAGGTAAAAAACATGACTCTACATATAGCCCTTCGATCTGCTGACCTGTGGCACTCGTAACCTTGATGCGATCGACAATTTGGGGCGGGGCGCTACACCAAAATTCCAAACCTTGATCGGCGTATTCGGGATAGCCTAATTCCCTTGCTACAGACTGAGCGTGCTCAAGACTTGTCAAATGCCCTATAAGACCAAACATCGATTGCAGTTACCAGTTATCAGTTGTCAGTAATTAATTTTTGGTAATTTGATGATTGGTGATTGGTAATTGGTGACTGTTTTTTGACTTTTAGGAAAACGTTATTTATTACATTTTTACCTAACAAGCTGATTTTCAATCACCCATCACCTATTACCCATCACCTATTACCAAATCAAGCCGCTACCAAACCCATAGCAGACATTCTCATGATGTCGCGGGTGTTAAAGCCGATTTTGCCAAGACTTTCGCCATATTGAATCATGAAGTCTTCAACCAAGGCTTCTTTTTCCATGCCAAGGACTTTGGCATCGACTTCGACTTGGTTGAGCATTTTCCAGACAATGGGCAAGTTTTGACGATTGGCTTGCTCTAGAGTTGCTTTGGAGTCATCAAAATGATTTTGTAGCCACTCTTCTCCAAAGTTAAGGTGCAAGTATTCGTCTTTGACTACACCTTCAGTGATCTTGCGTGCAAAAGGATCGGCGACGGGAATGTAGATGTTGTAAGCAGCGATCGCAAAGCACTCGATGATGAGTGATTGGATCAGCAGACAAGTAACGATATCTCCTGTGGCAAAAGCCTTTTGAAAATTGCCATGCAATTCAGCAAAGAATTTTTCCGCGAAATCCATGTCAGGTGTGACCTTGAGGTTTTTACCACAGGCCATAAAGCCTTTTTTGTGGCGATCCTCCATCTTGGCAAGTCTAGTAAAATCTTCGGTGAATTCGGGCAGTAGTTCTCCTAGTTGGAGATAGTTGCTGTACGCCTCAGCTTCTCCCTCAATGACGATCGCATTGATTCGACTGTAGGCATCGCGATAGTTTTCTGTGTAATAGTCAATCGCTACAGCTTCGAGTGTTTGCCCCATGTTTTGCCTCTTTAAATATCCCTGCTCAATAAAAGTTAATCTCTTGCTATTTTATGCTAAGTGGACTATGCAATAAAATTAAAACCCAGAAAGGTTAGCGATTCTCATTATGAAGCCGATTTTAGAGTTTCCAGCGCCTAAGTCGCTGGAAACTCTAAAATCGGTTAATGAAATTTGCGGTGTAAAGGTGCAATCGAGCTTCGTAGTGAACACCTTACAGCGCTTTGCGCTTACTTAAAACCCAGAAATATTTTTGAAAGTGGTGCTTCGCGCCACTTTCAAAAATATTTCTGTACTATTCAAAGTCTCAATAGGCTGTATCTAAGTTTTAGTTTTTTACACGCCAAAGCGTTAAACTGAAGAATGTCCCTCAACTCGTGGTTATGGCAAGTTTTCTGTTAGAAGTTGGTACTGAAGAGCTACCTGCTAGCTTTATCGTCGATGCTTTGCGCCAATGGCAAGAGCGTATCCCCAAGAATTTAGATGAACACCAACTAACTACGAGTAAGGTCAGTGTCTATGGTACACCTCGCCGTTTGGCTGTACTGATCGAGGGTTTGCCAATCCAACAAAGCGATCGCCGCCTAGAGATTAAGGGACCAGCAGTTGGCTCAGCCTTTGTAAATGGTGATCATCGTGAACCAACTAAGGCTTTGCTGGGTTTCGCTAAATCCAAGGGGATTGACCTCAAAGATATTGTTATTAAAGAGACGGATAAGGGGGCGTTTGTCTTTGCCAATCAGCAAATTATCGGTCGTCAGACTGCTGATATTTTGCAAGAGCTTGCTCCGACTTGGATTACAGGTTTAGAGGGTAAGCGATTGATGCGTTGGGGGCATGGTGATCTCAAGTTTCCACGTCCAATCCGTTGGTTGGTGTCGTTATTTAACTCCAAGCTGTTGCCGATCGCCTTAGAGAATGTGCAGAGCGATCGCCTGAGTCAAGGGCATCGCGTATTGCATCCGCGATCAGTAGTAATTGAGACCGCCAAAGATTATGTAGAGACTTTGCGCGAGGCTTTTGTCTTAGTCGATGGCAAAGAACGCCAAAGGCATATTCTTACCCAAATTCATAGCATTGTGGAATTATTTGGTGGTAAGGCAGAAATTCCTGAGGATTTATTAGAAGAAGTTACTTATTTGGTGGAATTTCCTACAGCCGTCATTGGTGAATTTGAGCGCGAGTTTTTAGAACTGCCGCAACCAGTAATTAAGACCGAAATGGTCAGCCATCAGCGCTATTTCCCTGTATATTCGCTCAAAAATCCCGATCAATTACTGCCGCGCTTTATCACGATTTCCAATGGTGACCCTGATAAATCACGTTTGATTGCGGCAGGTAATGGGCGCGTCATTAGAGCAAGGCTTTCCGATGGTAAGTTTTTCTACGATAGCGATCGTGCTGTGCATTTAGAGACTTTCTTGCCACTGCTCGAAAAAGTGACATTCCAAGCCCAACTTGGCTCAGTGGCTGAAAAAGTGGACAGGATTAGGGCGATCGCTAAATCCGTAATCGCTGCGATCGCCAATTTAGAGACCACTGAAGCTGATCAAGCATTGATTGATCGCACTGCTCAACTTGCCAAAGCCGATCTAGTGACGCAGATGGTCAAGGAATTTCCTGAACTACAAGGACAAATGGGTTATTACTATGCCCTCTCCAGTGGTGAACCTGTAGCTGTGGCGACGGGGCTTCGTGAGCATTATCAACCTAAAGGCGCAGGCGACACTTTGCCCACAACCTTAACGGGGCAGATTATTGCCATTAGCGATCGCATTGATACCCTCGTCGGCATTTTCGGCTTAGGCATTGTTCCTACAGGCTCATCTGACCCATTTGCATTGCGCCGTGCCGCTACTGGTGTTGTCCAGATTGCTTGGGAAAGTGGTTTTGCCCTTGATTTGCCTAAACTTTTGCAGGAGGCGATCGCCATTTATGCCGAGAAAAATTTACTAGCGCAACCTGCGGAAACTGTACTCGAAAATCTTTATAAATGGTTTAAGCAGCGCTACGAGACGATTTTGGCGGATCAAGGTATTGAATATGATCTGGTGAATGCAGTTTCAGGTACTGAGGATCTCGCCTATACCTTGCAAGGTTTGGGTAATCTTACTCGCATCAAGGAACGCGCCCACTTCCTGCAAAAATCCCGTGATGAGGCAACCCTTAGCACCATTTATGAGCCAATTGTGAGAGCCTCTTGCCTTGCGATTCAGGGTGATCTCGATAGTGTAACCGTTGATGTGAAAGCGGTAATCAATCCTGAAACCTTAACCGAACCAGCGGAGCAGAACTTATATCAGGCGATCGCCGCTTTGCCGAGCCAGCCTAGTGATGAGCAGTTGATGGAGGGTATCAAGGCGATCGCGCCAGTTCTAGCAAAATTCTTTGATGATGTGCTGGTTATGGCTGAAGATCCACAAGTACGCCAAAATCGGCTGAACCTACTAGGCATTATCCGCAACTACAGCCGACAACTAGCTGACTTTAGCGCCATCCTTAAATAAAAAACAAATCTAAAAACAAAAAGGACGCATTGCGTCCTTTTTGTTTTTTATAGTTTGCGATCACTATAAATCTTTACACACGCCCTGTAATAATAAGTTGACTTAAATTTCAGCAAAATACGGCTAGATCACAATTCAATGTCAACAACCAACATCCTCCAATACGAGTCAACGATCTGGGCAACGGCAGACTTGCTGCGCGGATCTGGGATTAAAGAGTCGGAATGGCCGTCATTTATGATGCCTTTTTTTGCTCTAGTGATGATCGAAAGTCGATTGGTGAGAATGTTTGATGAGCTAAAGGCAGAAATTGGGGCAGAGGCTTTGGCTGATATTCATCAAGAAGACTTGATCGAGCTAATTCAGAATAAAGGTCAGGGCTATAACAAATTTATTTTTGAGAAAAATCAAACGCTCAAAGATATTTGCCAGAACGATAAATCTTTTAATATCGATTTTGAGGCGTATTTACGGGGCTTTGATGGCGAAACTAGGGATTTGCTGGGTGTAGATGCGACTGAGGGGGAAAAGTTTCTTGATATCAAGGGTGTGATTGCGAAGCTGAATGCCAAAAAAGTTTTGCTTGGCTATACGCAGGAATGGAGCAGTATTGATCTTAAACCGTTTAACAACTCGGAAATTACGACTTTAGAGGAGCATATCAAGAGGCGTTGGGCGGATATTTCGGCAGAGACGGCGGGGGAACAGTACACGCCTGATGATGTGATTGGGCTAATTGCGGAGATTATTGCCTCGAAGATTGAGGATAGCGATCGCCTTTTAAAAATTTATGACTGTACCTGTGGCGGTGGAAATTTGCTGTTTGGGGTGGAGGATCGGATTAATGCCAAGGTGAAGCGACTAACTCAGACCTTTGGACAGGACTGGAACGATGCGTTGTATGCGTTGGCAAAGATTGAGAGTCGGTTTCGGATCGATTCGAGGATTGAGCATGGCAATACGCTCACGGATGACAAGTTTTACAATGATGATTTTGATGTGGTGATTGCCAATCCGCCCTATGGGGTGAGTTGGAAGGGCTATCAGAAGGATGTTGAGAACGATAAAACGCAGCGCTTTAAATTTTTGCCGTCAATTTCGGATGGTCAGTTGTTGTTTATGCAGCATTTGATCTCGAAGCTGAGCGATCGCGGTATGGGTGTGGTGGTTCACAATGGCTCGACTTTGTTTAGTGGCGATGCGGGTTCGGCGGAGAGCAATATTCGCAAGTGGATGTTGGATATTGATATTGTGGAGGCGGTGATCCAGTTGCCGACGGACGAGTTTTTTAATACGGGTATTTATACTTATCTGTGGGTATTGAATAAGCGCAAGTCGGGCGATCGCCAAGATAAGGTAATGCTGATTAATGCGAGTGAAAAGTTTAAGCCGCTCAAGAAAAATAAAGGCTCGAAGCGTAAGGAAATTGATGAGGCAAGCCGCTTGGATATTGTGGAAACCTTGGCTCGGTTTGTGGACAATGACTATGCGCGGGTGTTTGATAAGGAATTTTTCTATTTCAATAAGCAGGGGATTATGCTTACGAATGTGGATGAGCAGAGCAGAAGTTTTGCGAGTCACCTTAAGGATGGCAAAACCAGTCTGAAGTTAGCGCCGATCGCTTTAGATAATGGGGTGCGATCGCTGACTGAGTTTACGATTACCAATCCCCCCCAGCCCCCCTTGGAAAGGGGGGAGAATGTAAATGCAAATGCTTCTTCCCCCTTTTTAAGGGTGATTGAGGGGGATCTTTTAGCGTTTTATGAGCAGGACATTAAGCCGTTTATTGATTCGTTGGACTATAAGGATCAGCCGTTGATGGTGACGACGGATAAGGCTATTTATAGTTTTGATAGCGATCGCGAAACAATTATCAAACAATCTGGCTCGAAGCGTGAGGAATTGGGCTGCGGAAAGATTGTGGTGAAGTCGGCTTTTAAAAAAGCTACTAAAACTCAGGCGGAACGGATTGAGATTACGGTGGAGTTAACTCCTGACTATCAGAAGGATTATGAGATTATTCCCTTTCATCGGGATGAGGTGGCAAATCGAGAGGCGATCGCGGCGTTTATGGCGAAATATATTACGAAGCCATTTGAGTATTTGGAGAATGTGGTGGGTGTAGAGATTAATTTTAATAAGGTGTTTTATAAGCCTGAAAAGTTGCGATCGGTTGAGGAGATTTTGGGAGAAATTGCATCTCTCGATCAGGAGCTACAAGAATTGGAAAAATTAATAATTGATAATTAATTATGAGATTTGAATGGGATGAAAATAAGCGTTTAGCTAATATTCGTAAGCATGGTTTTGACTTTGCAGATGTTTTATCTATTTTTGATAGTGACACTGTAACAGTTGAGGACGATCGCTATAATTATGGTGAGCAGAGGTTTATGACGCTTGCTTTGTTGCAAGGACGGATAATCGCTGTTGTACATACTGAGAATGATGATTTAGTCCGTATTATTTCTGTAAGAAAGGCTAGTAAATATGAACAACAAATCTATTTTGAACAAGTCTGAAACTGACTGGGCGCGAATTGATGCGATGTCTGATGAAGATATTGATTTTTCTGATTGTCCAGAAGCTACGCCTGAGATGTTTGCTAAGGCTGTGGTACGTCGCGCTCCCAAGAGCCAAACGATAACTTTAAAGGTTGATCAAGATGTATTGGCGTGGTTTAAGTCTCAGGGTGATTCGGCAGAGCGTCAGATGGCTATGGCTTTAAAGATTTATGCTGAGGCAAATAAGGCATATTTAAATGTTTAAATTTCATGTTTGTGGTTCTACAGATTGCCATGCAGGATGAAGTCTAAGTAAATATTTAAATTTTTATATGATTGCTTTAAAAGAACATTTTCCGAAGTTCACTCCAGAAGAATACTTCGCATGGGAGGAACAACAGTTAGAACGTCATGAGTACATCGATGGTGAAGTTTATGCGATGAGTGGTGGCACGATCGATCATGGGGATATTGCGGGAAACTTTCTGGCTCTACTTAAAAATCATCTGCGCGGAAGTGGCTGTAAAACACTTAATTCTGATTGTCGAGTAAGTATTGTCGGCGAGACTAAGTACGTCTATCCTGATATCAGTGTGACCTGTGACGATCTCGATAAGACTACAACCCAATACATTACCTATCCTTGTCTGATCATTGAGGTCTTATCGCCTAGTACAGAAGCCTATGACCGTGGCAACAAGTTCAAAATGTATCGCCGCAATCCTAGTTTGCAAGAATATGTTTTAGTCAGTGTCGATGCGATCGAGATCGAATTATTCCGTAAAACGGAAACGGGTGATTGGCGGATTATTAATTATCAAAAAGGGGATGCGATCGAGCTAAAAAGTGTTAATTTCACCTGCCAGATTGAACAGATCTATGAGGATGTAGTATTTAATTGATAATTATCAATTGATAATTATCAATTGATAATTGATAATTTCTGTTGAGAGTTAGTTAAAAATAGAGGATTTGATATGTCAGTTACTAATGAAACGTTATTATCAAGAATTACTTTTGATCGCAATATTTTTGCTGGTAAGCCAATCATCCGAGGTATGAGAATTCCGGTGGCGATGATCTTGGAGCTTTTGTCTAAGGGTGCGACGACGCAAGAAATTTTGGAGGATTATCCAGATTTAGAAATTGCTGATATTTATGCGGCTTTGCAGTGGGGAAATTAACAATGAGTAATTATCAATTGTCGGTTAAAAAGTATTCAGTTTATAAGGATAGTGGAGTTGAGTGGTTGGGGTATTTGCCTGAACATTGGGAGATCTATCACTTAAAAAATATTGTAAGTACAAAAATTACAGATGGACCCCATGAGACTCCTATATTTACTGATGATGGAGTTCCATTTGTATCGGCAGAAGCTATTCAAAATGGTGGTATTAACTTTGACTCAATAAGAGGATATATATCTCAAGAAACTGACAAAATTTATTCTCTAAAATGCAAGCCAAAAAGAGATGATATTTTTATTGTAAAATCTGGATCAACAACTGGGAAGATTGGCTATGTCTCAACAGATATAAATTTTAATATTTGGTCTCCATTAGCTTTAGTTAGACCTAATAAGATAAATTACCCCTTGTATGTATCCTATTTTTTATCCTCTTCATTGTTTCAAAAACAGGTTCAAATGAATTGGTCTTTTGGAACGCAGCCTAATATTGGAATGAAGGTTTTAGAAAATTTACAGGTTGTTTGCCCTCCTCTAAGCGAACAAAAATCGATCGCTAATTACCTCGATATCAAAACAGCGCAATGCGATCGCAAAATTGACCTGCTCACCCAAAAAGCAACACAATACGGCAAGCTCAAACAGTCTCTCATCAATGCAACCGTTACTCGCGGGCTTGATAAGTCTGTGCCGATGAAAGATAGTGCGATCGGTGAAATCCCTAGACATTGGGCAGTTAAGCGGCTTAAAGATTTATCTGACATTCAAAATAGTAACGTTGACAAAAAATCTTATGACGATGAGATTCCAGTTAAGCTATGTAATTATGTTGACGTTTATAAAAATGAGTTTATAGATTCTTCGTTAAACTTTATGGAAGCAACAGCAACTAAATCTGAAATCAAACAGTTTACGATTAAAAAAGGAGATATTTTTATAACAAAAGACTCAGAAACTTGTGATGATATAGCAATTCCAGCCTTAGCAACTGAATCTCTTGATGGTGTTCTTTGTGGATATCATTTAGCAAGATTTAGAATGAAAGAAAAAATATTTTGGGGTTCTTATTTGTTTAGGCTTTTTCAATCTAAAAGTTATGGATTTCGTTTTGTAATATCAGCAAAAGGTATAACTCGTGTTGGTTTAGGAC
>Ga0172367_10007798_pt1 | contig 12150 bp, 5 predicted proteins | sample Lak10m_FD_114542 | JGI IMG/M metagenome (GOLD analysis project Ga0172367, IMG submission 114542) | Freshwater microbial communities from Kabuno Bay, South-Kivu, Congo - kab_022012_10m | ecosystem: Environmental > Aquatic > Freshwater > Lake | place: Democratic Republic of the Congo: South-Kivu...
ACTAACTCCGGTTCCATTAACAGTAGCAGGAACCGCGCTAGTGTAGGACACATAATTTACACCAAGGACTTGCCCGGAAGGAACCCAAGAAGAAACTTGTCCGTTTGTTAATAGTGCAAGTCTGTCCCTACTAGTAATTACAATTGAACTTGTAATTCCTTGAATACCGGGAGGAATATACGCATATCCGGGAGTTTCATTGACTCCCCAAGAAGAAACTGTATTGTCTGTAAGAACTGCAAATCCAGTTGCAGTATCAGCAATGTGCCAATCTCGGATTCGACCATTAAATGCAGCCACAGGCAAGGCAGATTCCAGAGTCGAGACATTTGAATTAGTATTTAAAAGTCCAAAAGATGTTCCTGAAAATATGCCTCCCGTTGTAGTATATGTAATAAATGGAAGATTAGTGCTGTTAGCTATTTTAATTTTAGAAAATTGACCTTGGGATGCGTCTAACCCAGTGCGAAACCGTGTGTTCCAAGAAGGGGTGCCAGCAGCGACTGAAAGCCCTATCCCGTAAGCCGAAACCGTTCCGTTTTTAAATAATACAATTGAACTCCTGCTATTTGAATATATGCTAGAAACATTCTTTAATTGGGATATATTATTAGCTAAACCATTTGTTGGTAATGAAGCTACAGATGAAGTCCCGAAAATTTGAACATCTCCATTACCGTCAACTATAGTGCCTATAGAGAATAGAACATTCGACTCTAGATGCTGAGCAAAATTTATGTCTACAATATCTGGGGTTGATTCATAAATATACAAACTTGATAATTCTGTAGTAGATGTATCGTGATTGTTGCCCCAAGCACAAACTGAATTATCATTTAATAGAGCAATGTGATAATACCCAGTAGAGCCTATTTTTTTAACTAATCCCTGAATATTCTCTGGGGGGGCTTGAATTGCATTTGGAGCAAAGGTATATCTATTCCAAGCAGATACAGTGCCGTCTTGATACAATGCAATGGCATTTGCCAAATTGGGGGCTATTGATATAGAACATACCGCATGTGTTGGCGCAGGATCTTGAAAATAGGTATTCGGTGCATTCCAAGAAGACACATTACCTGCACTCGTAATTGCAAAAAATAGTTTGTCGGTGAGGGGATTAGTAACATTTACTGTATAAATCTGTAAACATCCCCCACCCAAGGCACTTGGGTTAAATTCAAATTCTCCTTGTGTTAATACAGTGTTTGAATTAGATCTAAAAGAACTTACATTTCCGTTTAAATCTAAAGTTAATAAACCTGATTTATTTATTCTAACATCTTTAAATCGTAATTCATTTATATTAGAAGGAAGCCCAGAAAACCCAGCTATGGAGGCATCATTCCAAGTAACAGGAGTACCTTGGTCTCTTTCCCATATATTTAAAAAGCCAGATGACTGACCTAAATAACTTTCAAATGTATAATTTCCAGCTTCTTCAGGTAAAATTATATTTTCAAAAGATACTAATTTACTATCGATTGGAGACGCTGTTTTTGGAACATATAATTTAGGAGTGTAAGAAGATGTATTGGCACTAACCCAAACTTGACTAGATACATCTCTTCCATACAAAGCAGGGCCATAGTTAGCATGAGCATTGTTAAAATATTCTGAGCCTGCTTTTCCAAAAGAAATAGCATGTATTGTATAGTTAGAAGTATCGTACAGGCTGGAAGTTGCAGCACTAGATGCATCTGGAGGGAGAGTCATCATTGTGGCGATTAATTCCCCCATCCCATCAACAATTAGATTGTTTTCCGAAAATAATAATTTAGAATTATCGGAATTAAAATTACTATAAACTTCTACTTGTCCTTTTATCATCTTGTAATCTCTATATTAGTGTATGCAGTATTTGCATTTTGTGTGTGAGTCCCAAATTTAGGATGATATCCATAATCCAATCTACTACCCCCGTTTGCTCCAAACAACGAGCTAGTTATAGATGATATTCTAGATGCATTACCCCTACTTAAAGTTTCAAAATACAAGAATATTTTTTGTATCTCTTCTTCCGTATATCCCTTAGTTAAATTATTTAAAGTAACATCAACAATATCTACACTATCTACAATCGCGTAAGTGCTCCCTGTAGAATCAGGGAACATAAACACTTCAACATAATACTTTTGATTTGGTTTGTGTATATCTCCCCCATTGAAATAATAGGAAGAAGTTTTGTTTAATGAATTTATTGTATTAAAATTAATTACAGCATACCGTAAATCACTTCGACTTAAATTTTTAATGGTCTTGGCAGGTTTATTCAACCCCACATTTGTAAGTGGTATAGTAAATACATGTGCTAATTTTTGCCTAACTGTTGCAGCTTTTATATCATAAATACTAGTTTGTTCCCAAACCCCTTTAGGGGTATATGACCAGAATTTTTCATTTTCCACGCCCGTTCTTATCCATACCCCTATCGAATTGTTACCAAATGATTTGGCACTGTCAGATCCTATAAAATATGGGATAGTTAATTTAAATTCATGATTAGCTAATAAAATGTTTGATGTTGGGCCATAAGAATATAAATCAAATTTAATTCTTGGTAGCCCCAAGGACTGCTTCATTTTCATTTTTATAAACACATTATCTATAAAATAGTTTTCCTTGCTTTCTTCAGCTTCATTTATATTAATCTTGTACACAGAAAAATAATTTTGAGCAGAATCTCCTGAAGGTTGTACAAATTCTATTCCACTTAGAATGTGTGGATTTCGTAACTCAAATTTAGTTAAGTAAACATCAGATCTATTTTTTGCTTGTGATGTTCCTGACGCAGTAGAGTTTTTATATAATATTCCCCCAGAAACATTTTGAATTTTTACTTCAAAATCAAAAGACGAGGTAAAAATTTGCGGGTATTGAATACCTGCGGACCCATCAACCGTAAAGTTTCCATTATACAACAGAGGCCCAAATGCATGTGAAAATAAATTAAATCCTCCAGACTCCCTAACAAGTCCTCGATTTAAATCGGAAAGTAAAAAATCTTTTCCGTAAATGTAATACAATTTATGTAAATTTCTACCAAACTCAAAATTGTAAAATTCAGAAATGGATGACGGCCCAGCAGTGATATTAGCAAGGCTTGCAGGAATATCATATGCACTAGCAAGTATACTAGATGTATAGAACGATGAATCAATTGCACCAGTTTGTAATGAGCTTACTACTTTACTGTAATTCCTTTCTTGAATTTTTCTGTGTATTACAGAAATTATATATTCCATGTCTGCTCGTGTAGAGTAAGTAACACAACTAGATGCGATAAAACTACTAGCTCCCCTGCATGGGAATGTAGCACTGGTATACACACCATTGTGTATATTAGTTGAATTTAAATTTTCGCATCTAGCATAAACTGGGGGGAGTGCGCTAATATAATTTTGTATTGAAGTATACTTGCCAGAAGACGGTATGTACCCCAAAGGAATATAAGTGGTGTTATTTTGTATAGAACTATTCGCAAAGTACCCCGGCATGTTAAATCCAGTTCTATCATACCAACCTTCTTTAGGTAATAAATTTTTATAGTTTCTTCGTCTAACAGAAGTTCTATCCATTCCTCCAAGAACTACACCGTCAGAGAACACTGTATCCGATAAGAAATCAACATCTGTTCTCCTTACAGCTTGCCCAAGAGCACTCATATTCAATGCCTTGGACTCGTAACCTCCCAACATGCTAGACGCTTGAAAATTATCTCCAGATAAGGACAAATCCGCATTGATGCAATTATATTCCAAATACTCTGATTCATCGTTGAATGATGACAACGACAAATCAATCAGTGGAATTGCGTGCGCGGGAGTAAATTCTACTGTAGCTCTTGTTAGTGCTTTTAAACCTTCTGCGGAATTAAGAGTATACTCATACTTAGAAAAATTAAATGAGCTTGCGAAAAGATTCAAAGAAAAACTAGATGATTTTCCATTCCATAAGGGGAGATATTGAACTTTTGCTTTATCAAAATTTAAAAGTATGTTGTTGTAATTTGGTGGGTAATGAGTAGATTCAGTAAAAAATAACCATCCATTTTTAGACAAAAAGTTATCTCCCGCGTCAATTGTGTGAGTTTTTATAAAATTTATTGAAGACGACACTAACTCAGCAGGAACTTCTAAATCTAAAAGTTTTTCTTCAAAAAAATCTAAAAGTTTTTGGGATACTTTGCAAGAACGATAAAATTTTTCTTGCTCCCAAGGGGGCATGTTGTTTATTATTCCTCTGTAATTAAATATAAAATTAGGATCATCTAAATCAAACTGTTTATTAGCTAACAAAAAATGATTCGGGTATTTTTTTGCAGCTTCTTCTAATATGTAATCTATAACGAACCTATAGTTCGTATCCATACTATCAAAAGAATAATTTTCAACCCCAAAAGATTTTGACACAGGTAATGTCCAAGTATCAAAGTTAAGAAGTTTCTGTGATCCTGTAGCTAAACAATAGTACAAAATATTAGGAATATAAGATTCATATAATTCAATTATTTGAGAACTTAAATTAAAATTATTGGCTCCTATGATTGCGTTCAAAGTCAAATTTAGACTTTGTTTAGTGCCTTTAGACTTATAGATTGCTACAGCGTTTTTAAGTTGATTTCTCCACTTGTCGGGTTCATGTCCAACTAAATTCCAACCAATTAAAAAAGCTAATTCTCGTAAAAGATTATCTGGGCATCTATCAATATCATAAAATAAATTTATTCCATCGACTTCATCATTAAGATCTGCAAGGGAATAAGAAATAGCGCGTAAGAACTTGGAAAAAGGTCCTTTCCTACTTTCATCTAGAATATGTCTATTGGTTGCTATGTAATAATCAAAATTATCTTCTACCCTAGTATCTTTTATATCTGCTGCCAAAGGAGAATACACTATTTCTGTAAGGGTATTTAATTTATCTAATTGTTGAGTACCACTCACATATTTTGATGTACCAGAAAGAAATTGTGATGGGATTAATCCCAAAGATCCAAACAAAGAACATGTAGAGTAATTTTTCCAAATGAACTCGTTTATTCCCTTGATCATGTCCACTAATTCAACATCTTTCCCCCTGTAAATTTTTTCTAATAAAATATTTTTTACAAATGAGGATGGTTGATATGCCAAATTAGATGGGCCTGATGTGTTCAGAATATACAACCAAGACATCGTTTCCAGCAAATAATTATGTGCCGCAGATGCCGTAGATTGCCCAAACAACAATGTGGGATTGTTTAATCTTATTGATGGTAAAAAAGTATTTTGTAAATAATCACTTAAATCTGTACTAGTATCAAACCCTGCAAGAGTTTTTCCCAAAGGATCTAAAATCAAAGATTCAAATTCAAAAGTATCTAATTTTGTAAAATCATTAGTTTTTCGGAAATATTCTTTGACCCCAAGAATTGAGGAAAACATTGATCCAAATGTTCCCACTGTGGACACAGGGAATATAGAACTTAAATTAGCAGCTAAAATCACATGCGATTTTATTAAAGAATCCACAGGGGATATTTCAGTACCAGATAAGGAAGTATCCTGTATTTGATAAGTTTTAGGAGTTAAAATGTCCAAGACATCGACATAATTTCTCTTAAAAAATTTTTTTGTTCCCGGGGATAGTGATTTAATATTATCCATTAGACACCAACTATATTTATGGTAAAGTTATTTAATTGAACAATTTCATTAAAATCAATTGCAACATCCGCTTCAACATTATCAACAGTTGCGTATCTAATTTCTGGCAGAGAAAAGACTGCTCTTGCCACATCCGAAACAATTAGTGGCTTTCCAAAATCAAAATTGTCAACATTAAAATAATTAATTAATCCATCCCTGATTCTAGCTTTAATTTCTTCTTCCCTAGGAAGGTTATATTTATCTATTCTAGCAGTTATAACTAAATCAATTGTTCTAATCACCCCATCAACAATGACTATCTCATCTGTTAACATTTTTTTAGATTCCATAGCATCCAAAAGTTGTTTTTTAAATTCAATTGTAGCTTGTTGTAACTGAAGGTTGGATGCTACTTGGAGCAAATAAATATCTATTACATTAGCAGAACTATATGCATCTCTTACTACGGCTCTAGCTTTCCCGGTCGCGCCTACTGTTCCACAAAAGGCATTTGCAAAAGTAGAATAATCTTCAGCAGTAACTAATCTATCTTGTAATTTAAAATAAAGCGGAGCGTATCTTTTTGCGTGATCAACTGATTCTGCATCTCTTCCTCCTGTAGCCAAAGAAATGTTTTGTATTGTACCTGTTTGATTATTGGAATCAGTGACCTTTACATTAATGATTTCAGATGCAATATTTCCCCTAGTTCCTCCCCCTACTCGATAAGTTACAGAATAATCTGCCCCCGTGGGGAGAGATTTTCCATTGTAGCCATCACCAAATAATATTGTGGCAGAAAAATCATCTCCATACACAACTTCAAAATATTTCTGACCTCCCCCGGAAGCAGAGAACAAACTATCCACCTGAGTCCACGCGCCCGTAACGCTATTATCGTTTGCAGTTATAAATACAGTCACACTTTTTTCTATTATTGGTCCTGAGTTTAATGTGATAGATTTTTGCGTAGCTTTGGAAGTTAGTGTTCCAGTTTCCGTAACCAATGCCCCCTCTAAAAGGGCTAAGTTGGACCAAACTGTGCTTGCTGTAGAATCTGATTCAGAAACATTTAATACTATGGCTCCATCTGCCCGTGCATCGGCTAGTTGCCCATTTTCTACTTTGTACAAGGTGTAATTTATTATACCTCCATCTTCTGGAGAGGTTATTCCAATTACTCTTCTAATAACTGGGAGCGTCATTTCTGTAAATTGAGATGCACCATTGTCTAATGTTAAACTAGCGTCTGCTGCTGCCCCTACAGGACCTTTCATTCTAATCCCTATTAATTCTAATAATTTTTTTACATTATTTCTATTCTTTGCTGTTGCTAAATAATTTTCATTAGCAAGCATGTCCGCTTTCATAGACATTATTGCACCCATGTAGGCAACTAATTCTATTAACATTACTCCTAAGTCTGATTCAGAAAAATTCTGATAATCCAAAGGATAGACTGTTTTTATGTACTCAATCAAAGATGCTCGAAGAGATTCAAAATCAGTAGCAGCATAATTAATTAGTTGTGATTTGTCTATGACAGGATAATTAACTAATTTTAAAAAATCTGATTCTACTTTGCCATTAAATACCATAATTATCCTACTTTCAAAGTTACTTCTACTTTGTTAGAATACTCAAGTTTTTTTTGCACAATTAATTTTACAGAAATTCCGGGAATTCCATAAATGCCTATGTCTTCGGCTGGGGTTACAGATAATGACAATATAGATACCTCAGGAAGATAGTTTCCAATCACTCTTTGAATGTTTTCACTTATCTGACTAAATAAAATTTCATCAAGGGGCTCAAATAAATATCTTTCTAAATCTATACCGTACTCGGGTAACATTACCCGCTCTCCCTTTTTTGTAGTTAATAACTGTAAGATATTTGCTTTAACTAATTCATCCCCGGAAACCTTTGAAAAATACCCTCTCCCAACCAGAGTTTTTTTCCCAAAAGGAAAATTTAATCCGTAAGTTTTTTGGACTTTAGAACTTACAGTTTGTTTTTGTGATAAATTTGGTAATGTTCCGTATGTGTTTATAGCCATTAGGTTAAATCTATGTTCTTGAAGAACCCTTTCTGGGTTTTATAATTAGCAACCACCTCACTATTAGTTAGGGGTTTAGAATAAAATTTTAAACTTCCTATATGCCCTTTTAATCCACTGGTTCTACCATGGTTAGTCCCCATGAAGCCATTGTTAGTAAACCCATTACCATCACTAAACCCACCCCCTATGATCCAAGGAGTAAACTTGTATTCCTCGAACCCAAGACGATCAGCAAAAGCTATTAGTCCCATGGTGCTGTAATTATAATTAAAACTATTGATTGCGCTAAAAGTAGGAGCATTTATGTTTCCACCAACGGAAATGCCTAAAGTGCTGAGTTTTGATGTTTTGATTAATTCCCCGTCTACGAATAAAGAGATGTCTTCTTGCGCGGGGTCTACAGTTAGGCAATAGTGCATAAATTCACCGGATGTTGAAAATAAACTTTTCCCGGTCGATAGTGTGGAGGATAAAGGAACTGTAAATTTAAAAACATCATAATCCGATGCACAATTGGTTAACGAATTAGAATTTATAAAAGCAATGTCAGTTCCATTCACCGATCTAGTCGGAGCAAGATAGAAACACCCCGCAGAAGCATAGTTGCCGTCTGCGCTAGGCTGAAGCCCTCCTGTTATTTGCCTATCTCTAGTAAATCCAATAACCACTCCACGAACTATATCACTAGAATAATCTACGGGAGCTTGATCTATGGGTAAAGTATCTAATGCTCCTCCATTATTTTCACACCCCAAAATTAATCTATGGTAAGAAGAAGTTCCATATCCATACACTGGGTCATGTGTAGTAGGTTCTGCTCCTAAATTAGGAGCATATGTCCAAAAATCTAAACTAAACCCAGTAGTTCTGTACATTAAATTTTGGAACTCAGGAGTAGGCGGTAAAATTCCAAAAGTACCTAATCCACTTGGGGTTCCTGCACTATTTATTTTAACTATCCCATTAAAATAAGGAATTGCGAGACCCTTGGTAAACATTGATGATGCATTTGCTGCAATCAATTGAGCATTATTGTAATTATTTTTGGTATTGCAATTTAAAGTTTTATATTCACTAAATTCAGGGTAGGAGACTTCTGCTTCTAAGAAATTGTAAATTGCAATCATGTCTGTTGACAACACCGAATCTGTTAAAGACAATACTGTGCCGGATACTCCGTTGTTATCTGCATCAAAAATTATTGATCCTTTTCCAACTGTTGGAATACGCAAAGGGTCAATTGATGGAACTATTTTTGGTTCTATTGATTTAACATATTTAGGCCGAATGGGAAGAACTACCCCAGAAACCTCTCCTTGCCCAAATACAAGTTTCTTTTGTTTTTCAAATCCAACATTTATGTTTAGCTCTGTCAAATAAGAAAAATCATTAATTGGGACTCCTCCAAGATTATATTTGGTTTTGCTTCCAAACAAAGAAGGTGCTTTAATTGCTATCTCTATTTGTTTTTTTCTACGATCTATTTTACTTTTATTTTGAGACAATATAGAATACATGCTTTGTCTTAAATTTTGAACCATCGCGGAATCTTCAGGGTATAATCCCGGATTTGATTCTTTTAATTTTTGTATTGATGAAGACACATCGTATATTTGTTTGTCTCGTTGCCCCTCTAACACATTTAAAAAATGGTCTGCTTTGTAATGTTCTAGTAAATCTGCGCTTTCATTAATTTTTGAGAGATCAAACACTGTATCCATGTACTTGTTTAAACTCTTTAGAGAAACCACTTCCCCTTTGCCACCTAAATTTGATTGATATTCAAATTTATAAAGATCAGCGGCAGAGGTGTTTGGGACAAACCCTATTACTGGTGGAAGTCCGCCAGTTTGAGAATCGTAGTAAAGACCATCGACGGAAAAAACAAACTGCCCTTGAGTTGATTTAGGTGGACCAAAAACTAATCTATATATTTCTACTTGAGGAGTAGGAGAATCTTTTAAGACTAACCCAAAAGCGGACAAACTAGGGTCTCTGAAAACTGGCTCTAAATCGGGGTTTAGTTCCCTATCTCTAAGTACCTTGTCTATGTTTGCAAGAGCTTTGTCCGCTTCATCAATGAATTTTTTTGAAAAATCTACCTGAGCTTTTGCAGTAGCAAACTTAGCTTCTAAAATTTCAGGGTCTACCGCTTGGGAACTATTTTGATATTTAGAAAAAGATTCTAATTGTTTAAAACAAGCTTTAATTGCTGCTATTTCCCCAGCAACATTTGAATAAATTTCAGTTGCTTGGCTTACTGTTTCGGTAAGTGCTCCTAATGCGCCTGCAAGTTCTCCAAGAGAATTTCCTAATCCCTCGGATAAATACATTGATTTTAGCCTGTATCCGTTCTCTCCATCTTCCTCAAAAATGCCCAAAGCTGCTAAAGCGTCTTTTTTTGTTTGTGCAATTCTAGCAGCAGCCAAAGCTCGGCCCTCTGCTATTTTAGAGGATAATTGACCTAGCCCCGCAGCAGGAATGAATTTAGCTGCTGTTGCAGCTAAATCAAGCATGCATTGGGGGACTCCAAATGCAGAACCTATGTTATTTAATGGGTTACTACCCGGATCGGTTATCGATGCTGCTAAATCAAGATCTAAAGGCATAATTTAACTCACGCAGGGGGGTTTAAATCTATTGTCACTCCATTTACTACAACTGGACCACTAGGAATTCCAAAAGTTTCTGATGTAATATTAACTCCTAGTTTTCCATTTATATTTACTATACCATCGGATTCTATATTTAAACTTGCCAACGGACCTCCTACAGATTTTAAATTTATTGCAGGAGTTATTGGTAATGTAGTAGTTGTAGGGGGCAAGAATGATGGTCCCGCTGTAATATTTATATCTCCTCGATCAGAAATGATATTTATATTGCCCGGAGTAAGGTCAGCAGGGGAAGTTGCGTTTGTTCCGGTAGATGTGTTTTCTATGTTAATTTCAGAGCCGTCAATCACCTTCATATTAACAGTTCCTTTTTTAGATGTAATATCCACATTGCTATGAGCGGATATATCTATGCTAAATGCGGGAAACGCTGATCCGGGTTTTTGTTTTTGAGTTAAACTAATAGTTGCAAACTGTTCTGCTTCCCCTTCTCCTGTTCTAATTAAAATAGAATCATGCAGAGGATCGTCAGACATTTTAATTAATTTGCCCCTAGGAGTTTTTAAGTATATACCTATATTATTTTTTTCATCGTTATAATCATCACTAAGTTCGATTCTATTACCAAGTTCAGATTGGAGAGCAACTTTATTTGGTAATCCATTTAAAGGGCCATAAATTGAATTTAATGGAGCAGGAAATGGAGAGGGGCTTGATGGACTCTTTTTGCTATTATTTGTGTACGCTACAGGGGGGGATGTTATTGTGGACATGTAATACCAAGTTAGTCCTTCAAATGAAGAATCTAATCCACAAATTAAAATCATAGAATTTTCGGGGGGCATGGACAGAATACCCCCGGTTACTCCATAATAAGGAGAAGTATGTTTTATAGTGTAGATATTTCCATCAATTTCATCCGCACCACGAATTATTCCGTATCCCACCATATCTCTTGGGCTGGCTGTAAATGCTTCTAATACTCTAACTTTTTTAATTAACATGTGGTTTCCTTAAGGAACTTGGGTATTTGTTTCCCCGCTAGCAACAGGATTAAATAATGCAGAGTCTAACAATCTGTATTGTTTAATTAATTTAAACTCAGAAAAAACATCGTCTTGGGATATTACATGTCTAAACCCAAGAATAGTCCAAAACCCGTTCAATGCTTTTATTATAGAATCTTCTTGCCCTTTAGAATATGGAACATATTTAGGATCATTAGCTATAAATAAAGCCAAAGGTAAAGAAGTAGGAACTTTACTAAGTCTAAAAACAGGGAGAGTTTTAACTGTTCCCGTATATGTGTTTTGTATCAATTTTTTTAATATACTGTAGTAAGCAAGGTCTTTTCCTTGGTCTGCGCTTATAGGCAATACTATTTGATTCTTCTGACCTTTTTTTGTTTTTGTAGAAAAATAAAGTATTGCTTTTAATAATTCATTTTCGGAAATTTTTGGATTTTGATTTGTTAGTTTACTTTTTATCCTATCCACTAGATCTTGAGTTAAAAAGTTTTCGTTAGCTATTTTTAACTCGTCTTCAAGTTGTGTAATATTATTTGGTTGTGTAAATTCAGATAATTCAATTAAATCTCCCGGAGAATCTATAACAATATTTAAGTTTTCGGTAACGACATTTAATTTGGTTATTAAACTAAAAAAGAAATCATTTATATTAATATCAAAGTTTAACACATTAGGCTCTTGAACTCCATATTTCAAAAAGAAAACTCTGCTTTTTTTTAATTGCTCTGTTGCTTGAGGGGTTAGTTCGTATTGTCTACTTGGGAAAATAGAAAACTGATCTTCTTGCGTTGTTGCATTTAAATGATAATCTGCGG
>Ga0172367_10007799_pt1 | contig 12146 bp, 24 predicted proteins | sample Lak10m_FD_114542 | JGI IMG/M metagenome (GOLD analysis project Ga0172367, IMG submission 114542) | Freshwater microbial communities from Kabuno Bay, South-Kivu, Congo - kab_022012_10m | ecosystem: Environmental > Aquatic > Freshwater > Lake | place: Democratic Republic of the Congo: South-Kivu...
TGAACAACAATATTGACATTATTATTGTTGCCATCAAAATATTTCATACTTTCTTCAACGTGATTCTTATTCCACTCATGAGCAATGCCAAGCTTAGAAGCATCAAACTTATATTCTCCACCAAGCTCCCAATAATCATCGGTAGAAAAAACAAGAGCGTTAGAAAAAAGATTAGCAACGGTTGTCTTACCGCTACCAGACACGCCACGAACAAGAATAAGATTCTTCATTTATTCTACAACCTTCCATTTATGTTTCATTAAATCATTTATTTTAACGTTAGAAGTTGATAAAAAATTATCGCTTATATAACAAAAAAGTTCGTTGTTAGCAATATAATAATAACTTAGTTTATTATTTTTATAATTACATTTCTTTCCAGCTTCCATCAATTTTAGTGCTTGAGGAAAAGAAAGAGTATAATCATCATATTCTTTGAAATTACTACAATTATCATTGATATAATAATTAAGCTCTATTTCAACCGATCCGATACTATCATTAAAAGCAAAAAAACCTTTTCTATCTTTATCATAATAAAAAATTGTACCACTTGGCTTGATATACCTCTTTCCTTCGTGAATCATCGGATCAATAATTTGTGAAAATCTCATTATTTCACCTCATTAATTTCAATATTTAACTCAAATCCACCATCGCCTCCGGTATCAATAAAATGAATATATTCATTATTATTTTTACAATAATCAGTTTCGTCAATAAACTTATCCCAATCATTTCCTTCGAACCAATAGCAAGGATCTGAAATTGCAATTGTTTGATTTGATTTAATTTTACAAGATCCTTTGACGGTTCCTCTCCATGATTCAAATTCGTATTTTACTTCATATTCTCCTGCTGGTCCAGAAATTTCTTCGTGAAGATCATGATCATATTTAAAAGATCCACCTTTACTTAGAAGATAATCTTTATCAAAAATAGCAATTACTCCAGCGTCTACTGAGATTTCGTCTGTCTTAAATTTCATAACATTCTCTCCTTTTGGTTATGTCACAATGTAACGATCAAAACCCTATTTCGCAAGCTTATGTGGTTGAGCTTCTCTAAATCCTGCTGATGTTATCTGTATCCACTTTGCCTTACATCTAAATTCAATTAAATTTCTTGAATTTGTGTATGATAGCGAACTTTTTAATCCATCCATCAAATCATTTACAATTCTTTCAACTCCTCCTCTGTACGGAACAGAAGTTGACACTCCTTCTACATTTTTCTTTTCGCCTCTAGCAATTTTTGATTCATAACTAGCCGATCCTCGATATGTCTTGAAACAATTTCCGCTAAAGTCATATTTGACTTCTCCGGGACACTCATCCGTTCCTGACAACAAACTACCAGTCATGATAGAAGAGGCCCCTAAAGCCAAACTGGCAGCTATATCGCCACTGGTCCTCATACCTCCATCCATGATGATAGGAAGATCGATATTTGAACAATCTAATAGACTTGTTACAGAAGGAATTCCAATTTTTGTTTGAGTTCTCGTACTGCAAACTGAGTTATGTACGATTATTCCTTCAATGTTATAAGAATGATCTTCTTCTACAGTTAGATCATAAACAGTTTCCGCACAATCAGAAATTATAATTGATTTAATCTCAATTGCCTGAAAACTATCAATTTGTTTTACGTATTTAATGAGCCAATAATCTTTCATGTTCAGTTCTTCGGCAGGAACCCATTTAGCATTTTCAGTTACGATTTTCTCAAATTCGTTCGGATCAAATCCATTATTAAAAATGTCTTTTTCTATAACATAGTACTCATGATTTGGAGTTGATTTAATTCCATTGATCTCAACAAACTTTCTAAAATGATTAAAGGGTAATTTATTAACTACTTCTTTATAAGTTTTTGTATGCGTTAATACTTTATCACCAATTTTAATGTCCTTGATTTCGACCAAACCATTTTCGGTTAAAACTTTAGAATCACCCGAAAAACATCCGTTTCCAATTCCTACCCTTATAGCATCTGCTCCCCATTTCATTAAATTATAAGCAGCATCATAATGAGCAACATTTCCAGGAACAATATCTATATAATTTGGAAAAATTCTCTTTAACTCATACATAGCTTCTTTTGTATTAACATGATTGCCATGAGCAGTATCTAAAAATAATACGTTAACTCCTGCATTAACCAACTCAATAGCTCTTTCTAAATAATCTCCTGTAACTCCAATTGCTGCCGAAATTACTGCGCCAATATTATCTGGATCAATATGATTTACCAACTCCTTAACATGATTTACCTGATCCTCAATTGACATAAATCTATGAATAACTCCCAATCCTCCAAGTTTATACATAGCAATAGCCATTTTACTATCACAAATTGTATCCATCGGAGATGCTATAATTGGATTTTTTAATTTATAATTTCTTGTTACATTTGTAGTTAAATCGATATCTTTTCTTGATCGAATCATACAAGGCTCTGAACATGGTAGCAATTGGATATCATCAAATGTCAAAGCTATTTTATTAATTTCCATTCTGTTCCTTTCTTAAATCATTTTCTTCTTTAATTCCATCGATAGAAAAATAGATATATTCGTCTGTTGGTGGTTTATAAATCATAAAAATACAATTATCAGTAGATCCTCTTTCTACTGTTGTATTATACATTCCTTCAACTGATTGATTGTCTAGTTTTTTTAATAGTGGGACTCCATCAACAATATTCATTTGACCTCCATTAACTATATATTAGGTAAGAACAGCGGATGCAAGCCTCTTAAACCACTTAAGTAATCCGCTAATTATTTGGATTTCTAGCTTTTTGTTTTGAAAACCAACTTGAATCCATCCAACAACTATCTTCTTCACAAGGAATAAATTTATCCATATATTCAAAGGGAATAGGATCTACAATAATTCTTTGTCTACTTTTTGAAGCAGGATCTCTCTCTGCTGCTACAATTTTATAAGGAGGAGAATCGTGATCATTTACATAATAAACAAAATCTCCAATTTGAAAATAAGGATTGTATCCGGAACTGTTGTAATATTTAAGAGGTTGTGGCTTCTTCATTACTATTTTACTCTCCATAGCAATTCTACATCCTTATCTTCTCATATATTTTCTGGAGATATAAATCCTCTTTGGTCTGGATTAAATGGATGTATTTCTTTGAAGTTTCTTGCTACTAACTCACTACACACATCTTTGTCATTTTCGTGAACTTTTCCTTCTCCCTTTACAATTCTCTCTATAATTCGAAGAAACTCAGCTTTGTCATATTTTTTTGTTATTCTATCAATTCCTTTTCCAAAAGCCTTATTTAGATCAGTATCAGGAAGATTATCCACTTTACATATGACTATTTCTCCATCATACTGTTCTAAATATACTGAGAATGGAATAAATCTTGTTCCCATATCTTCAACTGATTCAAGTAGCATAATTCTATCTATGCAATAATCATTAAATAATATACCAACATGACTCCAAGGAGATTTTGTTGCTCTCCTTATGGCTTTTGAGATCGTATAATTTCCACTAGTAAAAAACAATCATCCAGTTTCTATTTTATCTCTTATAGAAAGATAGTCTGTTATTTCAATTTTTTGAAGATTCTTCTTGTCAATGTGTTTTGCCATAATTTATACTCCTTAGTTGTAATATAAATTATATAGCAAATTTAAATGATAGTTTAATCTAACAAAAACCATTCATAATTAAAATACAGGGTTAGTGCAGCATTATAAGTTTTTTCATCGCACAAATCAGAATTATAACCTAAGTACTTTTTCTTTTCATCCACCATAAATCCCGCTGGGTGTTTTCTTAATAAAGAAATACAATCAATTTCTTCCTGATTCATTGGTTGATTTTCCTCATATTCTTTCAATTGATCCAATGAAGATAGATGGTTTTTATAAACAGAACCTTTTGGCTTTCCCCAACAACAATGACATCCATAAAGAGTTTCCGGTGCTCCGTTATGTTCTGGATTTTTAATTCTGTTTCTCATATAAGTCCTTAAATTTAACGCCCCCATCAGGACTCGAACCTAAACTAAGTGGTTACTCAAATATACCATATAAATATACTTGACAGCCACTCGTTCTACCGTTGAACTATAGGGGCATAAAAGAGAATAATCCATATTCCCAAGATGATTATTCTCAAATAATAAATTTACCTCTCATTTCCCAATTCATCAATTGCATCATCATATAATTCAGTTAAGAGAGAAATATCATCTTGATTTCCCGAAACCTTAATATACCAACTTCCTCCATCAATAGCAATAGCTTCACAAGAGCAAGTTACATAATCGTGTTTGTTTTTTGATCGAATAATGTCATTACATTTGTTGCACTTTGCTGAATTGCTCCAGATATTTCCAATATTAAAATGTCGTCTTGTGTTAAGATCAGTATCTTTTTTTGTAAACGTTTGATAATCTACTGTTGACTTTTGAACAGGCTTCTTTTTCATAACATTCTCCTTGTTTTTGTTTAATGCCCAATGTAGGATTTGCACCTACGATAAGTCGCCAGACCGAATTGGGCAGAATCCGCCTTTACAGGCGGATCAAGTCATCCTTATGAAGTCCAAGCTTCTGCTCTCGTCCATTTACCCGAACAAGAACTCGACCATCCTTAAATTGATGATCAACATTTGCCAATCGTCCACGATAGCGAACTGGAATATTGTCACAAGTTCTGCTAATCCTTACTGTCTCATCAAACTTAAAACGCATAATTCCTCCTAAGAATTTAAAATTTGGTTAATCTTTTGAAACTTTTCTTCCGAAACTCCATAAGCTAAAATACAATAAAGTTTTTCTTCCTTTTTTACATATTCCATTAATGTTCCATCAAATATATCGTTTACCGTAAATTCTTTCGCATTATTAATTGACAAGATTCCTTCTACATATCCTCCTCCTTTATTTCCAATATAATTAAAACATGAAGAACTCCAAAATTTATCGCTTGGATTTGGATCGCTAAATAACTTAAAACCCAATTCTTTTAAAACAATACCAACAAGATAAAACAATTCTTTGTTTGTAACCTTAATAAACCATCGCTTTGAATGATCAATTTCATACTTCATTTTATACCTCGTCATTTCCAAACTTAATGTACTTTACAGCATCAATTAACTCATGTTTTGCTTTCTTTATTTCGTAAACAATATCATTTAAACTATTTGCCTTTGAGCTTACCATCTTATTTAATAAGCTTGATAAAACTCCTTCAATTGAATAATGATAAGCTACTTTCGAAACATCATCAGATTGTGTTTGCCAACAATTTCCGTCATATGTACATGTATATTTATCAACTGAAAATGACGCAATAATAGAATCTTCTCTTGATTTCTTTCCACCTCGCTTTTTAACATCTTCGTTTTCGATTTCCATAATTAAATTTTCTCCCCATAAAAATTTAACTCAATATCATAATAACACTTATTTTCGCACATCAACATTTCTCCATATGTCTCATATGTCTTAAAGTTTCTAATAATCTGATCTTCTTTTGTCCATGTAATAAACTTTATAGATGAATTTGAGGGAATTGATTTTTGTTCCTGATAGAATTCCATCCCATATTCAAATTCCAAAAACCATCGAGTGTCATCCGCAATCAGTCTCATTGATCTGTTACTCCCCTCTTACGAATTGTATGTGTGTTTCAATTATTATGCCTCTGAGATTTATATTCTTAATATATTCTTCTGCTTGTTCTTTTGTACCAAGCATGACATATTCATCTCTACGACAGAGATATTCCCAATAATCCCAAAATAAGAACTTTTTATGTTTTTTAATAAGAAATACAGACAGATCTATTTTACCAAACTCATCATATTCATCTCGTTTGACAATTTGATAATTATTCATTATAACCCTCCTCTGTAAGTATTTCTTGGAGTTGGATTATCATAAGCTCTGCTCTTTTTCATAATGATAAATCCACGATTCATCTCAAAACTCCTTTCCTTATCCTACATCTAAGATAGCAAATCCAAGTCTATAAGTCAAGCGATTATCACTGAGGCTAACGGAGTCGAACCCCTACAACGCATCTCTGCGTCTTCATGCTTTTCAAGAGCACATACCACGCCACATGGGAGCCTCAAAGAATTTTGGAGCCATACAATTGCAATTTATTTATTTATTTATTTATTTATTTACTTCATCTAGCTTTTCACCATTATCAATTTATATCCATCAGGAGTCATTGATTTAAGAATATTGTATTTATCATATAAACATTCTCTTTTTCCTTCTGCATCAAAGATTTTATCAATATCATCTATAGCAATTCGAATTAATCCATTATCGATTGCTTGTTTAATAATATTGTTTCAATCAGATGCAAAATCAATAAATTTAAATTTTTTTTTATTCTCAAGCAATATATCTAAATGATGATATGTAGAACATCAAATAATAGAATTGTCCTTTAATAACCAACCTCTTTTATTCATTATAATTCATCAATGCATTTAATGGCAATTCAAAAAATGGAGTTTTGCCATCTTCAAAAGAACAAGCAATTCCATTATCTGTACAACAACCATAAGTACAACCATCATATCTATAAACTATTGTTCCTGCTGGAATATTGTCATCTAACCACCAACATTCTTTTATAGTTACTTTGCGAGTAACGATCAATTTCATTATAACTCCTTTATTTAATTATAGTACCGAGGAAGGGAGTCGAACCCATACGCTTTTTAGGGCAGCGGATTTATCGAAAGCTCGCTTATATTATCTTTATAAATAATCAACTTCAAGCTTTCGTGAGTCCGCCGTGGCTACCGTTACACCACCTCGGCATGATTAAAATGATAAATTTAATTTTTTCATTCTGTATCTAATACTTTCGTAAGATCCGCCTTTTGGCGATACGTTTAATTCAAAACATACTTGTCTTATATTTTTGCATCCGTTTACGATTTCTATTAATTGCTCATCTGCTCAGGTTCTTACTCCTTTGTTCTTTCCTCTTCCTTTTCATGTTTTTGCGGATTTATAGAACATGAAAAACTATGATAGGGGCAGTAGGATTTGAACCTACCTGGACCAGACTACGGCATTTTATTTTATAACCACCGCTTATAAGACGGCGCCGATATACCCCCATTATATTTCAAATCACTTATCTATCTTTATTACCAATTAAACATTCTGCAACGTAAGTTCTTCATTGTAATCCCTTAAAAATTTTGTATCGAGAAAGACCAAAACATCTCCACACTTATTTCCGCTATATGAATTTGCAACTATACAAGTTCCATTATCCTTATTTACCATTAAATAAACATTTCCATTTGCAACATTCTCCATCAACTTTGGATAATCTTTAATATTACAATCCTTTGATGGTGATTTCTTTGTCTTAATCATATAACTCCTTTAATAATTAACATCTATAACTCAAGTGCGCCATGCTGGTTACGCTCCAGCGTTGATTGCTTAAAAGGCAACTGTTCTGCTATTGAACTAATGGCGCAGAAAGAACGGCTGTGTTGTGATAAATTGGACACTACCCAATAGTTTATGTCATACTAATCTGAAGTGTGTAGATAGCAAGCACGTCTTTGTTATCACAGCCGTTCATTTTCAAAAATAACTGGCTTTTGATGGCTCCCTCAAAACTTACGTCCTTTATCCGGCGAACATCAAGTATGCTTGACCGCCGATTGAAATTGATAAGGAATTGTTGAGCGTTCCCAGTAGCCTTATCCAGAACCGGTTATGCTTCAAAGAAATCGAGTTTATTCTGGTTTCACCACTCGAAGGTTTATAATACACCAGACCTTTAGCTGCTCATTAATAAGAGAGTCGCGTCAGAACAGCAATTAAGTGACTCAATTTGTTTTCAAAATAGAAAGCGTCACGGCATTTAGCTTTCCTCTCCACATTATGACTCAAAGATTTTAGAGTCTGTCCGAAGGAATCTCACTCCTAGTGGATACGTTTACAACCTTCCATTTCATTCTCCTTAAAGCAGAAACCTTCATATCCTCAGATAAAGTAAAATCGCTATCCAAAATTACTCCGGCTGAAGATTTGACCAAACAAAAATCTTCATGTGCAAATCCTCTGATCACATTTTTCCAATCAAGAGTATATTCATCAAAGACATATGCTTGGTAAGGCTTTCTAAAGGCATCATTTGTGGTATCAATAACAAAACCTGTTTCATCAACTATATGCCCATCCCGAAGACAAATAAAACAATTATCGCCCCAATTAATATGACTAACCTTTTTTCCTCGAATAAGAACTTCCATAACTTCTTGCAGATTATTAAAATACTTCATGACAATTCTCCTTTTTTAAATTTGAAACTTTAAATGACTCCCATTTTAAATCCTTAAACTAAGTTAAATCTTTCTTTGTACAAATTTCAATGTGTTTCTTTATGACAATTTGAACACAATATTACGCATTTATCCAATTCTTTTATAATTCTTTCGTCAAAAGTTCAGCTTTTTAATTTAGAAATTTCAAAATCTTTTTCTTTCTGATTTTCATGATGAAATTCTAAAGCACCAACGTATTTATCATATCCACAAATATCGCATTTGCCACCTTTGTATTCAACACATTTTTCTTTAAATTTTCTCATTCTATTTGTTGTTTGCAATTTTGTACAAATTATACAATATGTACTAGGTGCTGAGTCATTTCTTCTCTTATAAAATTCATGTATTTTTTTTGTTTCTTTACAATTAGGGCAACATTTTTCTCCGCTTTTTTCTCATTCTTTAGTTTGTTTTTCTTTAATAATATCATGTTTATTTAATCAATATCTAACCGTAGTCAATCCCTTTCCGAGCCTTTTTGATATTTTTCTAGCAGATCATCCATTGTTGACAAATTCTTCCAATATATTTTTTTCTATCATTTTACTACCCTTTCAATATTATAATTATATAGTTCAAAAGGATAATAATAAAAAATTTTCCAATGACTCCTGTAGGATTCGAACCTACGACTTTCTCCTTAGAAGGGAGACACTCTAAATCCGCTGAGTTAAGGAGCCGTCTGTCAATCATCATGCCTACAATCTAGCACTTCGAATCGTCAATGTCAAGCCACTCCTGCACATTCTCATCACATCAGATTGGAGTTTCTTCTCCAACATATGCACAAAATGTATTAAATTCTAAATATTCAAGAGCTTCATCATATGATCAATTGTTTTGTTTCATTAAAATTTCTATACATTTCTTTGTAGAATAAATAATTCGATTTGATATGATATCTATTCCGATAATTGCGTTATCAAAACCGTCTGCTTTTATCATTAAAAAGGCTCCTTTATTATTTTTAAAATTACCCACTCTATAAGCGTCCTTATAGCGATATCTGTTCGTTCAGATCTGCGGTTTGAGCTTAAATTAATTCAGAGGCTTGCTGGGTTGTTTATGTCAAGGGCAGGATTTGAACCTGCTTGCTGCCAGACCAATATACCAGTTTTTAGGGCAGGAGAGATTTACAGTCTCTTGGTATTACCTTGACTTAAAGCTTTTAATATAAATTCTCACTATACAATCGAATATGATCACTACCACAACGTCTAAAAATTTGATTATTTTCTGTTGCAATCCTTAGAGCTTCTTCTCTAGTTAGAAAATTACCAAACTGATCAATAAAACCTTGTTCTTCTGGACATGTCTTAGCATCAATTCCTATGAGTTTAATTGTCTTTCTCATCAATGGATCATAATGCCTAGCACTTGTTACAATGATTTCTTCATCATTATGAAAAAACTTGATTGCAGCACAAACAACTCTGGAAGGGGGCAATTCTGGAGTACTCATTAAAACTTCCTTAATTGTTATTCACAACCCATCCTGTTTTGTTCTAGAACCAACGTAACATCTCCAAATGGATTATACAAGTCGATCTGCCTCTTCCTGAGTTAAATTCCGGTAGACGGTTTTATTTTCAATTCTTTCGGCAATTGTTGCTAAATTTCTGTTCTTTCCATTTCTTTTATAAGAAATATGAACCCATCCGTCTGTAGGATTTTCTTTCGAGGTAAATTCAGCTATACATTGATCAAAATCCAATCCACTCTTTTTTACAATCCATACAAATAGACTATAATTTGGAATATGAATCATTTCAATATCAGCAGCTTCTCCCTTCATGTGCTGAGATTTTTTATCACCACCTATTTTGGTATTCAATTTCTTTACTCTCAATCCCGAATTCACTGTTACAGCAATTTCAAATTCATCTCTTATTTTTTGTAGAATATTTGTGCATAAAGCTTTTAGATTTTCTAATTGCTCTTCATTTGGAGAATTGTCAATTCCAAATCTAGTAGCTACGTCACTTTTTATCATTTCTTTTAAAGAAAAGTTTTTGCTTAACTGCATGATTTGATTCCTAAGATTTTCATTTTTCCGTATTTATCCAACTCAAAATCTATTTCAAATTCTTCTTGAGAAAATCTGTTTAGATTTGCGCTCGCTTCCAAAAACTGTTTTGGTAATTCAATTTTTGTTGTGGGCAATATTTCTGTTTTTAATCAACCAAAATTAAGAAAAGCTCTTGCTTCTTTTAATTGATTTGAGTCCAAAGAGACTCTTGTTTTAACTGTAAATTTATTATTTCTCATAATAAAAAGCTCCCAATTTTTGGGAGCTTTGAGTATACCAAATACTTTTAAAGCTCCCTATGTTTTCATTATATTATAAAATCTATACATTGAGTACAATCTCTTTTTTATGACGCACTCTGTCGTTCTTAATGTAGCATTTCTGATTCTACTTGTCAAGTCTGTTTTTTCCCAATTTGTCTATGTAATAGCAACATATTTTTGCTTTTTTGTTTGATGATCCTCAAAGACTGTTTTTGCTCATGAAATTGTTGTTGTATTAAATTCTTTGTCTTCCAACATAGACTTAATTTTTATTCTTGATTTTATATCTTCTTTACTATAAAGTTCAAGCAATGATTTTACAAGCGTTTTTGATTTCTCTGAAATATTTTCTTTAAATTCTGATTTTGTTTTACTTGTCTGTTGGACTATATTTTGTTTTTCTTCTATTAGTTTTACTTTTACTTCGTTTTCTAATTCAAACTTTGCTTCTTTTATCTTAACAGTCTTTGAGGATTTAATTTCAAACTCAGATTCTCATGGTGTAAAATAAGTTGAGTCAGCTATAATCTCTAATATAGCTTTTCCTGTTGATTCTGTCAAGTCATTCAGTGCAGGAATTTTGACTTCAACTTTACCATTTTTATTTATTGTTCCATAATATAATCTATTTTTATTATCATTTAACTCAAGAACCATTCTTACTTTTGTATTAGATATAGAAGTTCCATCAACCTCTATATCAGCAGTAAATTTTTCGCTCTTATCTGAATAAAAAATCATTATTTATTGTCTCGTATTTTTTTCCGCCGCTGATAAATGAGAAATAGCTTCTTTTAATGATCTTGAAGCTTTAATTAAATATGAATTAGATGGATTATCAGTTCCCATGCCACCATTTTGAGAAATTGCCGATGCCGTTTTTTGATGAGCAAGATTTGCCATTCTGATTGCTTCGTCTATAAACTGAAACATCAAATTATTATCATCATAATCATCTTTTCAAAACTCAACCTCTTCTCTCACTCTGTTTTTTCAATCACTCGCTACTCTATTATATCAATTCAAATTATCATAATATATTTCTATTGGTTTCTCGCCAATATTATTTAAAGAAAATTTATAGTTAGCCAACTCTTTTTGATATTCTTTAGGCAATTCACCAAATTCCATCGTTCAAGCCAGCAGGGCGCGACACCTAGGCTCACGGGTCTGATCGAGGTCGAGGTACTGCTGCCCCTGATCTTTCATCTTTTTTTCTATATATGTTTTGATATATGGTTCAATTGGTTCAATATCTCTTTTTGGCCGAAAAAAAGAGTTTCCGGATTTCCCAAGCTTATAGTTAGCCAACTCTTCTTTTATAATTCGTATCATTTTTTCGTTTTTCATGATCAGTTTTTCCTTGTTTTTTATTTATTTTATAGTTTTATTTTTCATAAATTCTAAAATGATAAGTTAACATATTCTTCTATTTCTTTTTTATAACGCCGAAGGGTTCAAGCAAAATCAGACGCCGCATCCGCTCA
>Ga0172367_10007800_pt1 | contig 12145 bp, 8 predicted proteins | sample Lak10m_FD_114542 | JGI IMG/M metagenome (GOLD analysis project Ga0172367, IMG submission 114542) | Freshwater microbial communities from Kabuno Bay, South-Kivu, Congo - kab_022012_10m | ecosystem: Environmental > Aquatic > Freshwater > Lake | place: Democratic Republic of the Congo: South-Kivu...
CGCTGAACTGAAAGACGCCTCCGGCAACATCATTGATTCGTCAGCCTGCGGCACGACGGCTGTTTCAGCCATTGATACCGTAAAATCCATCGGTTACTCCGCCCAGGACACCCGAGCGATTGAGGTGGCGGTAATGGCCTCGTCTCCGCCTCCACCGCCACCTCCACCGCCACCTCCACCGCCACAACCCCCCCTGTATAATTTTGTGGGGACTGGTTTGCCACGAAATTGTGTATCGACAAAAAACTCGAGTAGCTTGGACTGCAGTGTTCCTTCAAGATATTCCAACTCCCAAGGAGAGTCATTTATTGTTCGGAATGATGGTGGAAATAGCCCTCAATCTCAATTTACAATATCAGTTGATGTACCATGGTTAAGATTCACCTTCGGTCCTTGTATGATAGAACTTTCCAGTTGGCCGATGTTTTGTAATCCGCCGATACAATCAGTAAGCTGCTCCGTGGCAGGCGGGACCGGAGAACAATATTTAATTGCAGTTGATAATCAAGTTGCGCCTTGTGGAAGCAGCACGGGACATATTACTTTGACCGGTCCTGATGTTGTTCCAATTGCAAGCTATACCATCAATTTAACTCAAGCTGGTTCCGCATGTCCTTGATAAGCTTCGCTAAGGTTGAACCTTAGTGAAAAAAATTCAATTGAAATTTTTGACTAAGCTTCGCTAAGATTGAACCTTAGAAAAGAGCGGGAAAGCCGTTCTTTTTTGATTGCTTTTTTTGTGATATACTTCTGCTAAGGTTGAACCTTAGCAGAAGTATGAGAAAAGTTAGATTAGAAAACGAAGAATATTATCACATTTTTAACCGCGGCGTGGATAAGCGTGAAGTTTTTTCTGATGCAAAAGATTATGAGAGATTCATTTTATCCATGTTTCTTATGAATGATGAACAAGATGGACTTATGATCGAATGGAGAAATTTCAAAGCCTCCCATAAAAATGCTTCACTAAAGGAATTTCTAAGGTTGAACCTTAGAGAAAAAAGGCAGTTAGTTAAAATAGTTGCTTATTGCCTTAATCCAAATCATTATCACTTAATTTTAAAGCAATTAAGGGAAAAAGGAATTGAAAAATTTATGCAGAAGGTTTCCACTGGTTACACTATGTATTTTAACGAAAAAACCCAACGCAGTGGATCCTTGTTTCAGGGAAGATTTAAATCGACTCATATTGGCAGTAATGAATTATTTCTTCACCTTTCGGTTTATGTAAATTTTAACAGCGAGATTCACGGCATAGCTACGGCCAAAGGCTATAATTGGTGTAGTCTTTCGGATTATTTGGGAAGGAGAAAAAGTAATATAATAAAGGTGGATAAAAGTCAAATTTTAAAACAATTTAACAATATTGATCAATATCTTGATTTTTCTGTTCCGTTAATAAAATATTTTAAAGATAAAAAAGAAGATGAAATGTTCGCTAAGGTTGAACCTTAGCGAGGAGTTTATGAATAACAATGAAGCTAAAAATAGAATAAGAAAGCTTTCGGCGGAGATTAATAAGCTTCGTTATGAATATCATGTCCTGGACAAGCCGGATGTGACAGACGAGGTTTATGATTCGCTGATGGGCGAGTTGAGGATATTAGAGGATAAATTTCCCGATTTAAGGTTGCCTGATTCGCCCACCCAGCGAATTGGCGGGAAACCGCTGGACAAATTTCAAAAAGTGCGGCACTTGATCCGGCAATGGTCATTTGATGATGTGTTCTCTTTTTCTGAACTCCAAAAATGGGAGGAAAAAACGAAAAGATTTCTAGGAAAGTTGCCCCTCTCCCCATCCCTCTCCCAAAGGGAGAGGGGGGTTTTGGAATATGTGTCTGAGATAAAAATTGACGGACTGAAAATAGTTTTAACTTATGAAAATGGAAATTTCGTGCGTGGAGCAACGCGAGGAGACGGAATTATCGGAGAAGACGTGACGGAAAATCTAAAAACAATATACAGTTTGCCGCTGAAACTTAAATATCCGGTGACGGGGGTTTTTGTGGGCGAGTGTTGGCTGAGCAAAAAAGAATTGGAACGGATAAATAGCGGCCGGAAGAAAAAGGGTGAGGCTCTTTTTGCCAACTCCCGGAACGCGGCGGCGGGCTCCATTCGCCAGCTCGATCCGAAGATCGCGGCATCGAGGAAGTTGGACACGTTTATCTACGATATTGATCTGATCCAAAATGCGGCTTTTCCGGCAAAAGGTTCGATCTTAACCGGTCCAAAGTTGGACCTTGATCTAACTAAATATCCACAAACGCAGATGGAAGAATTGGAGTTACTGAAAAACTTGGGATTTAATGTGAACCGAGAAACCAAGCTTTGCAAAAATATTGAAGAAATAGAAAAATTTTACCAGGAATGGATCCATAAAAAAGACAGGGAAGATTATGGAATCGACGGAGTGGTGATAAAAATAAATTCGCGTGCTGCGCAGTTCGCGCTAGGTTACACCGGAAAATCGCCACGTTGGGGAGTGGCTTACAAATTTCCGGCGGAAAAAGTGACAACCGTGGTTGAAGATATCAAAGTTCAAGTCGGACGCACGGGAGCGCTCACGCCTTTGGCGCATCTCAAACCGGTGCGGGTAGCCGGTTCGACCGTCAGCCGGGCGACGCTGCATAACGAGGATGAAATTAAAAGACTAGACATCCGGATCGGGGATACGGTAGTGGTGCGCAAAGCCGGAGATGTGATCCCGGAAATTGTGGAAGTCATCAAGAATTTGCGAACTGGGCGGGAGAAGATTTTTCACATGCCCAAGCATTGTCCGATCTGCGGCAGTCAAGTAAAACGAGAAATTATAAAAAGCTCGGATTTTTCGGAAAAAGGTCCGACCTTAAGCCGGCCAAGGTCGGACCTTGGTCAGATCAACAAGCGACATGGAGAGATCAGCGCTGCCATATATTGCACTAATCCAAAATGCTACGCGGTGGAGATGGAAAAAATCATCCATTTTGTCTCAAAGAAAGGCTTTAATATCGAAGGAATGGGGGAAAAAATAGTCGAGCATCTGATGAGCGAAGGGTTGATTGCCAATGTGGCGGAAATTTTTGAGTTGGAAACCGGCGACCTCGAGCCGTTGGAAAGATTCGCGGAAAAGTCAGCTCAGAAATTGGTTGAGTCCATCAAAAAAAGCAGGGAAATAAGCTTGAAAAAATTTATTTTTGCCTTGGGTATACGTCACGTAGGAGAGGAAACGGCCGTACTTATTTCCAAAAATATTTTAGAGATTAGTAAATTCAAAATTCCCATGCTTACCGGCAGACAGGAAAGTTCAAAATTAAAAATCAATGAAAAATTTAATTTTTTAAGTTTTATATTAGAAATATTTCCAAAGATTACAGCAGAAGACTGGATGAACATCAAGGGAATCGGAGATAAATCGGCGGAAAATCTGGTTGAGTGGTTTAGTGAAAAAGAAAATATTAATATTTTAAAAAAGATGGATGAGTTGGGAGTTATGGTTGAGATGGAAAAAAAAAGAGAACGGGAAAAAAAAGGCGGCAAATTTAACGGAGCGACCCTTGTTCTAACTGGAGAACTTTCCGGTTTTACAAGAGATGAAGCTAAAGATATAATTAGAAAAGAAGGGGGCTCAATTTCTTCTTCGGTCAGCAAGAAGACTAGTTATGTTTTGGCCGGAGAAAATCCAGGCTCAAAGTATGAGAAAGCGCTAGAACTTGGAGTTAAAATAATAAATGAAAAAGAATTTATAAAACTGATCGAAAAATAGTTATTCAAAATTTTATGATAAGCAAGGATGAGGTAAAACACATTGCAGGTCTGGCCAGGATCGGACTCAGCGAAAAAGACATCAATAAATTTTCGAAAGATTTGTCGGCTGTTTTGGATTGGGTCAAAGAACTTCAAGAAGTGGATGTTTCAAATGTGGAGCCAACCGCGCAGATAATCGGAACGGAAAATGTAATACGCGAGGACAAGGCAAGGGAATTTCCGGATAAAAATAAAATCGCGGATTTATTTCCGGATAAAAAAGACGGATTCGGAAAAGTAAAAAGCATTTTATGATGCTTGATCTAAAGCGTCTTGTGGCAATAATTTTTTCTATGTCAAATGTTAAATGATTAGGGATTTGCATAACAAGTTAATAAGCAAAGAGATAACCGCAGTTCAGTTGGCGGAAGAGTATTTTGCGCGTATCCAAAAAAAGGACAAAGATATTTTCGCGTACTTAAGTTTAGCAAAAAAAAGCGCATTAGATCAAGCCAAAAAAGTGGATGAAAAAATTGGAAAAGGGGAAGAAATCGGAATGCTGGAGGGAATTCCGGGAGCTATCAAGGACAATATGTGCATGGCGGAAACGAGAACAACAGCTTCTTCCAAAATTTTGGACAACTACATAGCGCCTTATGACGCGGCTGCCGTAAAAAACCTAAAAGACGCGGGAGCGGTGATTTTGGGCAAGACCAATATGGATGAGTTCGCCATGGGTTCTTCAACGGAAAGCAGTGCTTATGGGCCGACAAAAAATCCCATTGACAAGGAAAGGGTGCCGGGAGGGTCTTCCGGGGGATCGGCGGCGGCTGTGGCTGGAGACATGGCAGTTTGGGCGCTTGGATCCGACACAGGCGGTTCAATAAGGCAGCCGGCGGCCTTTTGCGGCGTGGTAGGACTGAAGCCGACCTACGGAAGAGTCTCTCGTTATGGTCTTATCTCTATGGCATCGAGCTTAGATCAAATCGGGCCGATAGCCAAAACCGTCGAAGATGCGGCCATAGTTTTGAGTGAAATCTCCGGGCATGACGTGATGGACGCTACTTCCGCCAAAAGTTCCGGCAAAAGATATGAAAATTATCTAACCGGAGAAATAAAAGGCCTTAAAATCGGCTTGGTCAGAGAATATATCGAAAGTCTCAAGGCGGAAGCGAAGGAGTTGATGGAAAAGGCCGTCGAAGATTTCAAAAAAATGGGAGCGGAAATAAAGGAAGTCGAGCTTGCTTATGCAAAATATTCTCTGCCGGTTTATTACATAATAATGCCTTGCGAAGTCAGCTCTAATCTCGCGCGATTTGACGGTATAAAATACGGAATGCGCGCGGATAATTATCAGGATACTGGCATTGATTTTGAAACTGAAGATAGGTCGCTCCTGGAAACTTACTTGGATTCAAGAAGGTATGGATTTGGCACGGAAGTAAAAAAAAGAATAATGCTTGGAACCTACGCGCTTTCTTCTGGATATTATGACGCATATTATCTTAGAGCCCAAAAAGTCAGAACGCTGATAAAAAAAGATTTTGAAAAAGCGTTTGACGAAGTAGATTTGATCCTGGCGCCTACGACGCCGACTCCGGCTTTCAGAATTGGAGAAAAAACCGAAGATCCGCTGGAAATGTATCTGAGTGATATTTTTACGGTCACGGCCAACATCGCGGGAATTCCAGCCATTTCAATTCCGTGCGGTACGATAAAAGAAGGGGGAAAGGACTTGCCTTTTGGGCTCCAGCTAATGGCTAAGTGGTTTGATGAAGAAAATTTGCTTCGGGCGGCGCATGCTTATGAAACATATTCCCGGTGAATAAGTTAAATTAAAAATGAGAAATTATGAACTTTGACGCGTTCCAAACATATTCAGATCAAGCAACGGTTGATTTTTTGAAATTTTACGATTCGCCGGGTTTCTTCGTCATAAAATTTATTCTAGGCATTTACGCGATTGTCATTGTTGCTGATATAATCTTGCTTCTGGTGAAAAGAGGCATGGGAGGAAATATCCGCGAAGCGATTGTCGGCATGAATATTCCGCGGGAGCTTACCACCAAAAAAATTAAAATGAAAGCGCGGTGGAATGAAGTCGTGACAAGGCTCAAGAGCGCGAACGAATCGGAATATAAAGTGGCGATAATTGAAGCTGACAATATAATCGATGATTTGATCCGAAACATGGGCTATCCCGGGGATAATATGGGGGAAAGGCTTAATAATATCCCGGAGGGACAGCTGGAAAGCATGGAGGAGCTTAAGAGGGCGCATGAGATCAGAAACAGAATAATTCACGAAGAAAATTTCCAGGTCAACCGCGAATACGCCAAAGAAATATTAAAAAAATACGAAACTTTTTTGGAAGAGTTTGAGGTGCTATAAAAATTGCAATTAAAAAACCCGATGATCGGGCTTTTTAATTTTGCGGGGACGGCCGGACTCGAACCGGTGACCTACTGCGTGACAGGCAGTCGCTCTAACCAACTGAGCTACGCCCCCATTGTCATTTTCAGTACTATATTCGAGAAGAGATTTATTCTGGCACTGGGATTATGAATTTGTAATGAAGTAAAAACTCTCAACCTCAGGCATACTCATCCCGCACCAACTCGGTACCAGGGGAGAGATTCGAACTCTCGACCCCAGGCTTATGAGTCCTGTGCTCTAACCAACTGAGCTACCCTGGCGTCAAGATGGTGTGGGACAAGACTGAGCTGCTATGGCATTGTAACTACAAAAAATAAAAACGTAAAGTATTAAAAACGGAAAACATACTGTCACTATCTTTTACGCCTTATGCTTTACGCTGTTCTTGTTGCGGGGCCCGGACTCGAACCGGGAACCTCGTGGTTATGAGCCACGCGAGCTGCCATTGCTCCACCCCGCTATCAATCACTAAACTATTCCTAAGTTTAACGATTTTTTTAAGACATGTCAATCTCGAATAATTTTTTACTCGAACTATGGTTAAATACCGTCCCATTCAAATTGGTACGAGGCGACGGGAATCAGTTCAAGCTGAGAGTATACTTGGTCTTGATTGTTCCTTGGGGGACATGAATTGCATAGGTCATAAAACTTTATTGATCCCAGTTGAATAAATGTCTAAAAAATATTTAGGTAAGCTGTTTTTTGCCCATAAAATCCTTGCAAAATTGGCAAAAACAAGATATAATTATAAAGCGAAATAAACAAACATTGGTCTTGCAAAAGCACATTTTATGACGCTGGGATTTTATATTTGGGGCATGCGCTTAGTAGTCCTGTTTTCATTTGTGGCTCTCGGGCTAGTGATTAACTATATCGATCCGGAAAAGCCGGAAATCATCGGCAAGGTAGTTTTTTATTTGGTCCTTTTCTTTTTTCTTAGCAGTTTTTTTAATTTATTTCTTCTTTGGATAAGAAAAAGAGCGTTGGGAAAAGAAGCAATTTCTCTGAATGTCGGTCTCAGTTTTCGGCAAGGAGCGTTACTCTCGGTATTTATCTTAGGTCTGATGCTTCTTCAGAGCATGAGAATGCTTGTTTGGTGGGATGGATTGCTTCTCTTGGCCGGAGTTTTTATCATCGAACTATATTTTCTCTCACGAACTGTTTAGACAAACCAAAACCAGCCTATAAATTATTAATTTATAAAATTTAATTTTAAATGAATCCTGATTCCTGAATCGACTAAATCTGGGAATTTACGATTTAAAAAAATTATATGTCAAAAGATAAGAAACCAAAGCAGGAAAATAACTATACGGCAAAATCCATCCAGGTTTTGGAGGGACTTGAACCGGTCAGAAAGCGACCTGGTATGTATATTGGAGGAACATCAACGGAAGGACTGCATCATCTTATCTGGGAGGTGGTCAATAATTCAATTGATGAAGCCATGGCGGGCTATTGCAAAAACATTGAAATCAGACTGCTTCAAAACAATGTAATTGAAATAACGGATGATGGGCGAGGAATTCCGGTGGAAAAGCATCCGCAAACTAAGAAATCCACTTTGGAAACAGTGCTGACCATTCTGCACGCGGGTGGAAAATTCGGCGGCGAAGGATATAAAATTTCCGGAGGTCTTCATGGAGTAGGTGTTTCCGTGGTCAATGCACTTTCTGTCTGGACAAAAGCGGAAGTCAAAAGAGACGGGAAAATATATTCCATGGAATTCGAAAGGGGAAAAGCCAAAACCAAGGAGCCCAAGGTTGTAGGTAAATCGGCAAAAACCGGAACTACAATAGCGTTTAAAGCTGATCCGGAAATTTTTCCAACTATCGAATTCAATTGGGAAAAAATCCTAGGCTATGTTAGGCAGCAGGCGTATTTGACCAAAGGCGTCAGCATCAAAGTTTATGACAAAAGGGAAAAAGGCAAAGAGCGGTCATATGGGTTTCTTTTTGACGGAGGGTTAATATCTTACATTAAATTTCTTAATCGAGGAAAGGACATTAAAAACGAAATGCCATTTTATGTCGAGAAAAAAGTCGAAGATACGGTAGTAGAAGTGGCGCTACAGTACACCGATGGATACAAGGAGCACGTTTTTTCATTTGCCAATAATATTTTTACGCCGGAAGGAGGAACGCATGAAGCCGGTTTTCGCGCGGCGCTGACTAGAGTGATAAATAATTACGCCAGGAAAAATAATTATCTAAAAGAAAAAGATGAAAGTTTTACAGCCGAAGATTTGCAGGAAGGACTCACAGCGGTCATCAGCGTAAAATTGCGCAATCCGCAATTTGAAGGGCAGACGAAAGCTAAATTGGGAAACAATGAAATGAGAGGAATTGTTTCAAGCATAACCGCGGAGGCATTGGCGGATTATTTGGAAGCGCATCCGAATAACTCGAAAGAAGTTTTGGCAAAATGTTTGTTGACTGCTAAAAGCCGAATCGCGGCGCGCGCGGCAAAAGACGCGGTGATCCGAAAGGGAGCTCTCGATGGAATGACGCTTCCAGGAAAACTCGCGGACTGTTCTTCGAAAGATCCATCCGAATCAGAACTCTATATTGTGGAAGGAGATTCGGCTGGCGGATCGGCGAAGCAGGGGAGAAACAGAAAGTTTCAGGCGATACTTCCGCTTCGCGGAAAACTGGTCAACGTGGAAAAAACAACTTTAGATAAAGTTGTTAAATCCGATACGCTCAAACCGATCATCATCGCTCTCGGTGCCGGAATTGGAACTAGCTTTGACGCGGATAAGTTGCGCTATCACCGAATAATAATTATGGCGGATGCTGATGTGGATGGATCGCATATCCGAACTTTGCTTCTAACATTTTTTTATCGTTACTATGAAGAATTAATTCGGCGCGGATATGTTTATATCGCGCAGCCACCGCTGTATCGAATGCAACGTGGAAAAGAAATATCGTACGCTTATAGCGAGGAAGAGAAAAATAGACTTATTAAAAAATTATCCGAGCAGATGCAAGCTTTAAAAGTTAAAAGCAAAAATGAAAATAATAAATCAAAAAATATTAAAGCCGATGAAGAAATAATTATGGAAACGGATGAAGATGTCAGTGATGTTGGCGAGAAGATTGCGGGAGTGAATATCCAGCGGTACAAAGGTTTGGGAGAAATGAATCCAGAGCAACTTTGGGAAACTACGATGGATCCGGAAAAAAGAGTCATGCGTCAAGTGACAATTGAGGATGCGGCATCAGCCGATCGAATCTTTGATATTCTGATGGGATCCGACGTTGAACCAAGACGACGGTTTATACAAACTCACGCTAAGAGTGTTAAGAATCTGGACGTTTAGTGAGTGCTGACGTCGCTTGTAGTATAGAAAAGCCCCGCTTTGCGGGGTTTTTAGTTGTTATCATTATACGAGAAATTACTTGTTTTTAGCAGTTTTTTTTAATGTTCTTTACATTTTTTTAGTTCAAAAACACTTCGGAAAAAAAGAAATTACTTTTTTATTTTGCGAAAAAATCATTCTATTTTCGTCAAGCAAACTGTGGATAACTCATACCCTTTTTTGACCTTTTTTCCATTGAGAATAGCTTACTTTAATTGTATAATTTAACTATGCGAAAAACATCAAATTTTTGCTTCAAATAAAATAAAAAAAAAGAAATATTTGATATCAAATATGACCGCAAAAAGCAAACAAAAAAACTCTGTAGAATACATTTCATTAAGTGAGGCTGCTTGCAGCTCTGGATATACTCCTGAGTATCTTAATTCATTGGCACGGAAGGAAAAATTAAAAGCAAAGAAGATCGGACGCAATTGGTATACTACTTCTGTCTGGCTGGATGATTTTGTTCTATCCACCAAATCGGCAAAAAAAGAAAAAATCGAGAAACTGGCTTCGGAGATTCATGAGCACATACTTGGCCAGGAATCGGAGACAGAAAAAGAACCAGAGCTAGAACCAGAAACAGAGATAGTGGAAACAGAATCTTTTGAATCAGTCAGTCGCGTCAAAGCGGAAAATGTTTTTCTGGAAAAATTTGATAAAGCCGAAGTTCGATTGCGCAGGCGATGGAAAACGGCAAATATTTTCACCGCAACTTTAGGGGCGATTTTTTTATTAGTGGGAGTTTTCCAAATCATCCGGTTGATCGCGTATAAAAATTTTGGAAACCTCGGGTTATCAAATAACTCGATAGAAAATTATTTTAATGATGGAGAATTTTCAAACTGGATATCCGCTGATAATGGTGTTGTGTTGGCGGAAGAAACAACCAATGCGATTGTCGGTCCGCAAGCCGGACCGGCCTTAGTCAGTGAAAATTACAAGATCAAAGAAATCAAATTCGGCGGAGCGCTCGCGATGGCCAGCGGTATTGAGAATCCAAATTTAGAAATTTATGACATTCGAAGCGATCTTGTTAAAACGAGTTCGAAAGATGAAAACAAATTGATGATCAAGTGGAGAACAAACAAGCTTGCTCTTTCAAGCATTGAATATTCTCCGATGAATGGAAGTAATCCTAAAAAATTATTCGAAGAAAATTATGGATTCGGTCACAGCGTTATCCTTTCTGGACTGGAACCTGGAACTGCTTATACCTACGTCATCCAAAGCAAAGACAAATGGGCGAATCAAATTTCCTCTGATCGCTACTCCGCCTATACCGGAACAAAGGTCGTTTCAGTTTTTGACTTGATAATAAATGCGGTGAAAGAAGTTTTCGGGTGGGCGATTAAAAAATAAAATCTAAAAGCTTCGGACGAAAAAATGAAATTAAAAAATAAAATCTTAATACTGCTTACCACGCTTTTGACGCTAGCTGGTATTTTGATTTTGTCTTTTGATTTTTCTTCGGCACAGGCCACGCGCGAGATGGAAGTGACGGCCTACATGACTGATGGATCGAATAAGACAATACCTAACGGAGACTATGACGTGCGTTTTGCAATTTATACGACCGAAAGACAAAACCAAGATCCATATCCTTCCGACACCGACAGTCGACAGCGAGTTTGGGAAGAGGTGCAAAAAGTAACAATGTTGGATGGGATTTTAACGGCGAGATTGGGATCGGTTAATCCGTTGCCGGCATCGCTAACTTTTACTGGTGGAGATTATTATCTTGGAATTCGAATAAACGCGGATTCCGAAATGGTTCCACGAAGAAAAATAACCGCGGTGCCGCTTGCTATCAATGCAATCAATGCCAACAACGCGCTGCTCTTCCAGGGAAAGAAATTAGGAACCAATGAGGGGGATGTTCCTCAACTTGGCGTCGGTGGAAAATTCAGCATCAACATGTTCCCTATCGGAACAAGCGGCAACACTCTAGTTTTGGGAAATGATTCGCGTCTCCAAAATTCACACACGCAAAATACTGACACGGGAACCAGTGGATTGTCATTCAACATCGGAAGCCGAACCGGTTTGAATGGAAATAATTTTTCATTTTCAGTTTCAAATGCCGGAACTAAACCGGCTCTTCGATACAACAGTTCAACGGGGAAATGGCAATATTCCAATGACGGATCAACCTTTTTGGATATATATTCAGGTTTAGGATCAGAAATAATTCCAGTTGCGCAAGGAGGTACTGGACAAAATACGCTTAATGATTTAATTCAGCTGGGACTGCATACTACGGGAAATTATGTTTCTTCGATTAGCAATGGAAGAGGAATAGCGGGAGGAGATGGTGGGTCAGAAATTGCCGCTCTGAATTTGTCGATTGCTCTCCTCGACAATACTTATGGGAGCGGAGAAACATCTTCTTTTTCTGGAATGGAATTTTCCGGAGGCGCCGGCAACCAACTTTCTCTGATCCAAGGTTGCGCTAATAATGAAGTTCTTTCCTGGAACAGCACCACTAAAACTTGGGGCTGCGCTTCCGTTTCCGGTGTCGGGGGAGTAACCGGTTCCGGAATCAGCGGCCAAGTCGCTTACTGGACCGGCACTTCCACTCTCTCCGGAGAAAACCAACTGGATACTACCCGCGGC
>Ga0172367_10007801_pt1 | contig 12145 bp, 8 predicted proteins | sample Lak10m_FD_114542 | JGI IMG/M metagenome (GOLD analysis project Ga0172367, IMG submission 114542) | Freshwater microbial communities from Kabuno Bay, South-Kivu, Congo - kab_022012_10m | ecosystem: Environmental > Aquatic > Freshwater > Lake | place: Democratic Republic of the Congo: South-Kivu...
CACTGCTACTTTTTCCGGCAGTCCGGAAATTACCGAATATCTTGATCGCTCTAAGCCTCTTTTACTCTTAGGCGGCGGTACTTACCTATTCTTTGTTTTTTTGGCTTGGTTATTTTTAGAAGAAAAAAAGTACGCCTTTTTAGCCGAAGGTTTTATTCATCGTCAAGGCGTCTGGTTTTATGCCATTGCCTCACTATTAACTACTACCATCGTTTATTTTTCTTTGCAGCAAAATCCCATTCTAGCCCTCGCTGCTACTATCGGCGTCTCCGCCTTCTTTATTACGGATGGTTTCAAGAAAAACGCCGAGGAAAAGGAGAAGCAGCTGATGGATCCGCATATGAGCGCTTGGAGCAAGATTCTATATTTAGAGGTCTTAGACGCTTCTTTTTCTATCGACGGCGTTATTGGTGCTTTTGCCTTTACGATTAGCGTGCCGCTGATTATCTTAGGTAACGGTTTGGGAGCGTTAGTTGTCCGAGAAATGACCATTCGCGGTATAGATTTAATTACGAAGTTCGCTTATTTAAAAAATGGCGCGATGTACGCTATTGGTTGTCTAGGCGCTTTAATGATCTTAGAAAGCTTTGGACAGGAATTTCCGTTCTGGTTGGCGCCTTTAAATATGGTAGTTTTGCTCGGCCTTTTTCTCTTTTTATCGGTGCGAGCTAATAAGGAAGGAGAAGAAACAAAGGTCAAAATTTAGGTATGGTTTATTTAAAGAAACAAGACGAAATTAAAATAATAAAGGAGGGCGGCCAACGTTTGGCTGCTATTTTAGCGCGGCTGATTAGCGAAGTAAGGCCGGGGGTAAGTACGGATTATCTGGAAGATTTGGCTAATAGTTTAATTAAAGAAACCGGCGGCGCCTCGGCTTTTAAAAATTATCCGATGGGTGGCGGTATTTTTTTTCCTTCGACGCTTTGTGTTTCGATCAACGATGAGGTCGTTCATGGGGCGGCTTGGCCGGTGAGGACTTTAGCTGAAGGGGATATAGTTGATTTGGATATTGGCATGGAATGGCCGGTTACACCGGAATTACGAACGGAATTCAATGCGCCGGTCAATACCTTTTCTAAACAGGGCGGATTTTTTACGGATACTTGCGCGACAGTTGGAGTGGGCCTAATTAGCGCTGAAGCAAAAAAATTACTACAAATAACCAAGCAATGCTTAGATTTAGGCATTAAGGCAGCTCAACCAGGTAATACCTTGAACGATATCGCGCGCGCGATCCAGAGATGCGCGGAAAAGAACGGCTATGGCGTCGTCCGTGACCTGGTCGGTCATGGCGTAGGTTATTTGGCTCATGAAAAGCCTGATGTTTTTAACTTTGAGATAGTGGAAAAATCGGCGGAGAATATAGTTTTAAGGCCGGGAATGGTAATAGCGATCGAACCGATGATTAACGCCGGTACCTGGCGAGTAACAGTTGCGGATAATGATTATACGATTTTAACCGCTGACGGTAGCCTGAGCGCTCATTTCGAGCATACAGTCGTTATTACAGACAGCGGCAACGAGATTTTGACTAAATAATTATGGATAAGATTAAGAGATATTTGGGGATCGATTGGGGCGAAAAAAGGATTGGTTTAGCGACGGCTGACGATGAAGTCTGTTTAGCTTTGCCGCTAAAAACAGTCAGTAGCATGGCCGAGGTCTTATCGGCGATAGCCGAAGAAGAGATTGATATTATTGTTCTGGGTTCGCCGCGTAAGATGAGCGGCGAGGCAGCTGATAATCCATTATGGCTGAACTTTTTAAACCAGCTTAAAGAACGTAGCGGCCGCACCGTGATTTTAGTCGACGAACGCCTGACTAGTTTAGCCGCCGACTCCTTAGAGGGAAGCGCCGCGGACAAAGCAGAACGAGATGAGATTGCCGCCACCCTTATTTTGCAGGATTATCTGGATCAGAATTAATATGGAAGAAAGCAAAACAACTTCCGGCTTAATCTTGAATCGACAGTCGTATCGTGAAAGTGATTCACTAGTCACTATCTATACGCCTGATTTAGGCAAGCTGAATCTAGTCGCGCGCGGCACCAAGAAATTACAGTCTAAATTAGCTGGTCATATCGAGCCGATTACTTTGGCCGATATTATGATCATTCCGGGCAAGGGGTTTGATTATATCGGCAGTGCAGTCAGTCGGGAAGTATATACCGGTATCCGGCGAGACTTGAATAAATTGTATTATGCCGGACAAGTTATCAAACTTTTTAACCGTTTAGTTAAAGAAGGAGAGGCGGAGGCCGTCTTATTTTTTTTATTAGCTGATTGGTTAGGGGCTCTGAATTGTTTTTCGGATTTTAGTAAGGAAAAAGGGGAATTATTCCTCGGATTTTTTACTTGGCAGTTTCTAGCAGCCCTAGGCTATAAGCCGGAAATGTATAAATGCTTAGTTAGGGGAGAAGAAATAAAACCCGGCCAAAGTTATTTTAATCTAGCAAAAGGCGGACTAGTCTGCCAAAAATGTTTTGAAGAGCAGAGAACATCACCTGATTTCATTAGTACCGAACTATTGCCAATTTCAGACAATTGTGTTAAAATAATTAGATTTATTTTAGCCAATAAAATCAGTCAAGCGGAAAAGGTCAAGATAGACAAAAAACTGATCAGAGAGCTTACGATTTTAGCGGACGGATTTGTTAAATTTTGTTTTTAATTATCGGATTAATGTGTTATGATATATTAAGCTATAATTAAAAAAATTTCCGCAGTCTGGCGGAATTAGCCTAATAATATGACCAATAAAAATTTTTCGCCGGTGTTGGGGCAATTTGTTGATCGTTTGCTTGAAGAGAAAAAAATGAGTAATCTTGAACCGAGTATCTTACAGCAAGTCAAAGATGATATTTTGGCTAAAGTTGAGGAAAAAATTAAGGCCGTTATTTTTTCTAATATTCCCAGCGATAAATTAGAAAAGTTTAATGAATTAATGGACGCTAATGACGAAGAATCGCTACAGGCCTTTATTAAACAAGAAATTCCGGATTTAGATCAAGTAGTAGCGGCCGGACTTTTGGAGTTCCGTCATACTTATTTGGGGTAGTCCTATGTCTTTATCTAATCAAGATAGAATAGAAGCGATTAATAAGATTTATCAAGATTTTTTAGCGCGAGTCAGAGCAATAGAAAACGAGCGTGATAAGCGTCTGAGTGCGCTGTTTAGTGATGATGACCAGAAAAAAATTGCCAAAATATTAAAAGATTTATCAATAAAACATGGGGGATAATCCGGTTTAGTTAAGGCCGGATTTTTTATATTAAATAATATGCCAAATTTTTACGGCGGCCTGAAAAGATTTTTCAATCTGAAAGAGAATACTCAGAAAAAAGATGAAGCGCTAAGCGCTGAATCAGGGCCGGATGCTAGCCAGACCGAGTTGGAAGAAAAATTAATCGGTACTCAGGCGGAAATAAAACAGCAGCAACTTGCTCCGGCTACTTTGGAGGGTCTGTCAGAAGAAAAAAAACCGGAAGCCGAACAGATAGTCAAAGACGCCAATACTGATTTGGATGCGGTTAAAGATCAGTCCTTAAATAGTCTGGCGCAAGTCGAAAAATTAACTTTTACCGCCGGTGTTGTTGATACTACGGATATTTTACGTGGAAAGGCTTATCGAGGGGCAAGCGAACAAATGACTGCCGATAAGAACGAGTTAAAGGGGGTTAAGGGTTTTTTGGAAAAAATTTGGAAATATAATTTTGCGGAACAATATCTGCATGAAAAACAGAGGGTTGACGTTAAGAAAAAGATGATAGAGTCTGGTAATTTGTATATAGCCGAAAATTTGACCGCCCCGGAAAAAGAAGCGGCACAGCGCAGTTTTTCGGAAGCGACTTTGGCCCGTTTTATCCCCGGTATTAAGGAGCTGGTCGAAGAAAATTTGGGAGAAAAAAGAGAAGAGCTTAAAGAAGGCCCAGAGACAGCAAAAATTAAAGATGATTTGAAAAAAATTATTAACGAGTATGCTGATGGCAAGCTTGATGAGGCTGGTTTTGAGGGAGCCAAGCGCAACGTTTTTGCGGCAATAGAAAAAAACGGCAACCAGGAGACGCTCAAGAAGAGTGAGATGTATGTCGATAATTTTTTAGAAATAGCGCGGCAGGTTAAAGAGATAAAAGATAATATTCGGCTGGCTAGCGACCATCGGGCCAAACTGGCGCAGTTTGATTTCGATATTAATCTGGTCTTGGGTAAAGCGAAAGAGGGGGTTAAGACAGAAACTCATTATAATATCGCGGAAAGGACGGTCGAAAAAATGCGCCAGACAAAATTAGGCAGTCTGGTTAACGAAACTACCTTGGCCGCCGCCGTCGGCCTCACGTATTCGGCTGCCTCCTTTCTTTCGCAACGGGTCTTACGCTCGAAAGCGATGGCGATTGGTACTTTGGGAGCCGCAGTCGGAGTATCGAGCGCTTACACCGGCATTAAGGAGAGCCAGATGCAAAAGAGAGAGCGGCAGACTTTAGAGGCGCGGGATACGACAGGCATGGTCGATATAAACGCAGAAAAGACGCGAGTCGCTAAAGATTTGATGGCGCTCGAGTATGCCAAGACAAAGACGACTGACAAGAAAGAACTAAAAAAGATCAATAATCAGATGAAGGGCTTAGAAGCGGAACAAGAAAAATTATTGACGCAAGAGCAATTTTTATATAAGAAGAAGACCGCTGGAGAGTTAAGGGCTAGCCTAGAGACGGCGGTTAATGTTCCCCTGAAGTCTGCGGCGGAAGTTGAGGCTATTTTAAATAATTTAGCTGATATTGAGGCTCGCCTTGAGCTATCTAATGAGAATAAGATAGATTTAGTTAGTTACTCTAGTCTGACAAATGTCGAAACAGAACGACAGAAATTATTGCAGGCGAAATGGCAGGCGAAGCAGAGACTGCAAAGCTTGGCCGCCGGAGTCAGCCCTGACTGGGAGAAAAGATTAAAGGATCTGACAGTGCTTTGTCGTCAAGAATTATTAGACGATAAGGATAACGGAATTAAAAAGAAAGATGCCGCCTTTAATAAATATAAGAATAAAGAAATTCTAAAGAAAGTCGCTCAAGCGGCTGCCGTCGGCTTAACTGTCGGCGCACTTGCTCAAGAAGGATTTGCCGCCTTTAGCGATAAGCAAGAAGGGTTGGTAGAAAATCTGACTCAAGGCGATAACCGCACCCTCGGCGATAGGGATACCGCCCTAGAAACTCTTAGAAATTTTATCACTGGTCATGATAGTGCTGGAAATTTGCAGGAAGTCGCGATTGATAACGGTTTGGTTAAGTTACCGGCCAATTGCAGTTGGCTGCATAATCCGGACGGTTCTTTTAATTTGCTGCGTGGTTCCGAAGTATTAGCCGAGAATTTGAAAGTAAATCCGGACGGATCTTTAACCGAAGAGGCGAGAAATATTTTAGCCGCTGAACATATTAATGTTAATGCTAGCCAATACGTAATCGAATCGGGTGGCACGGCGACAGTACATACCGGCCCGGAAGATTATGTGAATAAGCATCCGGAGAATTTTAAACAGATCAGTCGCGGTCTTTGGTATGGCAACGACACCCCGATGTATAAGGGGGCGGACGGAAAAATGCATGGCGCTGATTTAAATGAATTGCGCGCGCATTGGGGCGGCGATCAAGGTACCGGTATAAATCTAAAGACTAATAGCTATGAGATGACCGCTATTAAAATGACACCGGAGGGATCTTTTCAGACGGTTAACGGCGAGAAGCTAAGCGAGAACGCCGCTGAACTTATCAAAGAAGGAAAAATGAAATTTTTATTTTCTTTATCTAACGGTACGCAAAATCAAGTTATTGAATTGCCGGTCGATCCGGCCACCGGAAAAATAAGCGTCGATCGGGATAGCGAATTAGGCAAGTTATTATTTAGCGAGAAGAATGGGCAAGCCGTTTTAAAAGCGCGATTTGCTGAAGTGGCGACGTCGAGCGGTATTGGTAAAGACGGCGTCGAACAAGTGCATGTTTTTGCCACGGCCGTCGGTGAAGGTTTAAAGGGAGTGGACGAAATAATCAATACGCCGCCGCAGATGGGAACGGCGACGGCCCTAAATATTCCGCGTGACTGGGTCGTGCCGCCGTTTATTCCAGTCGGTTGGCGGACGCCGCTAAATAAGGTGCCTGGCGCTAGTTTTGAATATGGCCTATATCAGGGTGGGAAAATAGATGAGGATAGGCTGAAAAAGATAGAACAGAAACGATCGGAAACATTAAATAAAGATCCTAAGGCAAAACTGAATCATTACGACGAAGCTGAACATTATTTATCTAAGATGGATAAAGAATATCGAGAACAAATTGAAGCGCTGGCTAAGGAAGCGGGCCCAATGTCGGAACAAAATAAACTCTCTATTTGTATTCCTGTGGCCGGTCATCAGGAGGGAAAAAAGATATATGAATCACTCAAGAATTATACTTATCAGAAAGCCAAGCCGGAAGATTTCGAAATATGCTTAATGGTTAATCATCCTGACCATAATCCAGAAGGGAAGAAAATCGAACCAGATGAAACCTTGTCAGAGATAGAACGTTTTAAAAAAGATTATCCAGAGATGAATATCAAGGTTGTCTATCGGGTTATTCCTTACGAAAAAGCCAATATTGGTTTAGTTCGGAAAATGTTGAATGATATGGTTTTAGCCCGCCACCATAAGCGGGGCGAAAAGGCCGATGATTTGATTATGGTTAGCAACGACGCTGATAATCTTGGAGTCGATCCGCGTTACGTTGAAAACTTTATTAAGAGATTGGCAGCGGATCCAAAATTGGATGGTGTTTTGGGTCAGCTCGATTGGGACCCGGAAGCTTACACTAAATACCCCTTAATTCATATTGGTACCCGCCTATTCCAATATTATTCCGCCAAAGGACGCGCTGCTGGCAGGGGCATTGTTTCTAGTGGAGCTAATTTTGCTTTTAAATCCAGTATTTATGCGGGTATCGGTGGTTATCTTGATGATGTCCCTGGCGGAGAAGATGTTGCTATCGGCCAGGCGATTAGATTAGCACGCGGCGACACTTTAGAAACTCAGAGCTATGGCGGATCCGCTTCTCGTATCTTTACTTCAGCTCGCCGGGCAATTGATGTCTTAAAAAAACACAACTTAGCTCCGGTCGAACAATGGGATAAAGGGTTTAGCGCTTTTGACGATGAAATCCGAGCCATCGACTTAAAAGATGTCACTGGTGCCAATATTAATTATGATGACCCAGCGTTTCTCGATAAACTAAAGGCCGGTTTAGAATATATGATAAATCGAACCCTTGATGTTTATGAGCCAGGAGAGAAATTAGGCAAAAGCAGTTATTTTTATCAACATAATCTCATGGGTCGTCTGGGAATAAAGTGTGGCTTGGACGCTAAAGGCGACGTGATTATAACTGACATGACGAAATTAGTTGCTGGTTTAAAAATTTATCAGAAAGAAGGTGTGTTGCAACGTGATGCCCGTTCCGGCAAAATTGAAGCAAGCAAAGAGTTAAAAAAAGTACGTCAACCGCGGCAAGAAGCAGCAGATCGGAAGAAAGCAATCGCCGAAAAAAAGGCCGCCGCCGAAACAGTGGTTGAAAAAAACAATCGCCAGAGAGAATGAGACCAATCTGAAGAATTTTTATGCCTCCGATCAATTAGATCTCGCAATAGGTAAAGATGAGGGAGTGGTTAAAGAAGAAATATCCGGCGAAGATCAAAGCGATGTTGACGATGAGTATGTTAAACGTAATCAGCAAATAATTTCGGAGAATGAAACCGGTCGGGTTTCTGCTGGTTATAATAAGGTAACCCATCAGGCGGTTATCATTAAAGAGAGCCAGAAAAATCCGAATAAAAAAATTGACCCTGAGAAATATTTAGTTGATAAAAAATTTGATATCGCCTCTCTATCCCTGCCCATTAAGAGGCTGGAAAGTGATCAGAAGATTGTACGGGTTTATGAGGCGGCCGAAACCGATCTTGAGCGCTACATTAGAAGCCATGATCGTCTATCGCCAAAATTGGCATTATCGATTATTATTCGTTTGAGTGATGTTACCGGTAAACTGCATAAGCTTAATATTATTCACGGTGATATTGCTCCTAGTAATGTTCTATTGTATAGAGATGGCATAAAATTAAGTGATATCGATGATTCTTATGTTAATAATTTTATCAAAAAGGGCAGCGGAGGCAATCGCTTTATTATGGCGCCAGAAATGTTTGCTGGTGAGGAAGGAAGTAGTATTAATAAGACCGTTGATATCTACGCCTTATCCGCTGATTTATACTATATGTTAACTGGCACTTGGCCTCATAAAATTGCTGATCAAGATTTATCGCCAGAAGAGAGACAGGCAAAATATAAAGAACTGCACGAGAAAGAAAAAATTATTTATCCAGATTCAATTCCAACCGCACTTAAATCAATTTTGCAGAAGGGCCTAGCTCCAAATCCTTCCGAGAGATATCAAAGCACTGATTATTTTTTAAACGATTTATTGAAAGCCTACAATTCTTTATAATTGAGAATATTTTAAAAAAGAGCTAATTTTAGCTCTTTTTTAATATGGTTAATTTAAGTAATTTTTATATCTATTGACATATATTGAAATAAATATTATAATATATGATGTTAAAATAGGGTATATTTTAACGGTTCGTTGATAAATATATTTAATTATAGATCGGCGGTTTTAGTCCTTAAGACCGCGGGTCTATAATTAAATATCACATAATCAATCACAACTAACGGAAGTATAACATGACCTCCCAAAAATCTTTCTTCGTTTCTAATATTGGCTGGAAAATGGTAGTCAATATAATCTTTTCAATTGGTATCCTGCTCAGCGTTATTTATGCGCTTAGCTTGCTTGTCAACTTTGCCTATACTCATCGGAGCGCTGATTTGTCGAATGAGATTGCTAGAATTGCTATTATAATTATTGTCGGCGTTCTGATTCTGTTTGCCGCCTATAGCATCTTACAGTATGTTAGAGGATATATAAATTTCCCATTATTAATAGATGCACCTAGGGGGTGTATTTATCGAGATGAGAAAGTTATCATGATCGATCAGCCGCTGTTTCGCTGGGAATACTATCTTTTAAGAAAAAGAAAAAGATTGATTTATCTACCCAGTTTGGCTAGACCGATAAAAGCCATTATCTATCCGAACTCTGGCCGGCAACTGTCGCTAGAGTTTAACATCAGGTATAGGGAATTAAATCCGAAAAATATTATAAGACTAATCGGGTTTTTTGGCAGATCACGAGTGTCATCGCATTTAATTATCCCCGTCAGTACCTATAAAAAACTGGAAGCCTGGGTTAATAATGTTTCCGGCTTATCTCTACGCGGTGAGGAAGTTAAAAAGCGTTTACTGAGGGACTTAGGCAGTTATTTTGATAAAACTCCCCTCAAGATCACTTCAGCTGAATTCTTAACCGTCAGGCTCAATGCTTGAATTTGGCATCCGTTGTTGCCTAAACGTTATTAATTACCTGGAGATTTTGATCCCAGGCATATCATCACTATTAAAAAAGGATCTGATAATGTTAAATGATTGGAAATCATTTGTGACATCATTCATAATGATCATGGTCTATCTTATAGTATCATTGAATTTATTCTACATTCTCTGGTTGACCAAAGATCACTTCAACGGCTATATGATTGTGAGAGTAATGGATATTTTTTGGATATTTATTATGGGCTTTTCGTTTATATGGCTGATCGGCGCAAATTGGCGGCCGTTAGTTTTCACTGCAGAAAATTTTTGTATTTATGACGTTAAGTCGCAAAAAGTTCTAAAAATCATAGAACAGATGCAGTGGTTTTTCTGGGAGAAAAAGAGATCGTCTAATAGTAACGAGCAAATCGTCTATCTGCCAGAAGATGGTGAAATTAACACCACCGTATCATTGGATACCGGGGAATATTTTTGTTTAAGTTTTGGTATCAGATATCGAGACTTCAATGAAAAGACGGTCGAAAGGCTTATCGGTTTTTTTGGGACTAATATTGCTAATCCCACATTGCCTAAAAGAACAAGACTGCGGATAAAGGCTTGGTTAGAGCATAATAGACCAAATCCTGAAAATGGAAACTTCACGGCTCAGATGTCAGACGACTTAAAAGAGTATTTCGAAGAAACGCCCTTACGATTAACTCATGCTGGCTTCTATCATAAACCGGAGTATGTATTCGATTGGCACATATTGTCTGTCGGTTTAGTAATAATTGGTAGCAATATCCTTGATCGTGTCTCCTCTTTCTTCCAGGATATTTATCAAGAATGTGATTTACATTACTATACTAATCCCGAAATATCCCCTATGGTTAATAATCTATGGCATTTATAGTCATTTCTATAACCCGCGGTACAAACCACGGGTTTTTTTATTTTCTTGCTTTAATACCTAAAATAAGTTAAAATTTTAATAGTAAAATAGATAAAATTATTAAAATAAACGAGCATAATCGTCTACTTTTTTATGTTAAGAACTCATACTTGTGGTGAATTAAATACCTCTAATATTGGCCAAAAAGTAGTTTTAGCCGGTTGGGTCAATAGCGTCCGTAACCATGGCGGTCTAGTTTTTGTCGACCTGCGTGATCGTTATGGTTTAACTCAGGTCAAGTTTGACCAGGCCGGTAACCGGAAGGCGGCCGAGCTAGCGGAAAAATTGCATAATGAGTGGGTGATAAAAGTGAGCGGCGCAGTCGAAGCGCGTCCGTCCGATATGGTTAATACTAAAAATACTACCGGAGCCGTTGAAGTCTTGGCGGCGGAGTTAGAAATACTCGGTCAGGCCAAGACTCTCCCTTTTGAAATTAATGAAGAAAAAAACGCGGAAGCCAACGAATCTTTACGTTTAAAATATCGTTTTATTGATTTACGCCGTCCGAAATTACAGAAAATGTTGGCTGTCAAAGACGAATTTATAACCTATATCCGTGAATATTTTCATAAGCAGGGTTTTATCGATGTCCAGACACCGATCTTAGCTAATTCTTCGCCGGAAGGGGCGCGCGATTTCTTAGTCCCGTCCCGCCTTTATCCCGGCAAGTTTTATGCTCTGCCACAAGCGCCGCAACAGTTCAAACAATTATTAATGGTCGGCGGCGTCGATCGATATTTTCAAATTGCCGCTTGCTTTCGCGACGAAGATCCGCGCCTTGATCGGGCTTATGGTGAATTTTATCAATTAGATATGGAAATGAGCTTCGTCGATCAGGAAGATATTTTTAAGATTATGGAGCCGCTCATGAAAGATTTAACCGAAAAATTTAGCGCTAAGAAGGTGAGTAATCTGGCCGCGGACGGACGCTTTCTGCGTCTTTCCTGGCGCGAAGCGATGGAAAAATATGGGAGCGATAAACCGGACTTACGTTTTGATTTGGCAATTAAAAATATTAGCGATACGGTTAACGGTTGCGGTTTCTCGGTTTTCGATGAAGCTCTAAAAAATAAAGGAGTCGTCCATGCCTTGAAAGTAGACGGTGGCGCTAAATTCACGCGTAAAGAAATTGATGAACTAACGGAAATCGCCAAAAAAAGAGGCGCGAAGGGCTTAGCCTATTTGACGGTCAAGGAGGGTAAAGTCAGTGCGCCGTTGGCCAAATTTTTAACGCCCGAAAAATTACAGGAAATAGTCGCAGCTTGCGAGGCTAAAGAGGGAGATATCGTTTTCTTCGCGGCCGATGCCTGGCGAACGGTTTGCAATATCCTGGGCCTTATTCGCAATGAAGTTGCTAATCGCCTAAATTTAAAAGATAATAGCCAGGCGGTATGGCTCTGGATTGTTGATTTTCCGATGTATGATTATTCTGATCTTGAAGAGGGCCGAATAGACTTCGGCCATAACCCTTTCTCTATGCCACAAGGCGGCCTGAAAGCTTTAGAAGAAAAGTCTCCGCTTGATATTTTAGCTTATCAATTTGACTTAGTTTTAAACGGTTTTGAAGTATCAAGCGGCGCTATTCGTAACCATGAACCGGAAATAATGTATAAGGCTTTTGAAATCGCGGGTTATAGCCATGAGGACGTCGATAAGCGTTTTGGCGCGATGATCAACGCTTTTTCCTACGGCGCCCCGCCTCATGGCGGTAATGCTCCCGGTATTGATCGGATCCTGATGGTCCTAAA
>Ga0172367_10007807_pt1 | contig 12136 bp, 7 predicted proteins | sample Lak10m_FD_114542 | JGI IMG/M metagenome (GOLD analysis project Ga0172367, IMG submission 114542) | Freshwater microbial communities from Kabuno Bay, South-Kivu, Congo - kab_022012_10m | ecosystem: Environmental > Aquatic > Freshwater > Lake | place: Democratic Republic of the Congo: South-Kivu...
GACGGCTGTGTTGATTCACTCCGTGCGACGCGAGAAGGATCAGATCGTGTTCGAGTGGTACCGTGGTTTCACTCGATACCAAGTTCAATGGACCTCCGCCTTCGGCATGCCCTGGAACGATCTGGGCCCACCCACCACCGATCTGAGCCTCACCACCCCCATCACCCCAGACACTCGCTTCTTTCGCGTGATCGGAAAGCTGGATTGACCACCGCGCCACAATGGAGAGCGGGCATCCCTGACCGACTCGGGAGGGCCCTTCACGCCAACCTGCTCACAAGCGCCACCCAACCGGACAAGCATGTCCGCGCTCCGTTCGATCTCACTCTCCTCACCCGCACGCCCCCGCCGCTCCAGTCACCGCCGCGTACCCACCCGGAACAACTGGCTCGCAGTGCGGATGAATAGGGCACCGTCCGTGACGGCGTACGAGGCGAGTGAACGTTCGCCCATGTCGTTTTTCGCAAGCACCTCAAACGCATTGCCCGAGCCGATAACAATCCCCACGCCTTCCTCGTTCTGAAGATAAATCCGACCGTCCGCCCACAACGGCGATGCCGAATAATTCCCGCCCGCACGTTCCTGCCAAAGCTGCGCACCCGTCGCAGCATCCACGCACGTCACCATTCCCGAGTCCGACACCATGTAAAGCCTCTGGTCGTGGAACAGCAACGACGGCGTGTTCGGAGCGCCGCGGGTCTCCTTCCACACCACGTGGGTGTCCGTGACATCGCCGCTCCCGCCCGGTTTGATCGCCATCACCATCGGACGGTCGTAGCCCGTCGCAATATAGAGCAAGCCGCCCGCATACACCGGCCGCGGCACAACCGAATAGCCCTCACCGTATCGAACCCGCCACAGTTCACGACCGTCCTTCGGATCGTAGGCACACACCGCCCCACTGCCCGGGCTGATGATCTGTTTGCGTCCCTCAAGCTCAATCACCGTGGGCGTGCAAAAGGAAAACTTCCGCTTCGCATCCGTCACTCGCAGCGTCTTCCATCGCACCTTTCCAGTCGACTTCTCCAGCGCGACCACGAACGGGTCCTCCGCACCGTCACAGCTAAACACGAGCAGGTCGTCCACGACCGCAGGCGATCCGCCGTTACCATGGATCGGGACGTAAGCTAGTTCCGACGTTTTCCACAGCACCCGACCGCGCAAATCCAGCGAGGCCGTACCAAAATGTCCGAAATGCACAAACACTCGGTCCTTCTCAACAATGGGCGTCGGACTGGCATTCCCGTTCTTCTGATGAATTCCAGGAACCTTCGTCGCGTTGAAGACTTCAGTCTGCCAAAGCACGCGGCCACTCTTCGCATCGACACACAACGCAACGAGCCTCAGCCCTTCCTGGTCCCCGGCCTTGATCGCAGAAGTGAGGTACAGTCGACCCGCACGCAAAGCGGGCGACGACCACCCCTGTCCCGGGATCGTGGTGCGCCACACAATATTCGACGCAGGCGTTCCAGGCACGGCGTTCCAGAAAAGCGGAAGCCGCTTCGCATCGGACACCCCCTGGTGCCCTGGACCACGAAACTCAGGCCAATCGCTCGCCGCAAACGCCACCGAATGCGCAACACAGAACGCCACGAACAGCGCTCCGGCGCGGACCTTCAAGAAACCAGGGATACTCATGGAACGTGAGCTTATTTAGGAGCCTCAGCGTTGGCAATAGGCGGCGGCATCTTGCTGCCCAACAGAATATAATGCCAAATCGCCTGCAACTGCTTCGCCGCATCACCCTCGTAAACCTCCGTCAGCGGACTTTTTCCCTGATCAAAATAAACCGGCATCTTGGTTTGAGGATCCACGCGCAGCGGGTTCAAAAGCCACCGACGAAAATAATCAATCTGCAACCGCTCACTGGCGTAGGCCAAATTGATCCCTGCGCTCTCAAACACTTGGGTCGGGGCCATCGCCGCCACGCCATGACAAGAAATGCAAGAGAACCCGCCGTCGGAGGACACCAACCGACGCCCCTGCGCCGACGCCTCCTCGTCCACCGCCGAATCCGGCGACGTTCGCCCGGCATAACCATGTCGATGAGCAAGCCCCGTCCCCATCGGCTCAGCGTAGGCTTTGAACCCCGGCATGCGTGACTCGATCCACGGACGCGGCTTATAACTTACCTCGCCCGCGATGAACGATCGCATCCATTCCGGCCGCAACTTCTCACCTACAATCGGTAAAACCGGAAAACCATCGAACTTGCCGTGACACTCTGTGCACTGGAGTAACCGCGTGTGTCGTTCCGCAAACTCCACCGGGACGTGGCGCTGCAAGGAAAGTCGGTCCCCCTCAAGAAACATTCTCAACGCGAGGCGATCCGCTTCAGCCAACGCGAACCGTGGCGACCGCGAGGTCGGGTCAACGGCACTCGCCAAGCAATGCTTCAGCAGCCTGTCGCCCTTGAGCGAATCCAGCTCCGGAGCCTGGTGACGATTTCCGGTCCCCGGCCCATGGCAACTCTGGCAACCGCGCGTTTGAACCAGCTCCTTGCCATTCTCCACCCGTGCTGGATCCACCGACACCGCGTTCGTTCGAGTCGGGCTCGAAGCCAACAGGAATGCAGCGACGTTCAAGGATTCTTCGATCGTGAACCTAAAGTTGGGCATGCGAATCCACCGGAAATGTTCGTGGGGCGAGCGCAAGAAACTCGCGAGCGCGCCCGATGAAAACTTTTCCCCAACCCATTTGAGCGAAATCTTTCCCTCCACCGACGCGGAGCTAGCCGGATCTTCGTGGCAGGCGACGCAATGCAAGCCTGCAAACAACTTCCGCCCCACATCCACCGCGTCTGCCGTGCTGGATTTTTCTTCCACAGCCAGCGCGCCCGAGGTTTTCAGCGAGGCTAAATAATGAGCAATCGCCTCAGCCTCACTGGATGCGCTCGCCCCGTGTAGGATCGTTGGCATCTGGGCTCCTGGGCGCAACTGGGTCGGGTTCAGGATCCATTTCGACATCCATTCGACATTGCGACGCGAACCGATTCCTTCGAACGACGGGGCGTCCACAGCCAACTCCGGCACACCGCCCTTGAACGAAGGCGTATGGCACTTCGCACAACGAAGGTTTAGAAACAGCTCCCGACCGCGATGTCGTTGCACCGCTTTCTCAAATTCCGGTGTGGGCAGAAACTTGAGCGCGGAGGAGTCGATCGGTTCCACCGGCACCTCGTCGGAGGACCAGAGCACACGGAGCGTCGAGCCGCCTGTCGCGGGGCTCGTGAAGGTTACCTTAATGGCGTTCGCTCCCTTGGTCAGTCGAACCGGTTTCCCAGCGACCGGCTCCCCCTTCGTGTTGGTAGCCTCCAAAGCCACGCTTCCGTTCACCTCGATTTTAACTTCGCCTGCCACCACCGCATGAAAAGTATAATCAGCGCGCAAATCCACCGACACCAATCCCTCCCACAAAGCCGTAAAACGCCCGGGCGCGACAAACGGTGACGGCGGCTCCCCAGCGGCCACGTGCAGCCAGAGGTTGGGCGACACGGTGATGTCATTCCCCGCATCGGTCTTGAAGGTAAGCGACAACCCTTGGCTTCCTTTGGCCTCCGCCGCACGCGCTAGGTCGGGGAGCGTCGTGCTCAACATCACGGCGACCAAAAGCATCAAGGTTGAGAACCAGCCGCCCCAACGTTGCTGGTAGAATCGGTGGGGCAGACCTCCGACCTGCCGATTCACCGAGCCTCCAGAACCGCGTCGAGCTCCCATGGAAGCACGTGTCATCTGGCCGACCAAACGTCCGCCACACAGGCGTCGAGGCTCTAACGCTTCCCACAGCCTCCAGAGGCACATCCTGAAAAAAAACTTCATCACACCGACGAGGTTGCAAGGCCCCATCGCACTGTCAAGGATGCGCGATTCTCCAGCCCCCCGACTTCCACAAACCCCACCTCCCCTCTGCGCCCTCTTCCCCCTTCGCGCCTCCGCGTTAAAAACTCCCCCACGCTCCAAGCCCTGGGAGCGCCGGCACCCCTGCCGGCCTCAGGAGGCCCATCGTCCTCCCCACCCACAAACCCACCTCTGCGCCCTCTCCCCCCTTCGCGCCTCCCCGTTAAAACTCCCCCACGCTCCAAGCCCTGGGAGCGCCGGCACCCCTGCCGGCCCTCGGGAAGCCCATCGTCCTCCCCACCCACCAACCCACCTCTGCGCCCTCTTCCCCCTTCGCGCCTCCGCGTTAAAAACTCCCCCACGCTCCAAGCCCCGGGAGCGCCGGCACCCCTGCCGGCCTCCCACGCCTCGGCGTGAACTAACCTCGACGCTTCGGCCGCCGCCAGCCATCATCACCACCACGAACCCAGCCCACACACAAGCGTTCAAACCAAGTCCACACCAACTTCTCCCCACCATCCCCATGAAGGTTCCACCCCGCTCCCTTTGGCTCTGCTGGCTCCTCGTCTCAGCCCTCCCTACCCACAGCCAATCCCAGTCGCCCCCAGCCACACCCAACCCATCCCCAGTGTTCAAGGCCGGCTTCGCCGAACGCGACATCACACCCGACCTCGGCATGGAAGCTCCCGGTGGCTACGGCAAGGATTTCCACCGCTCCTTTCACGACCCTTGCAAAGCCCGCGCCGCCGTCTTCGATGATGGTAAACAACGCGTCGCGATCGTGGGTATCGACCTCCTCTTCGTCACACGACACCTCACCCTCAAAGCGCGCGAAGCAATCCAGACCCGCTGCGGAATCCCAGCCGACCACATCCTAATCACCGCCTCCCACTCCCATTCCTCAGGGCCCATCGGAATGAGCAAGCCCGGCGACTTCGACAACGCCCCTCCCCTCGTCCAAGATCTCGCCAACAACAAATCGATCGTCTCCAACCCCGGTTACACCCAACGCCTCATCGCACAAATCACCGAAGCCGCCGTCGCCGCAAACCAGAACCGTGTCGACGCCAAAGCCGCCTTCGGCTATGGCCATGAAGATAAGGTCTCTTTCAACCGACGTCTGCGCATGAAGGGTGGCCTCACCTTCTCCCACCCCGGCGCGGGCAACCCCGACGTCCTGGGCTACGCCGGCCCCATCGACCCCCAGGTCGGTGTCATCGGGGTCTGGGATCTTAAAGGCAACCTCCTGGGAGTGACCGTCAACTTCGCGTGTCACGCCACCACGAATCCCGGCGGTATCTCCGCTAATTGGGTCGGTTCCATGGAACAAACCCTCCGCGCCTCCACCGGCAATGGTGCCCTGCCCGTCGTCTTCCTCCAAGGGGCCTGTGGCGATATCACCCAGGTCGACAACCTCGCCCAATACCAAAACCCTTCCGCCGAGGAATGGTGGAATATCGTCGGCGGCCGCGTCGGTGCCGAGGCCTTCAAAACCCTCCTGCTCATCCGACGCGCCGCAAGCCCCAACATCCCCGTCGACGCCCGCTCGAAAATCTGGAAAGCAAAACGTCGACTCCCGTCACCCGAGAAAGTTCAACGTGCCACGGCTCTCGTCTCGCAAAACCCCAAGGAGGTAGGCGACACCGAATGGACCTTCGCCAAAGAAACCGTGCTGCTCGACGCCATGGCCAAGGCACGCCCTGAAGTCGAAGTCGAGGTTCAAGCCCTACAAATCGGCCCCGCCGTGCTCGTCACGAACCCAGCCGAGTATTTCGTTCAATACGGTCTGGACATCAAAAAGGGCTCCCGGTTCCCGTTCACGTTTCCCGTCGAACTCTCCAATGGCATCGTCGGATACGTGCCGACCGAGGAAGCCATGAGCGCAACCGGCGGCGGTTACGAAACCCGCCTCACCGCCTACAGCAACCTCGAGGTCTCCGCCGGCCGAACCATGGCCGACGTCGGCATCGAACTCGCCAACCAACTAACTCCCGGCCCCGTCCCAACCCCACCCCCAGCGCCGCCCTTCCGCTCCCCGTGGGCCTATGGAAACCGCCCACCCGAGCTGCGATAGCCGTCCCTAACACATACAACTCACCGCGTGCGCGTCGATCAACCTAGCCCACATCCAGCTCGTTGAACCCGCGCGAACCCAAAGTCGTATCGCATGATGTGCACTCCCTCGTCTCAGAACTCTTTCAGCATCCCTGAGAGCGCCAATACGCCTGTCGGCTCCCCTCGGCTTCCCCGCCCATGAACCATCCTCTGCCCTCCCCTGTAGGCCGTGTGCCCTCACACGGCGTGGCCGCCTCGCTCGACGCTGTAGGCCGCGTGCACTCGCGCGGCGTTGTCACCCCACCCCTTGGTCGCAAGGCCCTGGGACCGCCGGCACCCCTGGCGGCTCGGGGACCCCAAGTCAACTAGCCCCAACCCAAGGACCGCGGCGTTCACGCCGCTTCAGCGTCCGCCAACCCAGCGCGTCCACCTCCTCGAGACACCCTCGAACGTCGCACACCAAAGCGGCATCAACCCCGCGCCCACCCGCCCCTTTACCGATCCCCTTTTTCCGCTTTCAAGTTTCCGGCACCCGCGTATGATCCAGTCCTTGGATCGGTTTTAAAGCCGGCCCAGGGATCTGATTAGAATCTGGAATTATGCCACTGACACACACACGAGACCTATTCGCGAAAGCGCTGAAAGGCAAATACGCCCTCGGAGCTTTCAACGTCAACAACATGGAGCTCCTCCAGGCCATCATTGAGGCTTGCGAAGAAGAAAAAGCTCCCGTCATGCTCCAAATCTCCAAAGGAGCTCGTCAGTACGCCAACCCCGTCTACCTCAAAAAATTGATCGAGGCCGCCGTCAGCCTCTCCAACATCCCCATCGCCGTTCACCTCGACCACGGCGATTCCTTCGAACTATGCAAAGAATGCATCGATGAGGGTTTCACCAGCGTCATGATCGACGCCTCCCACGAACCCTTCGAGAAAAACGTCGAAATCTGCCGCAAGGTCGTAGACTACGCCCACAAGCATAACTGCGTCGTCGAAGGCGAACTCGGCCACCTCGTCGGAGCTCAGTTCGACGACGGCGAAGAAGGCGGTAACTACTCCTCAGGCGGTCACTACACCCACCCCGATGAAGCCGTCACCTTCGTCCGCGAATCCGGTGTCGATTCGCTCGCTATCGCCATCGGCAACTCCCACGGCGCTTACAAATTCAAGGGCGAACAACACCTCGACCTCGAACGTCTCAAGGCCATCAAAAAAGCCCTGAGCGACGCCGGTCTCGGCGACTATCCTCTCGTCCTTCACGGCGCCTCCAGCGTCCCCAAGGATCTCGTCGTCGAAATCAACAAATACGGCGGTAAAATGGGTGAGGACACCGCCGGTGTCCCCGAGTCCGATATCGAAGTCGCCCGCCGCGTGGGTTGCACCAAGGTCAATATCGACACCGACCTCCGCATCGCTATGACCGCCGCTATCCGCAAGGTCTTCGCCGAAAACCCCAAGGAATTCGATCCTCGCAAATACCTCGGCCCCGCCCGCAAAGCCGTCAAAGACTTGGTCCGCCACAAGATCAAGAACGTGCTCTGCTGCGCCGGCCACGCGTTCGACTAAACCGACGCCACCCAACCTCACGCTCTCTCCCACCCAAGGGCGCGTTTCTCAACGCGCCCTTGTTTTTTGCCCAGACCCGATCGCACACCTTCAGGGATAAAGCTGGAAAATCTGAGACCTCAGTCTAACGTTCACCAACGTTACTAAGTCCACGTGGATCCCGTCCTACATCTCCAGCGCGTCTCCAAATCGTACCCGGTCGGCACCGGTGTCGAACCGCTCACGGTTCTGCACGATGTGTCCTTCCAAGTCCTACCCGGAGAATCCATCGCCGTCGTCGGTCCCTCGGGCTCCGGCAAAAGCACCCTGCTCAACATTCTCGGAACACTCGATCGCCCGTCCAGCGGCCAGATTATCTTCGACGGCCTCACCCTCACCCAGCTCGACGATCTCGCGCTCGCCGATGTGCGCAATAACCGAATCGGCTTCATCTTCCAGTCGCATCACCTCCTGCCTCACTGCAACGTCCTCGAAAACGTGCTGGTTCCTACCCTCGCCCGATCCTCTCGCATACGTCCGTCCCAAGCCATCGATCGAGCCCGCAAACTCCTGGATCGTGTCGGCCTCTCCCACCGCCTCTCGCACCGACCCAGCCAACTCTCCGGCGGGGAACGCCAACGTGTCGCTGTCGTTCGTGCCCTCATCAACGAACCTAAAATGATTCTGGCCGACGAACCCACCGGAGCACTGGACCAAACTTCAGCCCATAATCTCGCCAGCATGCTCGTCGAGCTCAACCACGAAACCGGCATCACCCTGATCGTGGTCACCCACGCCCCGAACCTCGCCGCACGCATGGCCCGACGCTTCGAAACCCGAGACGGCACCCTGCGCGAAGCCTAACCTCTCTTCGTTTGAAGCTCCTCCGCCCCACCGCCGCTCTCCTGCTCGCCGCAGGATTCGTTCTCGCGCAAGCACAGCTCGCTCACCCAGCCTCCTACACCTTCAAACATCCCCAGCTCCGAACCGTCCTCACCGATCGCACCCCACCTGCTCCACCACCCGCCTCACCCGCCTCTTCCCCCGCTCCACCTCAACCGGTCATTGCCCAGTTCCAAGGCTCTGCCGAAGTTGTCCGTCTCACACATCGTATCGTCCTTCAAGCCTCGACGCCTCAGCGGCTCAAAGAGCTCGTTAACGATCCAGCCCTGGCGCTGTCCGTCTCCCGCACCCTGTCCGACACCCTCGTCATCCTCGAATCCACCGACGCCTCTTCCGCAGCCGAAACCGCAGCCAAGCTTTCCCAGCTCGAAGGCGTCGAGGTCTGCCATCCGGTCATGCACCGCGACCTGCGCCGTCACTCCCCCTATGCGCTGGCTCCCAATGACCCCTTCTTCTTCCGCCAATGGTATCTCGAAAATCGGAACCCAACCAACGGACTCAAATCCGGCCTCGATCTCGACATCCGCTCCGCTTGGACCATCTCACGCGGGGCCGGTGTGATCATCGGCATCGGCGATGACGGAATCGATTCCCAACACCCCGACCTCGCTCCAAACCTCGCCGCAGGCTTGCAACACAGCTTCGTCAATCTCTCCGACAATGGCGACCCTCAGGGCTTCGACTCCAATCACGGAACCGCCGTCGCCGGCATCGCCGCCGCCGCCGGCAATAACAAAACCGGCATGAGCGGTGTCGCCCCCGCCTCAAAGCTCGCGAGCTGGGTCATCTTCGGCAACAACAACAGCGTCGCCACCGAAGAGAGTTTCATGGACATGTTCCAGTACCGCTCAAACGTTGTCTCCGTCCAAAATCATAGCTGGGGCAATCCAAGAACCACTCAGCTCGACGTCGGCGTGCTCGAAAACCGTGGCATCTCAAACGCAGTTACGTTCGGTCGCGGTGGCCTGGGCTCAATCATCGTTCGTTCCGCAGGTAACAACCGTATCGACCTCGGCAACATCAATGACGATGCCTACGCCAATAACCCCTTAGTCATGGCTGTCGGCGCCGTGCGCTCCGATGGCCAGACCACGCGCTACACCAACCCAGGAGCCTGCCTGCTCCTCTCGGCTCCCAGCGCCGAGTCCAATGAGGCCACGACCGCAGTCGATCCCGCGTTTCCTTCCATGCTCACCACCGATCGCGTGGGTGCCGACGGCTTCAACTCGCAGCTCAGTGACACCAACCCCGAGCTTGCCGACTACGGCTTCGATGCCACCGGCTTCAGCGGCACCTCAGCCGCCGCCCCGCAGATCTCCGGCCTCGCCGCCTTGATGCTCTCCGCCAAACCGCAGCTCGGTTACCGAGACGTCCAACAGCTCCTCGTCCTCAGCGCGCGCCAAACCCACGTCGGAGACCCCGACCAACGCACCAACCGCACCGGGCTCGTCTTCAGTCATAACACCGGCTTCGGCGTCCCCCGCGCAGGACTCGCTCTCCGCCTCGCCAAGGATTGGTCCAATCGCCCGCCCGTCACCATCATCTCGGTTTCCACCAATCGCGTCCTCGACCTGCCTGACGATGGCCTCCGAGTCATCGCCAACGGCCCCTCGGTTCCAACCAATCTCCTGTCCTTCGGTAGCACCCCAAGTCTGGGGCCGCACCCAGACGACCCCACCGAACTTCTACCCATGGTCGATGTCGGGTTGGCCTCAGAAAAAATCACCACCAATCTCCAAGGCAAAGGGGCTCTCATCTTTCGAAGCACTCCCGAAATCGCCGCTAACGACTCCGTCAGCCACACCTTCTCCAACAAAATCGCACAAGCCGCCCTAGCCGGCGCCTCGTTCGCCATCGTCTGCAATAATCGAAACTCCACCGAACGGGTCATGATGGCCGAAACGGATTTCGTTCCCATCCCCGCCGTGTTCATCGATCAAACGAAAGGCGAAGCCCTGCGTCTGCTGCTGAAACAACACCCCGAAACCAAGGTTGGGTTGTCGCTCTCCTCCGCACGGTACCAAATCGAAGTGAAGGACTCTCTGCTCATCGAACGCGTGGGACTCCAACTGTTCTCGAGTCACCGCCGACGCGGAGATCTGCGCGTCACCCTCGTCTCTCCCTCCGGCACCCGAAGCATCCTGCAACGTCGTGGCTTCGACACCACCGCAGGGTTCGGTAACTGGACCTATTACTCCGTCCAACATCTCTGGGAAAATTGCGCCGGCCTCTGGTCCGTCGAAATCACCGACGAAGACATCGGCTCCGTGGGATCTGTCAGCGGAGCCACACTGATCATCTCGGGCCTACCGATCTTGGACTCAGACCGCGACGGCCTCGATGACGCCTGGGAACAGCGGAGTTTCGACTCGCTCAATCAGGGTCCGGCTCAGGACTTCGACGGGGACGGTTGGAGCAATCTGGTCGAGCAATTGCGCGGAACCGACCCCACCCGCAATCAAAACCAGCCGCTGCTCACTCTCTCGTCCTGGAGTTCAGATGTGCTCCGTCTCAGCTGGAACAGTTCCCCCAATCAAGTCTGGCAGGTGCGCGAATCCGCAGCTATCACCGGGCCGTTCACCGGTTTAAATCCACTCCAAATCCAGGGGGGATTTCCCGAGACCGAACTTATGGTCCCGGGAAATCTCTCAAAAGGGACTCACTTCTTTGAACTGCGCCCCGCGCCGTAGCCTCGGATAAACCCGATGCACTGGGCCACATCGGGCACCGAATGATCCCAGTTGAACTCGTATTCAATCGAGATGTTGCCGTCGAACCGTTGATTCCTCAACTCGTCCAACACCGCCGCAATGTCCGACACCCCCATTCCAAACGGCATATCGTGACCGCTCGGCGCAAACTCGCTGAGATCTTTGAGGTGACTGCTGATCACCCGCCCCTTCAAGATCTTCAGCGCATCCACAGGCTTCACTCCAGAACGGACATAATGGCCAATGTCCGCGCATGCTCCAAATCGTGAGTCGCGGTCCTTCACCAACGACAGCACGTAATCCGGGTCCCACAACCGATAACTCGCGTCGTTAGGTTTTCGCGGATGGTTGTGGATCGCCACCTTGATGTCGTATTCCTTGATAAGCTTCTCCACCACGTCCATCGAATCGATCTTCGGCTCGATCGTGATCGCAGGCATGCCCATCTTCTTAGCAAACTCGAACACCTTCCTGGCCACCGCCTCATCGCCCCCAAAACCTCCCACGACACCAAAGTTCACCGCCATCAATCCGTGCTTGTCCAACTTGGCCTTCAAACGTGTGATGTTCTCATCCGATAAACTCTGGTCGAGCTTCAGTCCGCCATCCTCCAATGAAAATCGTTGCCCAGGGTAGAACTCGATCACCTTACCTCCCGCCGCCGCCGTCTTCTCAATCGCTTCAAATGCGCTGAATCGGTTAAAGGTGTACGACTGGCAGCCCATCGCAAATCCCGAAATCTTGTATTGCTCAGGAATAGGAACGCCAGCAGTAGCCGCCAAACAGGCCAATGCGGCAAAGGTCGTCAGAAATTTCAGTCTCATGGATTCAAGCGGTTGCGTCCCACGCCTCGCACCGCTCACCAGAGCCAAATGCACAGCACGAATAGGACGGTTGTGTTTCCCCAATCTTCCCAAGTCGCACCCGCGAAGTCGATCGCTTTTCCACCTCCCCTCTGCGCCCTCCCACGGCTGATTCATCTGGTTTTGGGGTGGGAAGGCTAAAGCCTCGGGAGACGGGCTTGTTACGCAACCCTGTCCGAGAGTCGGCGTGCCGTTGGTTTTTGAGTCCGTAACGGCGCCCGACA
>Ga0172367_10007808_pt1 | contig 12136 bp, 10 predicted proteins | sample Lak10m_FD_114542 | JGI IMG/M metagenome (GOLD analysis project Ga0172367, IMG submission 114542) | Freshwater microbial communities from Kabuno Bay, South-Kivu, Congo - kab_022012_10m | ecosystem: Environmental > Aquatic > Freshwater > Lake | place: Democratic Republic of the Congo: South-Kivu...
CTCGACCAGGTGGGCCCGATGACCCGCAGCGTGCGCGACGCGGCGCTGATGCTCGACTGCATGAGCGGGCTCGATGCGCGCGACAGCACCACCGCGGATCGCCCGGCGACCGCGCTCGCGGCGACCGTCGAACGACCGATTGAGGGCCTGCGAGTGGGCATCCCGCGCCAGTACGTGAGCGGCGCGAACGATCCGGAGGTGAACGCCGCCGTGCAGGCCGCGGCCGATGCCTACCGCGCCATGGGCGCGACCATCGTCGAGGCGGACCTGCCGCTCACCGACGTCGGCATCAGCACCTACTACGTGATCGCGCCGGCCGAGGCGTCGAGCAACCTCGCGCGCTACGACGGCATCCGCTACGGGCACCGTGCGCAGCTGAGGCCGGGCGAGGACCTATTCACGCTCTACGCGCGCAGCCGCAGCGAGGGCTTCGGCCCCGAGGTGCAGCGGCGCATCATGCTGGGCACGTACATGCTCTCGAGCGGCTACTACGACGCGTTCTACAAGCGCGCGCTGCAGGTGCGCCGGCGCATCAAGGAGGAGTTCGACCGCGCGTTCGCGGAGTGCGACGTGCTGCTCGGGCCCACCGCGCCGACCCCCGCCTTCGGCTTCGGCGCCAACGCCGACCCGCTGGCCATGTACCTCTGCGACGTCTATACGGTGAACACCAACATCGCGGGGATCTGCGGCGTGTCGCTGCCGGCGGGGCACGCCGTGCGCGACGGGAAGCACCTGCCGATCGGCGTGCAGCTGCAGGCGAACGCGTTCGAGGAGGACCGGCTGCTGCGCGCGGCGCGGATGCTCGAGCGCGCGTTCGCGGAGCGAAACGCGAAGGCGCGGCCCGCGGTCTCGGCGTGAGCGTCAGGACGCGGGCGGAACGTCCGGCTGCGGGCGCTTGATGGACCCGAGGCGGCGGAGTTCCTTGGTGACGGCATCGGTGAAGGCGCGGTCGCGGGCCTCGTCCGGGAAGGTGCCCAGCTGCGCACCCACGGTGATGCTGCCCTCGGCGCCGCGCCGGACGGTGACCGTGCCCTGCTGCCCATCCGCCAGGATGGTCGAGCCGACCACCGTGTCCGCGGTGCGCTGGTAGGCAGCCACGCCGACGAACGAGCGCTTGGACACGTTGGTCACTGCCATCTCCACATCGTCCCAGCGGACGCCGTCGGCGGCGGGGAGCAGCGGCCGCGCCTGGTATCCGGCCGTGGTCGCGGTCATCGCATCCTCGGCGCGGCCGGCGCGCGCACCCGCAAGCACGACGGACGGATCAAAGCGATCGCCCGGGGCTCGACGGTTGGTGGTGGCGGCATCCGGCGCGCAGCCAGCGCCCGAGGCGATCAGCGCAATCGATGCCCACCGATAAAAGCGGGCCTTCGGCGAGTTGGCAGGCCGGCAGCGGAGCACGCGCCGGATGGTATCGGGGCAGCCCGTCGACGGCCGATACGATCAAACGGACCCGGCCCCGCCGGACCGCACACGCCATGGTCTTCGGACTCCATCCTGGCCGCCCCGGCCGTTCGGGCCGCCGCGTCCGGCTGCGCCGGAAGCTCCCGAGGCAGACCTCGCCGGTCCTGCTGTGGCTGCGCGACGAACGCAACCTGAGCGCGGTGCTGGTGGTGGCGGCCTTCATCGGCGCGGCCACCCTGCTCGCCGCGTGGGCCGACCGCCTTCCGCGGGAATTCGCGGGCCAGCGCGTGGCCGGCAGCCGGGTCAACCGCGTGGAGTACAGCGACGTCGACGAGGCGGCCACCGGGCGCCGCCGCGACGAGGCCCGCAAGGCGGCACCGCTGGTGTTTGCCGCGAGCACCGACTACCTGCAGCGCATGCAGGGCGAGATCGAGGGCCTGCCGCTCCTGGTGCGAGACAAGCAGTCGCTGGCGGAGGTGCCCGAGACCACCTCGGAGCGCTACGGGCTGGACGAGGAGTCGTTCCAGGCGCTGCGCGAGCTCGACGAGGCGCACGAGCTCGACGAGTGGCGCAAGTGGACGGACCGCCTGATCGGCACCCTGACCACCGGCGTGCCGCTGGTGTCCGGCGCGGAGTTCGACGCGTACTCCACGGCCGCGCGCCGCATCGCGGTGGTTGCGCCGCGACCCGATGTGCCCGGCGACCGCGCACGCACCGCGCCCCTCGGCCGCGGCGCCATCGAGCTGCGGACCGACGACCCCGGCCCGATGCGGTCGCGGCTGATGGCCGAGGCCACCGAGTCGGGATTCCCGCTTTCGCTCGCGCGCGTGGCGGTGGCGCCGATCGTGGCCGAGCCGAAGCCGACCGTCGCACTCGACGCCGAGGCGACGCGCAAGTCCGCGGACGAGGCCGCGTCATCGGTGGCGCCCGTGCTGGAGGTGCACCGACGCGGCGAGGCCATCTGGGTGCCGGGCGACATGCTCTCGCAGGCGCAGGTCGACCGCGCGGCGGACGAGAGGCGCCGCCACGCGGAGGCGCTCGGGACGCGCGGCTCGCTCGGGCTGCTCGCCGAGTCGGCGGGCATCGCGCTGGCGCTCGGGCTCCTTGCCGCCACGCTGGTGGCCCACCAGGACCTCGGGATCTTCAGGGACTGGCGCAAGCTGGCGTCGCTGCTCGCCCTGGTGCTGCTGCCGGCGGCCGCCGGCACGGCGATCGCCGCCGTGTACCCGCGCGCCCTGCCCTTCGTGCTGCTGGGCGGGTCGCTTCTTGCGGTGGGCGCGCTGACGGTCGCGTTCGGGCTGCGGACGTCGCTCCTGGCGGTGCTGCTGCAGTCGCTGCTTGCCGCGCTGGCGCTGCGGCCCGGCGCCGATGCGTTCCTCGCGACGCTCTCCTCGAGCGTGGCGTTCGCGATCCTCCTCCGCGACATCCGCCACCGCTCGACGCTCGTGGTGGCGACGCTCGCCTCGGCCGCGGCGGCAGGGGCCGCGATGGTGCTCGCCAACCTGGCCGACGGCATGGACGGGCGCGATGCGCTCACCTCGGTGCTCGGCGACGCGCTGGTGGCCGTGGTCACGGCCTTCTTCGCGGGCTTCGTGGTGATCGGCCTGCTGTCAAAGGTCGAGCGCGCCTTCGGCGTGGCGACCGGCATGACGCTCACCGAGCTGCGCGACCCGAAGCAGCCGCTCCTGCGCGAGCTGCAGCGGCGCGCGCCGGGCACGTGGAACCACTCGCTGCAGGTCGCCAACATCGCCGAGGCCGCGGCGGAGTCGATCGGCGCGGACAGCCTGCTTGCGTACGTCGGTGCGCTGTACCACGACGTCGGCAAGGTGAACAAGCCCGAGTACTTCGTCGAGAACCAGTCGGGCACCAACCGCCACGAGCGCCTGTCGCCGGCCATGAGCCTCCTGGTGATCGTGGGGCACGTGAAGGACGGCATGGAGCTTGCGGCGGAGTACGGCCTGCCGATGCAGCTGCGCCACTTCATCGAGGCGCACCACGGCACCACCCTCATGGAGTACTTCTTCCATGCCGCGCAGCGTCGCGCAGGCGAGGACGAGGTCAACGAGGCGGACTTCCGCTACCCGGGGCCCAAGCCGCGCACGCGCGAGGCGGCAATCCTCATGCTCTGCGACTGCGTGGAGAGCGCAAGCCGCACGCTCAGCGAGCCGACGCCCGCGCGCATCGAGCAGCTGGTCCGGGACCTGAGCCACCGGCGACTGGTGGACGGGCAGTTCGACGACTCGCCGCTGACGCTGCGCGAGCTGCGTGCGGTGGAGGACTCGGTGATCAAGAGCCTCAACGCCATCTACCACGGGCGCATCAGCTACCCGTCGGCGCGGAGCGAGCAGCGCGACCAGCCGATGCCGAAGGTGGCGTCCTGACCGGGACGCGCGCGGCCTCGAGCACGCGCCAGGCTGCGTTGGAGAGGGGCTGCGAGGCAAGCTGCTCCGCGGGGACTCGCAGTACGCCGTCCGCGTCTGGGCGCGCGGCCGCGGCAGCCGGAACGAAGACACGGAAGTGAACGTCGCGGTGGCTGGTGACGTGGGTGAAGGCGCCCACCTCGCGGACGGCCATTCCCCAGGCGCGCTCGAGCCCGCCGGCCTCCACCGGCGCATCGGCCTCCACCGTGGGCGGCTGCAGCATGCCCGCCCACAGGCCGCGCTCGGGACGGCGCTCGAGCGCCACGCCGCCGGGGCCGACGTCGACGAGCGCGTGCCAATGCACCGCCCGCCGCGGAGCCGCCCGACGCGGGCGGGGGATGTCGGCGGCGCTGCCCGCTGCGCGCGCCTGGCACTGTGCCCGCAGCGGGCACGAACCGCACTTCGGCGCCGCCGGCGTGCACACCGTGGCGCCGAGTTCCATCAGTCCCTCGTTGAGAACGCCCGGGCGGTCCGCCGCCACGACGAGCCGCGATGCCTCGCGCCAGGCCCAGCGTTCGTCCGGAGGGCTTCCCGCCTGCGTCGGGTGCGCGGCAAGCCGCGACACCACGCGCAGCACGTTGCCGTCGACGATGGGCACGCGCTCCCCGTGTACGATGCTCGCGATGGCACCGGCCGTGTAGCGGCCGATGCCGGGGAGAGCCTGCAGCTCGGCCGCGGTGGCCGGCACGGTTCCCCCGTGGAGGTCACGCACCGCGCGAGCCGCGCCATGGAGGAGCCGCGCGCGCCGGTAGTAGCCAAGGCCCTGCCATGCCGCGAGCACGTCGTGCTCGGAGGCGTCGGCGAGCGCGCAGGGCGTCGGGAAGCGCTCCATGAACCGCGCGAACGCATCGATCACCCGCCCCACCTGGGTCTGCTGCAGCATCAATTCGCTCACCAACGCGCCGTAGCCGGATCGGTGCCGGCGCCAGGGAAGGTCGCGGGCGGCGGCCGGGAACCACGCCTCCAGGGCCTCGGAAACCCCCCTCGGGTCGGCGATCGCCGCCGACGGCAGCGCCTCGGCTGGTCGGGGGGAACCGGGCTTGGGGCGGCTGCGGATCGGCATGGTGGCCCCGGTCGCTTGCGGTCGGATCGGGGAACGCGGTAGCGTATGACCTCCGGCCGTTGATGGCCGGAAACCCGCCTCCCGGGCGGGGTTCACCCTCGGAAGACACCCACCATGGCCAAGCTGTTCTACACGCTCCAGGAAGCCGCCCAGAAGCTCCGCAAGTCGACGGATGAGGTCATGAACATGGCCAAGGCCGGCCAGCTGCAGGAGCTGCGAGACAAGGACCAGGTGCTCTTCCGCCGCTCGGCGATCGACCAGATCGCGGGCGACACCGATGGCGGCGACATCAACCTGGACGGACTCGACCTCTCCAACAGCGGAAGCAGCATCCAGCTCGGCGGCAGCTCCGCCGGCGGCAACGCGGACCTCCGCCTCAACGACGACCTTCGCCTCGAGGACGACCTTCGCCTCGAGGACGACCTGCGGCTCGACGACGAGCCGTTGGCCCCGACCGCGCCCATCGCTGCAAGCGGTGCCGACGACTCGATGGCCCTCGATGAACTCACGCTGGCCGACGACGAGCCCGCATCCACCCCGCCGCCGGCGCCCGCGCCGCGCGCGGTGGCGACGCCGTCTCCGGCGGCAAGCAGCGGCGGAAGCCGCGGCGGCAGCGGAACCGGCCTCGGGCTGGTGGACAGCAGCGCCGGCAGCATGGCGATGGCCGCGGGCGGCATGGATGACTCCATGGCGCTCAACCCCGGCCAGACCCAGCTCGAGGCAGTGGGCTCGGGCAGCGGCCTCCTGGACATCTCGAGCGAGGAGAGCTTCTTCGGCGCGCAGATGATCGAGGAGAGCATGGGCGGCGACGAGGCCGCCGTGATGCCCAATGCGGGCGGCGCCGACATCTTCGGGGGCGGCGAGGCCGCGACCACCGAGGAAGTGGCCCCCGTGACCGCGGGCACCGCGGGCGTGGCCTTCGGCCAGACCAAGATGGCCGAGGCGTTCGATGCCAAGTTCTCCGGCTTCACCGGCGGCGCCATGATCGTGGCCGCGCTGTGCCTGGTGGCCGGCGGGTGGGCCGTGGCCGAGATGGCCGTCGGCAACTACACCGACATCGCCAAGATGATCGCCGAGAACTGGATGTACGTCCTGGGCGGCGGCGTGGGCGCGGTGCTCGTCTTCGGCGGCATCGGCCTGGGCATCGGCAAGGCGACGGCCTGACGCGATGCTGCTGACCCGCTACGGCTTCAGGGAATGGGGAGCGATCACGCTCGCCTGCGGCGCGCTGGCCTTCGGGCTGGGCTGGTTCGGCATCTGGTGGGGCGTGGCCGCGGCGGTCGTCGTGTGGCTGGCGCTGGTGGCCTTCTTCCGAGACCCGCTGTTCCGCAAGCCCGCGTCCGATGCGCCCAACGACATGGTGAGCCCGGCCGACGGCAAGGTCTCGGCGGTGCTCGACCTCGACCACCATGCCGCCACCGGCGGTCCGGCGAAGGTCGTGCGCATCTTCCTCAGCGTGCTCGACGTGCACGTGAACCGGTTCCCCTGCGACGGCACCGTGTCCGACGTGAGCTACGCGCCGGGCAAGTACCTCGATGCACGCACAGAGGAGAGTGCCAAGGTCAACGAGTCGATGACCACGGTGCTGACCACGGCAAGCGGCGAGCGCATCGGCATCCGGCAGGTCTCCGGCGCCATCGCGCGACGGATCGTGTGCGCCACCAAGCCGGGGCACCGCGCCGAGCGCGCGGCCCGCTTCGGCATGATCAAGTTCGGGTCCACCTCTGAACTCATCCTCCCCCGGCCGAAGGACGTCGAGGTGAAGGTGAAGGTCGGCGACCGCGTGACCGGCGGCGTGACCATCCTGGCCACGCTGCGCGCGCCGCGCTGAGCGAATCGCACGTTCCGCGCCGCCGAGGCCGCGGCGTCAGTCCGCGCCATCGGGGCCGGGCTCGCCGCCGCCTGCGGTGGGCCAGCCGCTGCTCCGCTGCATGACGATCCGCGTGATGCGGTCGATCTGCTCGCCGAGCACGCCGGCGATGGCGCCGAGCTGGTCGGCGGCGTTGGCCTGCCACGGCGCGCTCTGGTCCTGCAGCAGCAGGATGGCGCCGAAGCGCTCGCCGCGGTGGCTCATCGGGCAGATCATGGCGCGCCGGCCCGGCAGGACGCCGCCCCCCGGCGGCGGCGCGTGGACGAGGTCGAGCGCGCTCTCCGCCACGAGGGGCGCGGCATCGGCCGCCAGCCCCGGGCACACCTCGCGGCCGATCAGGCCGAGGGTGGACTCAGCGCGCCCACGGGGCGTGTCGCTCGCGCCATAGGCAGCAAGGCCATGGTCGCCCCGGGCATTGCACAGCCAGATGGCGGCATTGGTGGGACGGAAGCGCGCCAGCAGGTGCTCGGTGGCCACGGTCAGCATGGTGTCCACGTCGAGGTCGTGGCCGAGCAGGCCGCGAAGCTCCGCTGCCGCGATGGCGGCGTCGGTGCGGGCGTCGATCGCCTCGAACGCCATCACGAAGTCGTCGCCGGCGGTGCGCAGCCGAAGCCGAGTGCGCTCCAGGTCGGCCCGCGCGCGCGCACGGCTGGCGAGCGCGGAGCGGAGCAGGTCCTCCAGGCGCGAGCAGCGCGACTTGAGGGCCGAGGCAGTGGCGGTGGCGGACGCGGAACGGCGGGGTGGCATGGCACCCCGCGGATCGGCGGCCCGGGCGGGGGCCTTCAGCCCGAACGCAGAAGCGCGGGACGGGCGATGCCGCGCGTTCCGGCTGGTCCGGCCGGGTTGCGGGTTACCGAACCTTGCCCCCGTGGCGGGCTTCCCACAGCGAGACCGCCTCGGGCGGCCGCGGGTAGAGCGGCGCTAGCGCCAAGGGGTCGATCTCCTGTCCCTCGGCGCGGAGGAACTCGCCGACCTCGAGGCACGCGACCGCGCTCCAGCGGGCGGGAATGCAGCCTTCCGGGAACCGCGCCGCAAGCGCCGCGGGAACGTGGGCATCGGCAATCAGCGCGCCGCGGAGCGGCGCGCCATCGCCCGAGAGCAGCGCGCCACCTGCCCCGGACGGCATGCCGCCCTTCACGTCCACGGGCGTGCACCAGGCATCGTGCGCCTTGGACGCGAGCACGACCGTGCACGCACCGTCGCCGATGGCGCCGGCCCGCACGCACTCGCGCGCCACCACCAGCGCCGACGGCACGGCCACCAGCGCGCAGCCGGTGACGTCCGCGATGGCCTTGGCCGTGGCACAGGCGACGCGGAGGCCGGTGAACCCGCCGGGACCGATGCTCACGGCGATGGCCGCGATGCCGGCGGGCGAGACGCCGGCCCCGCGACATGCGGCATCGATCACCTGCATCAGGTGATCCTCGGAATCCGTGGAAGGCGGCACCTCGAGCGCCTCGATCGGCGCACCAGGCGTGGCGCGGATGGCGACGCCCATCGCCCGCTGCGATGCCTCGATTGCAAGGACGGCGCTAGCCATGGAGCGCTCCGAACGATGCGAGCGGGAGCGACTCCATCACCAGGTCGTCGGCGGTCGCCACGGGCGCCGAGAGGTCCACGGCGACGACGCGGGCACGCTCGTGGTCGGAGTTCAGGAGGAGGAGGTCGGGGAACGGTGCCTCGGCGCCGTGGTCGACGTAGGCGTGCCCGAGCACGAAGGTCCGCACGCCCCACAGGGCGGCAAGCTCGTCCAGTTCATCGCGGGTCCAGCCGCGGCCCCACACCATGCGCCATGCGCTGCCGGCACGATGCGCGTAGTCGTCCTCGCGGAGCGGCCGGTCGAGGATGCCGCGATCGAAGCCGTCGAGCTCGTACGGCGACGGCAGCGAGTGGCTGAGCATCAGGCCGTTCGCGCACCGCACCGCAAGCGGCATGGCGCGCACGAACCTGCCGATGGCCTCGTCGACCGTGGTGCAGTCGTCGCCGAAGGCCCACTCGAGCCCGGCATCGAAGAGCTCGAGGTTCTCGCCGGCGCCCTTCGACACTGGCTGGCGAAACGCCTGCGCGAGCTCGTGGTTTGCAAGCACCACGTGCACCTGCCCCGGGTGCGACAGGACCGCCTGCGCCGCGCGGCAGAGCATTCGGTAGCTGAGGTCGACGCCGGAGACGAGGCGCTCGCCGTGGATCAGCTCATGCAGCACCAGGTGGTGGTCAGGCGAGCGTTCCAGCCGCGCGAGGCCGTCGATCACCTGCAGGTGCGCGGTGCTGTCGTGGAGATCGCCCGTGAGCAGGATGCGCCCGCGCGCGGGCAGGTGCACCGAGGAACCGCGGCGATTGGGGTCGGAAAGGAGCGTCGAAGACGCGGCATCGAGAAGAGCGGCCACCCCCAGGGCGTCCTGCATGGAGACGGTCCGGTGGTCGAAGGTCACGGGACGACCGTCACCGCCACGTAGACGAGGCCCTTGCCGGTGCCGGTCTCCACCTGCACGGGCACGTACATGGGGCCCTTGGTGCCGGCCGCGGGCCGGAACTCGAAGTTGATGTCCGCAAAGTCGGTGCCGCGCTTGGTGACGGCACCGAGCGTGGCCGTGCCCTCGCCTCCCGGCACGGTGACGGACTTCACGTCCGACCAGGCCGGATTGGTCACGGCGCCCTGCGCGGCGGGGTTCAGGTGCTCGATGGTGGCGACCAGCTCCACCGGCTGGCCGGGCTTCGCGACGCCTGCGAGCACCACGCTCTCGGGCACGAACCAGAAGCGCGCGTTGGCACCCGGGTCGAAGCGGATGCCGGTGGTCTCGTGGCGGATGCGCAAGGGGACCTGCGGGCAGTCGGTGCGGTCGGTGTCGACCACCCACCACTGGGGAATCTGGCCTGCACCAAGGTCGGCAATGGTCCATCGCAGCACGTACTCGGCGCGAGGTGCGTCCTTGGCGGCGTCGAACCCCACGAGCGCGGGCGCGCGGCCTCCGGCGGAGAGGACGCGGAACGGCTTGCCGTCGACGGACGAGAGCGCGATGGTCCCCTCGGTCTTGCCCTTGAGCGCATCGACGAACGCCGGCACCGCACGCACCGGCATTGTGACGTCGGCCACCATCTGCGCCACGACCATGCCCGCCTGGCCCTGCAGCGAGATCATGACCTTGGCGTCCTTCTCGCCGGGGGACTTGGGCACCAGGAGCGCCGCGGTCAGCTCCAGCGTGCCTCCGGGCGGGATGGTCTTGCCGACGATGTCGGAGACATCGGTGCACTTGCAGCTCGGCTGCGCCTTTGCGATGGTCAGCGGCTCGGTCCCGGTGTTGCGAAGGAGGAAGCGCGCGGGATGCTTGGTGCCCGGGGCAACGGTGCCGAAGTTGATGCCCGGCGGCTCAACGGCGAGCGTGCCGCGCTGGCCGGCGGCGGACAGCGGCTGGCGCTGCTGCGGCGGGGCGGACTGCGGCGCTGCGCCCGAAGCAAGGACCGCCGCGAGCGCGAGGAGCGATGAAAGCAGCATGGCCCTCGATTCTACGAGGGCCATGCACGGAAATGCGCGAGGTTCCGAAAGCGGGCGCCGCGGGCGCCGTCAGCCGGCCGTCCAGTTGGCGAGCAGCAGGCCGAGGTCGGCGCCGTTCACCTGCCCGTTGGCATCGAGGTCACCGGGGCACGGCGTGCCGCAGGGGCCCCATCCGGCGAGCAGGAGACCGAGGTCCGCGCCGTTCACGATGCCGTTGTTGTCGAGGTCACCGATGAGCGGCGGGGTGCAGGTGCCGTCACCGGACGCGGGAATGATCTTGTAGATCTGGCCGCCGTGGTCGGCGATGTAGAGCTCGCCGTTGGCATCCTCGCCGAAGGCGACGATCTGGTTCACCACGCCGCCCTCGGCGGAGGTGCCCAGCGTCGCGTTGCGGTTCTGGAACTCCGTCTTGGTGTTGGTGGCCACGTTGAGGCGGAACGACCAGATGTTGGGCGACACGTAGTCCGCGAAGAAGTACGTGCCCTGCAGGTCGGGGATGCGGCAGCCGCGGTAGACGTGGCCGCCGGTGATCGAGTAGCCGCCGGTGGTGCCGGTGACATGGTTGTAGGTGTGGATGGGGCCGGTCAGCGACGGCGACCCGAAGGTGCAGCCCGTGAGACCGGTGTTCGACAGGCCCTCAGTGCAGCGCCACCCGTAATTGCGGCCGCCGGCTGCGCCCGCCGCCTGGACGTTGATCTCCTCGACGGCGTTCTGGCCCACGTCCGCGATCCAGAGGTCGCCCGTGGCGCGGTCGAACGAGCATCGCCACGCATTGCGCAGGCCGTACGCCCAGACGGTGTCGTCGGCGGTGGAGGAGCCTCCCACGAACGGGTTGTCGGCGGGCACGGTGTAGTACGGAGCGGCGCCGCCGACGACGGGCTTGATGCGGTGAATCTTGCCGTTCCGATCGGTGAGGTTCTGCGCGCGGTTGCCCGGGTCGTTGGCGCTGCCGCCGTCGCCGGTCGACATGTACAGGTTGCCGTCGGGCCCGAAGTCGATCCACCCGCCGTTGTGGTTGGTGAACGGGTCGGACCACGTCATCATGACCACGCCGGTGGCGTTGGCCACGTTGGGGTCTGCCGACACGGTGTAGCGCGCCAGGTTGTTGGTGCCAGTACCCGTGTAGTAGACGTAGAACTGGCCGTTGGTGGCGTAGTTGGGGTCAAACGCCATGCCGAGCAGGCCCTGCTCGTCGCTCGTGGAGCCGCCGCCCGTGACGATCGGGTCGATGTTCAGGAACGGGGTGGCACGCAGCGTGTTCGTGGCCAGGTCGATGATGCGGACGCGGCCGGCCTTCTCGATCACGAAGAGGCGGCTGGTGTCGCCGGGGGCGGACCCGATCCAGCACGGGAAGGTGAGGCCCGTGTTGATGATGCGCTTGGTGTCGATGGCGGTCTGCGCAAAGGCCGGCGCGCTCAGGAGGATGGCGGCGGCAAAGAGGGTGGATCGTGCCTTCATGGGGTCATGCACTCCGGTCTGGAATTGGTCAATCGGTCCGCGAATCGGTAAACGATACGCAGAGGGGTGCGGACGGGGTCTGCCGGAAGGGGAAAGATGTTCTCGGAATGGGGTGCGCGCAAGCCGAACCGGGGACGCTTTCCGCCAATGCCACCGAATCCGGCGCCCGGACACCCGGAGAACCCCGAAATTTCAGGACCCTCGGTCGGAGAGCCCGCCCGCCGCGGCCGCGCCGGGCCGGGGCGCATCGAGCGCGCGGACGGCCTCGTCGGCCTCGGCGACGGCCTGGTCGAGCCGGTCGAACGCTCCCCGGTAGCGGTCGATGGCCGCGTTCACCGCGTCCGCGGGCCCGTCCTGCAGCGCCTCGGCAAGGAGCGGGAGCATGGTGGGCGCATAGCCGTTGTTGCGGTCGGTGGCGGCCAGCAGGCTGC
>Ga0172367_10007810_pt1 | contig 12135 bp, 5 predicted proteins | sample Lak10m_FD_114542 | JGI IMG/M metagenome (GOLD analysis project Ga0172367, IMG submission 114542) | Freshwater microbial communities from Kabuno Bay, South-Kivu, Congo - kab_022012_10m | ecosystem: Environmental > Aquatic > Freshwater > Lake | place: Democratic Republic of the Congo: South-Kivu...
GTCTGTAGCTGTTCCAGTATTAGTTACTGGGGTGGGGATGCTCACATTGTTGTTATTCCCAGGGACTGGTAACTGTGATGAGGCAACAGGTGGATTACTTGCCTGGGGTATTGTACTAGAATAGACACCATTGGGGTTAACTAATACTGGGACTTGAATCGCTCTAGAACGGTCCAGTGGAGTAAGGGGAATAATTAGTCTTTGGCTAATTTTCAGTTGATTTGGATTGCTCAGACGATTTGCCTTAACCAGTTCCGAAAGGGAAATATTGTATCTCAGAGCGATGGCGGCTAGTGTGTCTCCGGGTTTAACTTCGTAAGTTGTATTACCCAATAGCCCCACAACTGTGGGTGCGGATGGTACTGGTATTGTTAGAGCTTCTGGGTTGGAATCATTTGTTTGTTGTTGTTTTAAACCCGATAATAAACTTTCTTGGTTGTAATTGTTGATAATTGAGGAATTTTCTACAAGAGTTTTATCGGGGCTGATTTCTCCGGCTTTTGGAATTGTTTTCGGCTGTGTAGAAGCTATGTCAGTTTTTGATAAAATTGGGGTCTCCTCAGACCGCAACTCCGCCAGACTATTTCTTAAACGGTTCGATTTTTCTTGTAAGCGACTTAGTGCAAATTGCTGCTGGGCCTTCAGTTGAGCACTGATTTTACCACTGGCTTCGGTGTTTTGCCCAGCCTGTGGTTGTTGTTCGCCTGTTAGGTGTGCAGTTGCTTTGTCAGTTTCGTTAGTAAACCTATCACCACTGGACAGTTTTCCTACTGTCTCATTTGCCTGGATTCCTGTTGACAATCCCTGTGATACTGGGGCTTGTGAATTTAAGGAACTTTTGTTAGCTGTTGTGGTGTCGGGTTGTAGTCTGGGAACAGGAACTTGTACAGATATTCCACTCGCCGCAACTTGCCATTTAGCTTCAAGCCCGGGTAACTGTGAAATTGCTGTTGGTTCGGTGATGACAGGATTTTCTGTCATACTTGCTGATAAAACTGTTTGAGTCTTCAGCATGGGAGCAAATTTCACTGTGGTGTCAGAAGCAGCAGGAATTGTTGAGGCTGGCTTTCGGCTACCTGCGGGATCTGCTGCTTGGGCTTGATCGCTTTGTCGAGTCACCAAAAGGCTGGTTGTTCCCATGGAGATAGCCAAACCAATCATGGCAGCTTGTGTACGCACCCGGCAGTTAGCCTTGGGATTAACTACAATACCTAGGTTTTCTAGGTGTTCCACTGGTGCATCATCATTGCTGGGGGTATTTTTCAGCACAGCCTTTTCTCTTTTTTTCAATGCTCGTTTCAAAGACGACCTCCTATGATCACTAGCGCTTAACTGATCTCGATTTTTCAGTCGGATACTAGTCAATGATTTAGATCACATCGAGTGATAGATCAAGATCATTTTCACCAGAGATACTTAAGCAAGATTAACTTGCTTCTCTGATTTAGACAAGTTCACACTTGTTAGCAAAATTTCAAAATTGCTGTGCTGACTTGTCCACTCGACTCCTACACACCATAGAACGTTTGCTTTTGACAGTTGTCTTCACCATTGGTGTAACCCTTGCTTGGACTGATGAACAATTATATATTCACAAAGCCCATTGTGGGTGTTGCCAACACAGTGGTTTCGATTTTTGGCAAAGCTATGCTCTTTGTTGTAGATATCTTCAAGGTTTTTCTACTCGATCCGCCTTTTTAAAACCAAACTTTAGGTTGATTCATCGCTAAAAATCAACCGTACAAACTTATAAATACTTTTGTCCTCATGGAAATTACTTATTCAACAAAAATAACTCAAATACATAACTACAAAAGGTTTCACCCCTTTTTCTTCCCCTCGTCACAAGGGCTTTAATTCAGCAAAATCTATCATGCAAATTCCGTATTTTCTCAATTTTTATATATAAATTTCTTATATTAACCCACTGGTTTGTGTGAGTATTTATAACTAAAGTGACTGAAAATAGCTCTTTGCGTACCCAGAGTATCTTTTTATCAAATCACACTCTGGGAATATATTTAGGTTTTTTTAAGTGTTTTTACGTCGTTAATTTTGTATTGATGATTACAGTAAATAACCCAGCTGACGATGGGATTCAAACAAACTTACGGCTACACTTACCGAAAGATTCAAGCTGCGAACATGAGGCTCTGCCATAGGAATATAAAGTGTAGCGTCACAATTTGACAAAATTGCTGATGGTAAGCCTGTAGTTTCACTACCAAAAAGCAACCAATCATCGACTTGAAATTGAAAGCTGACGTAATTAAAGTTACCTCTGACAGTGAAGCCTAAGCATCTACCTCCACGTTCTTGATGTATGGCTTTAAAGGCTTCTAGGGATTCGTGATGGTGCAGTTTGACGTAAGGCCAGTAATCTAAACCAGCTCTTTTGAGGTAGCGATCGCTGATTTCAAAGCCCAAAGGTGCTACTAAGTGTAATTCTGTACCCGTAGCGGCGCAACTACGGGCAATATTGCCTGTGTTTTGGGGTATTTGTGGATGAACTAAAACGACCTGGGGCATTGTCTGTGGAAGTAAATTTTGTCCTAATTTATACTTTAATTTTGCTAATCTCTCATGAGATAGGGTCCATTCATAGGTTTTGCTAATTAATCTCAAGTAAAACTGAGAGATTAAATTTTTAAAACAAAAGATAAACTTTGCCAAAACCTGATGTGGGAAATATGGTTCTGGGAAGGAAAAGAATTTTTGGGTACTCTCGCCAAATCTACCTTTAGGATGATAACTGCACATTTAAGCCCATAGAGGCGAACAAAGTTTATTTTCTAGTTCAATCTCACGTTCTTGAGTGGCAATAATTGCTTGGGTGAGGACACGCTGAGAGTCAAAACCGACTGCGTGGAGTTGCAACCACTGCTGGGCTTCGTTACCTTCGCGGAGAATTTTCTGCAAAGGAGAAAGGAAACAGTTAAAACCCTGTTGTTTAGCCATTGGTAAAACTTCTTGATATAGTTCAGTGATCCAGTCTCTGGCGAGGATGGGTCTACCATCTTGCCAATGCTGTAATTGAGCATCGAGACTAGCCTGAGCTGCGGCTGCTTCGTTCTTGGTAGTGAGAGAAATCAGTTCTTCAGGTGAGAAGGTACTTTGGGTTAACGGATCCAGTTCTCGGTTATCCAACAACTGTAACAAACGCGCTTCCAGGAAAGCAGCAATTGCTAATAAAGCAATGGGATCGGTAACTAGGTCACAAATTCGTAATTCCAGGCGATTGAGGTCATGAGGACGGCCATCGCCATTGGGTCGTACTGATGTCCACAAATGGCGTACATTTTGCATGGTTCCAGTGGCAATTTGTGCTTCTACCCATTGAATATGATGGGCATGGCTTGTAAATAAAGGCACATGGGCGGGGGTTTGGGGAAACACAGCCCAACGAGTGGAATGATAACCAGTAGCATTGCCATCCAGGAAGGGAGATGAAGCGCTCAAAGCCAGAAATAAAGGGGCTTCTAAACGAATCAGCCGACAAGCGCGGATTAATTCTTCTGGGTCACTGATGCCGATGTTAATATGAACACTGGCAGTAACTACCTTCGTACCGTAGGTATTTTCGATGTAGTGGTGATACTGGTTATTGGGGTTGGAACGAAAAAAGCGATGGCTTCCACCCAAAGACAAAGTACTGCCAGGAATGAGAGTGTAATTGCCCAAACTCTGGAGGTAGGTGCGTAACTTGCGCCGGGGACGTAGTAAAGCACACAATAAGTCTTCATAGTTATTCAATGGCTGGGTTGTGTATTCCACATTGCGGCTATCAGGTTCCCGCACAAATCCATCCAAAGAGGCCACAATTTTGTCCGAGAGACCGACTATTTCGCCTTGAGGCGTACCAGTATACATCTCAATCTCAAAGCCTTTTAATAGAACCACTTTGTTCTCCTCGTCCCTCTTAATCTAAAAATTGTATCGAATTAGACGAATTTCTGCATCTACATTTAAGTTAACTTAAAACTCGCAATTATTAAGAAAATATGCTGAAAACCCTTGAAGTTAAGTTTTGGATCTGGGGAAAAACTTAGCCATGGCTATAATTCGCCATTTATTCTCGTTGCAAACATCACAGATGATTTGTTGAAGTCCTTTGAATCATCCTCCTGAGCAATATTGAGACGCAAAAATTCTGCCCACACTTCATCACTGAGTAATTTTAAAGCGGTTTCCGGGTGATGAGATGCTATGGCGGTCATAACTTTGCGCCACCCCTGCTGCAATGACTCTATAAAAGCTTCCTCCCCGGAAAACTGACTCAGCAGAGAAAGTGCAGTGGGCAAAATTACTAAATTATCTAGTATTTTTGTTGACATTAAATCTTGGAGTAGAACATTCAGCCATAGTGGGAGAATTTCCAGCCAGTTGCTTTGTTGTATTTCTCTGAGTGGGACATTTTGCATACCCAAGGCGGCCCACACACACATAGATTCCGCAGCAACTTGAGCATCACGGGTTTCTAAAGCAAGGTTCCAGCGTTTTTGTGCATAACTTTGGCAACGATGAGCCAGAAATTGATATGCTTCCTCGACTTGCTGGGGAATAGTGACTTTATACACTGACTCACCTTGTGGTAAATATTCGCCACCACAGCAAACCCAGTCATAAAATCCAAACAAATGAATTTCTCGATCAACTATCACTTCTTTGACATGAGAATCTCCCAACCAAAAGAACTGTACAGATGGTAAACCATGAGGTGTTTTTATGGCACGCAATTTTTTTTCTACTGCTGGTGATATGGAAAGTTCTGCATCTGCTTGTTGAGAAATTCCATAGCCAATTAAAATCCACACTCCACCATTAGCCAATTTTTGCAACAGAGTCAAAAATTCTTGATTGATAACATCTTGACTCAACCAAGGAAAGTAGATGATAATTTGACGTTTAGCAGACTTTAAAACTTCTTCAAAAGTTCCAATAATTTCTCCATCCCGTAACTTGAAGGCTGGGTTAATAACTTTTGCCAATGTAGATTCTATGGCTATATTTTTATGATTAAGAGTAGATTCACGCTCAATATTAATGGCTTCATTGGACAATTTGCATAAAGCTTGCCAAGGTATTTTACCTTTACCTTGGAGCACTTCCATCCATTTTGATGCTGATTCTAAAATTTTCTTACCGCTTCTGATTTGGATACGTAATTTATCTTCCACAGCATCAAAAGTGACAAATAAATATATATTTTTCCAAATTACTTGCGGAGGGGCTAAAGCTTTGCACTTAGTCACAATTTTACCTAATTCTGGGACATGAAAATCTAAACCTGACAATTGAATACATTTTTGAATTTTCTCAATTTCCAAAGCAGAGATATCGTTAATTTTACGAGCAATTTTGATAAATTCTGCTAAATCAGGTAGATTTAAGGATACATTATCTAATGGTTCACTATAAAATATAAGCTTTCCATCTAAAGCGTTGGCAACAGCATATATTTGTATAGAGTATGGAGGTTGTGGTACAGAACCTTTGGCGTAGAAATCACGCCCTTGATTTGTAACTGTAATGGGTGATGTTGTTGATAAAGTTTGTAACGCTTGTAGATTGGCGGTGGTACTGCGGACAAATATAGGATCAAGACCCAATACAGATGCTAATTCATCTTCTGTTGGTGGAGGTGAAAATTCAATTCCAGCACGGATAATAAATTCTTCAAGTAAATTAAATTTACGTGGTTCTTGAATAGATATTTCCACAGGAGTTTGAAGTAAACTATAGCGAAATTCCCGTGCAGCTAAAACTGATAAATGAGGATTTTGGGCTGTAATTTCTTCTGCTAAATTTATAAGTTTTTCGTCAATAGGTTTAGACGCAAAAGCGAGAAACATCAACAAAACCTCCTTGACTATTAACAATACGAGAAATTTCTAAATACATACTTCCAACTTCTCCTCCCTGGCGAGTAAATAAATCATGACAACCCACAATTACCAGTAATTCTTGGGCGCGAGAGAAAGCCACATTTACCCGTTCTGGTTTCTTAGCAAATCCAACATCGCCTTGATGATTGTTACGAACCATACTAACAATTACCACTGGGCGTTCCATCCCCTGAAATCTATCAACTGTACCGGTGCGAATATCCAAGGAAGGAAAAAGTTGAGGTTGTAAACGTTCATCAATTTTTCTGAGTTGTGCGTTGTAGAATGTAATTACTGCAATCTCTTTTTTTGCTGCTCCATTGGCAATTTGATTAGTCCAAGTATTCTCAAATTGCTGACACAGGCGTTCAATTACATCAATTTCCCAAGGATTAGAAAAGGAAGTATTTTCTCGTTGTTCTTCAAATTCTTCCTCTCTGGGCATTTTTACCCAGATAAGATGTTGATGTTGTTGGATAATTTCGCTGGTCAAATTATGGGCGCGTTGGGTGTCAGGTGATAAAAGTCCACATTCTAGTTTACCGTGATAAAATTGGTTGATTGCTCCCATAATAAAGGGGTGCATTCTATATTGTATATTCAGCATTTGTTTGATGCTTTGATCAGCAGCTTCAAATTGAATTTTAAATAATGATTCTTCTAAAAATCGCAGTTCTGATTTTGTACTACCAAGTGATTGGGCAACTTCTTCAATTGTGCTATTATCGAGCATGGGTGGTAATTGTCGATGATCACCTACCATGACTAATTTTTTGCCTTTCAAAGCTGGGATAAGTAACTCTGGTGGAGTACATTTACTGACTTCATCAATGATCACTACATCAAAGGCTGTAAATTCTTGAGAAAAATTGTAATTTGCAGCTTGTACACAAGTAATACCAACGACATTAGCATTATCTAAATAAATGCGTTTTAAATCGCTGCGATCGCCATCTGATGGATTTTTGACTTTAGCAATCCAATCTTTGATAAAATCGTGATAGCGCTGGAGGTAACTTTCTTCATCAGTTAGTTGGTTTTGCCAAGCATCAAATTTGGTTTTGATGTGGTGTAAAAATTCTAGATTAAATATGTCTATATTAATTTCTTCTGGCTGGAATTGAGTGGAGATAGTTGTCCATAATTTTTGCCACCAATTTCTGGCTAAGATTAAATCTTCCTTTGGCTGTATGTGTGGTTGATGAGCTATTTTTTTTAATTGGGTTTCAATTTTTTGCAGTTGCTGTTTGGCAACTCTATTTTCTTGTTCTATAACTATTAGTTGATTATCTACGCATTTTTTGATAATTTCTAGCACTGGAAAAGGTGTAATTGTAGGAATTAAAGCTTCTAATTTGCTAATATAACTCATCCCAGAATTCACTTGAGTTGCAAATTCTTGGTATTCTTCCCAGGTTTTTGATTGGTTTGTGAGATATTCTGCAACTAAAGCGCGTAATTTATCAGGGACATTTTCCTGGTGATGAAGTAATTGCAAAATATTGATTACTTGTTCAAAGAGGGAATTAGTTACGCTAATTTGACATGAAGTAGTAGATATTTGTTGTTCCAGTTCACTTAATTGCTGTTGAAAAGACTGAAGATGCTTTTCTGTTTGAGCCTTGACTTGCGCCATACATTGACGTGCATTTGTGAGGATAGTGGCGAGTAAATCTTCACTCACATATTTGAGGGTAGAGTCTAGGTTATTGAATTCCCAGGCTTTACCATACCCTTGTTCCATTCTCAACAAAAACAACTGGGTGTTTTCCACCAATAGTTTTCGCTGATTTAGATTCAAGAGTTGATAATTATTAAACTCTTCATGAATTTTACGCCATTGGGTGCGATCGCTCGCTGATAGCACAACAGGAATCTGACTAAAATTTTGCTCTAAAAAGTAGCTAAAATTATGCTGTTTACCTTTTCTATCAACAAAACCCCCCTCTGTTTCGTAAGTCAAAGCTTTGTGTAAAAGTTGCCAATCTGGTAAATTAATCTGATATTTTTTAGGTAATATAGTCAATTTTAGTTGATCAGCAAACATCAACAAGCCCAGTGGCAATTGCAGCATATCTTCTGTTAATGTTTGTCCAGATTGCTGACATTCTTTGATTATTTGATATAATAACAGAGGTGCTGTAAACTTCCATTCTTTAATAGCTGCAATCACATAATCAATTTCGCGTTTCCGGTTTTGCCAACCTTGAATTGTTTGCTGTAAAGTTTGGCGTTCGCTGATGAATTCCTGCTTATATATTTCTGGTTGAGGTTTGTGTAAATTTTGTTGGCTAGTTAATGCTACTTCTGCAAATTTCGACATTGCCAAAATAGCATCTTGGGCGTAACGGAATGCTATTTTAAAATCAGGAATTTTATCAGCTACGGTTTTGTATAACCAAACTGCTAACCCAAATGTACCATAACCGGGATGCATTAAACCCAATTCATCAGTGCAATTGATAGCTTGACGAACGTTTGTCAAAAAATCTTGAATCAAAATATTACCGTCTATATCTGACTGAAGATACGGTAAACAGTTTTTCAACTCTGGCGCTTCCCAATTGATATTGGGGGCGTTTTCAGTGAGATAATCTAACCCTAATTTGATAGAGTCAACCTGATTTTTTTTGGCTAAATTTTTCTGATAAATAGCTGTTTGAATTTCACAGGTTGCGGCTAAACTTTCCTTTTCTTCACAGAGTTGATTTTGTTTTTCATTTAGCAATTCTTCTAGCTTTAAATAATCTGTAAATCGTGGTAATGCAGACAATAATTTTCTCAAAAACTGCACATTTTTGAGGCGTTTATCAAGAGTATTTTCACAGTCAGCAGCAGTATTTTTCAACCATCTATTAATGACTTGGTCTTCTAAAAATGGCTGTCCTTCTTCCCCCACTCTTTCGGCGCGTCCTTTGCGTACGGCCCGGATGACTGGGTTGTGAACTAATCGACTCAAAGCATTATCCACAGCTAGATTAGCTTGAGAAGCGATTAGAGTACGTCCGCCCCGCAAAGCTATTTGATAGCAAATTTCTGCAATTACGGTGGTTTTACCAGTACCCGGCGGACCTTGGATAAGAACTAAATCTTCAGATGCTAATACCTTTTCTACTGCTGCTTTTTGACCATTATTAGCAGAAGATAATAGCAAATCATCTCCTTGAAGTTTTACATTTTTTTTGCTGCACCTGGCCTGGGAAGCGTCGAATAAGAAATTACCCAAGTAAGGATTTTGAGTTTGTCCTTGCTTTAATTGTTCTAAGGCTTCTTTCTTGCGCCGCACTTGTTGAATGTCACCAGCCGCATCAAAAAATAAAAATCCCTTCATTGGGGGCTGATAACGTTGGGTAGCGATATATTCAGCTAATTCGCGTTCTAGTTTAACTTTGAGGAAACAATTTTTAGGATCAACTTTTTCAATGGAACCCAGGTGAGGAATTTTATGAGTTAGTTTTGCTATGGGAACAGTTTCCGAAAGCTTCACTTCTTGGTTTTGAGAACGTTTAACTCTTTCCCAGAAATTAGCTACACGCAAATAATTTTCTGGAGAACCATCCAGAGTGGCTGAGGTAACATCTATTTCGAAGGTAATATATTTACTATTGCTGCTATAATGATTACCAACAAAAGCCACACAAAACTGACGTGCTTTAGCTATATTTTCCTCAACTTGTAAAAAAGCTTTCCAAGCTTGCAACTGGTCTTCCGTGGGTATATGGTCACCACAAACAGGCATATTTGCCATACGGTTTAATGCTGCTTGAGGAATACTTAAACGATGTCTATCATAAGGTAGCAAACGCAAGGTAAACGGGACAGAATAACCATCAGCGTGTCCCCGTGAAGTTTGTAGTAAGCGAGTTGACAAAATTTTTAAACCGCCACATCCATCTTCTTGTATGGCGGCGATGAAGCCTAAAGTTTTGCCTTGCTTTTGTAGTTTTGCAGGTGGGGGAAACTCATGTTTATCCGTTGCAATTGTTAAGTGCCAAATTTCTTCATCTGGATTTTTTCCCGCACCTTGACGGCGCACATAAAACAGATAAGGTTCATCACCCAATAACTCTAGTATGTCATCTTTAACCACTGCTTTAACGCATTGATAGCTCCAGGTTTGTGAATGGCAATTTTTAGGAAAAGTTGGCATGGATAGTCTGAAAATTCCTGATATTGAGTGAAATAATCAAATTTATGTGGGGAAAAAAATTTCCTCAAAGTTTAGCTAACTTCCTTATGTCCTTGACGGTTCCTTCTCTCCCCAGCTTCACCAACAGGAGATATTCGTAATTTATAACCTATATTGATGATAAACCTGACTGGCGGCTCGATGCAGCAAAGAATGTCGCCAAACAAGAGAGTTCATATCATCCGCGTAACCGCCACCAATAACGCAGGCCACAGGATAACCATCACCCACACAAGTACTTAAAACCTGCATTTCTCGACGAAAAATACCACTATCACTCAAAGCCAATTTTCCCAAGCGATCGCCTATGTGAGTATCAACACCTGCGTCGTATAATACTAAATCGGGTTGGACATCACATAGTAAATCTGGTAGATAATTCGCCAAAATTTGCAAATAAGCATCATCTTCCATTCCTACCGCCAGGGGAACATCCAAATCACTTGTTTGTTTCGTACTGGGAAAATTAACTTCACAGTGCATGGAGAAAGTAAATACACTCTGGTCTTTTTGGAATATAAAAGCTGTACCATCTCCTTGATGTACATCTAAATCGACAATGAGAATTTTCTGCACAAGTCCCAGTTTTTGTAACACTCGGCAAGCGATGGCTAAATCGTTGAAAATACAAAAACCAGATCCATAACCAGGAAAAGCATGATGAGTACCACCAGCAGTGTTACAAGCTAAACCTTGACTAAGTGCGAGCTGAGCAGTGAGTATTGTACCACCAACCGCTACACAAGTACGATTGACTAGTTCTGGACTCCAAGGTAGGCCAATACGACGCTGTGCTTTGGGTTCTAGTGTTCCTTCATAGTAGGCTTGAACGTATTCTGGAGTATGAACCAACTCAATTAAATCTCGGGTTGCGCCTTGTGGTGTGTGAAATTGTTTTGGTTGTGCTACACCGTCCTTTAACAGCAATTCATAGAGTTGTGGGAACTTGGACATCGGGAAGCGATGCCCTGGGGGAAGTGGTGCAATATAATCTGGGTGATAAATAATTGGTAATTCCATAATCTTTATTTTCCACCATAGCTTGAGACAAAATATACTTAATTAATCAATTACCCCTAAGTTAGAGAGTGAAGACTGGAATTGGGGAAAGAAGGTAACTCAACAAGGTAAAATTTAGCAATGATGGCATCAGTAATAAAAATGCCTGAAATTATCTTTTAGCCAAAACTGAAATTAAGAATTAATCATGCACCAATGGATTGTACCAATAGCATTTATTATAGTTGGCTTATGTTTGGGGTTAATTGGTGAAAAAGTTATCTTCAAAAAGCTGAGAAAATTTGTTGTTGATCAACAGATACCCGGTGGTGAAATTATATTCCACGCTTTACATCGCATGACCTTTTTTTGGTTTTTGCTAGCAGGGTTTTCCGGGGCTTTTTTTTATTCTTCTGTGGATATCAATGATGATATTAAAAATCTGCTGAGAAAAAAAATCACCATTTTGTTTGTCTTTTCAGTGACGTTAGTGTTAGCTAGATTAACTGCTGGATTTGTGAATTTATTGATTGAGAGAACGGAAGGAGTATCGGCATCATTAATTTCAAACTTAGCCAAAATTGGCATTTTTATTTTAGGAACATTGATTATCTTGCAAACTGTTGGTGTACAGATTACACCAATAATTACAACTTTAGGTATTGGTGGTTTAGCAGTTGGTTTGGCGCTGCAAGATACATTGGCAAATTTATTTTCTGGTTTTTATCTGATTATTTCAAAGCAAGTGCGAACTGGGGATTATCTCAAATTAGATAATGAATATGAAGGTTACGTTACAGATATCAATTGGCGCAATACAACTATTAAAGAAATTAAAAATAATGTGATTATTGTGCCTAATTCTAAGTTAGCATCAGCGATTTTTACTAACTATCACCTGCCTGGTAAGAGTATTACTTTAACTATGGATGTGGGTGTTGGTTACGATAGTGATTTAGAACAAGTAGAAAGAGTAACTGTAGAAGTAGCCAAAGAAGTCATGGAAGAAATTGCCCCAGAATTAATGGACAATGAACCTAATATTAGATTTCATACCTTTAA
>Ga0172367_10007815_pt1 | contig 12129 bp, 14 predicted proteins | sample Lak10m_FD_114542 | JGI IMG/M metagenome (GOLD analysis project Ga0172367, IMG submission 114542) | Freshwater microbial communities from Kabuno Bay, South-Kivu, Congo - kab_022012_10m | ecosystem: Environmental > Aquatic > Freshwater > Lake | place: Democratic Republic of the Congo: South-Kivu...
CGTGTTGTATTAAAAAATCTTTTCTTAAATTTCAAATCTTCAATAAATCTAAAAAATAATTTATCTTTATAAATTGATTTCAATTCATTAGTCATAACTAAAAACCAAAGACCAGTTGAATCTAAATCATAAGATATCAATTTATAACCATTACTCATTAATCTACTTTGACAATCTTCAATCTCTTTTATGTCAGGTTTTGAATCACAATCCTCAAAATAAACAACTAAAATACCATCTGAAAAACGGGTAAAATCATCTTGCCAGATTTTAGGAGTAGTTTCACCAACATACTGAAGTATATCTAAAATATCATCTAAATCTGATTCTTCAATTCTTTCTAAAAATCTTTTTAAATACTTCATTAAGTATATATTATAATTGAGCCCAATATTATAATTAAAACCTTCGTTTTTGTAGATACTTTAAAAAATCAAACGAATTATCCTTCCTATCTTCAATCATCTCTTTCGTAATTTTAATTGGTTCTAATTCATCAAAAGTCAAACCATTTTCCCAGAAATGTTCACAAGCATCTTTTACCACCTTTGAGTGTATAGTAATTGATGGAATGCCCATCAAGTTGAAAAACTTTTGCATAACTAATCCAGTTTTCAGACCAACTCTATCATTATCACAGAAAAGAATTATATTTTTTGGATTACTAACTACCAATTGATAGAGTTGAAGTCCCGACCACATAGCTGATGATGGTGAAACCGCCTTGACACCCATTTCTCTTAAACATATCATATCAAAAATACCCTCACAAATCCAAACTTCTTTTCCTTCACAATCATCTAATCCCCAAACTGGAGTATCTGGAACAGCTAAAGTGTATTTTAACTTACCAACATTAGATATTCTTCTAATAGAACAATTAACAAGAACGCCTTCTTTGAAAAGAGGTTGAACTATACCACCTTCTTCAATACCATCTTGAAGAAAACCTCTAAGTATAGGATGACAAGTAGCTCCAATTCTTCTGAGGTGTTCTGAATCAGTAAAATTGGAAAGTCCTAAGAATCCCCATTTATTACAAACTTCGATTGGTATTTGACGATTTATTAAGAATTCTTTTTCTTTCTGGGAATATTTACCTATATTTGCCTTAAAGAAATCGGTTAGTTCAGCTAGTTGTTCAGGTGTTATAATTTCATCATCGGATTCTGGATTGAGCAAGGAAAGATCTACTTCTACCATTTTTTCAAGATTTGAGTAAAGTGATTTAACCCAATCGAATTTACTTTCAATGCGAATTAACTTCATCGGATCCATAGATTTATCTAAAAAATTACTTATAGTTCCTTTTACTGAACGATTGTTATAAAGGATGAATCCAATTTCTTCGATTGAATATTTCATAAAATTATTTGGTTTTTTACAATTTATTTATTATATTTGTGATTAGAAGTTTCAAAAAAACCGCTTTTTGGATTCTTTATGGATAAAAATCTCTTAAATATCGCTCTAACAGGATCTCGTTGTTCTGGAAAAGACAGAATTGCTAAGTTGTTCCTACAATTGGGTGTTCCGGTTTTTGATGCTGATGCTATAATGAAGTTCATACTTAATTATAAAAAAGATATGCCAGATTCAGTTCGCAAGGCATTTGGTAGAGAATATACTTTTGGTAGTTATATCAATCCTATCGCATTTGATACAGATGCTAAATTCGAATCATTGATTAATTTGATTGAATTCGATGTATTTGAAGCTTATGAAAAGTTCAGAAATAAATATAAAGACAAACAATATACAATTTTCCACTCTTCTTTAATCTATGAAAAAAATTGGTCAAGTAAATTTGACCGTACTATCTGTGTATTCACTCCTAAACAAGATAGAATTCAACGTTATAAATCACTAACAAATGATAATTTACAAACTATTCATTCAATATTTAGTCGTGAAATGAATGAGATACAAAAAAATCAAAACAGTGATTTCATTATTCACAATTATGAAGATGCTTTTGATATTCTGAAACAAGTTTCAAATATCGATGATAGAATCGTGGATTACTATTTAGCTCTTAATAAAAAGAAAGAAGTCAAGAACTCTTTGTTTGATGCACAATCACTTCGTAAAAACATTTTAACCTTTTAAACTATGGATGCAAAAATAAAATGTATCGGTAAAGTTACAAACCTTTTACAATATGTAAAAACGGTCAAGTCACATACAGGTCTCGGTTTAAGAGAAGCTAAGGAATTTTGTGAAAAGACCAGAGACAATCAAGGTGTAGAGTTTATTTTACCTATTCAAACTTCTATTGCTTCTTTTGAAAAAGAGATACGTGAAATGATGGGTGACTCAGTACAAGTTTCAAATCGTGAGAAGGAACGACAAATTAAATTAATTTCTTTAGGATTAGGTGATAAGTCTGATTTGATAGACCTTTTAGCTGAAGAAATGGCATCAGAATTAGTTCAAAGAACAAGACATCTTAATAATAGTCCTTTATATTCAATCTTTGTTGATTATATGTCCGATGTATTAACAAATTTTAACGCAGAACAACTTGACGAATTATTCAATAATAAACTTATAAAAGAAAAAGAACAGAATGGCTAACGCTTGGATACATTCAAAATCATCAGCAAGAAGGTTCGGTGGCGAACCAAACGATTACTTAACAATTCATGAAAAAATGGATTGTTCTAAAGCATACTTTTCTTCTAATGCTCATAGGGCTTTAACTCACCATATGTTCTGGGTCATGGAAGTTATGGTACCTCTTTTTGGATACACAATTAAAAACTCAGAAGGAAAAGATGTTTCAGTAAAAGATATTTGTGAACAACACATTCTTGAAGATTTTGGAATGAAATATATCCCAACAGCTCAAGATTATCTTGAAAATTTAGATTTCCAAGATTGGATGCAAAATGGTATAAAAGATTTTCCTTCTTCTTTTCGTAAACTTAAAGACAAAGGAAACATAAAATTAGCAATTAAAGATTAATCAATGAAAGTAATAAGTAAAAAAGGAAACCGAAAATTATTGAAAGGCCATGTTTATGAAACTGACTTCTTCAATAATGACCAAACTCAAACGAATCAAAACTTCCGATATTCCTATAAACGAATTTCAATAAAGGGTAGAGGATGGTACAATGTAGATGATTTCACACAAACTGATGGTCAACCTCTACCTAAAACTGTTTATGATAAACAAGTTAAAGTAAAATCAACTAAAATTACAGACCTTAAAAAAGGTGATGTTTTAGTTTGTCTTTCTGATCAAAGATTCAAATATCTAATCAGAGAAGGAAAATATCGAATAGCAGAAGTCAGAGTAACAAATGCTTCTTCATCTTGGGGCGGAGGTGATATTCGATTAGAAGGATATAATCGTTGGTTGATGTGGTCAAATTGGAATTTTCGTAAATTAACTATACAAGAAAGTCGAGATTTAGCACTTTCTCAAATATTCGATAAAGAAGAAAACTTCTCAGTTGAATTCAAAAGAAAATTCGAACTTAAATCCGATAAAGATGTAGTTTTAGTTGAAACCATCGCTAAATCAATACTTGATAAAAACAGACACGAATTAGGTGTTCTGGATTGGGGTATTGAAAAAAGTGGTTGTCATTTCAAACTAACTAAAGAAGATTTCACACATCTTATGGATAAACCTCTAAAAGAAATTTTAGAAATGTTTGACAGCTTTTCGGAATAATATCCTATAAACAATCTTAAAAATATGATAGAACAAATTATCAAAGAAGTTAAAGAAAAGCAATCAGAGATTGCTAAACTGAAGCAGGAACTTCACAAAAAATCAGAAGAAACATTCTTTATGGGAGCCAAAGAAATTTTAGATTCTTGTTTGGAACTCGAATCTGTATCTTGGAATCAGTACACCCCTTACTTCAATGATGGAGATGAAACAATTTTTTCAGCTCACATATCTTATCTAAAAGTAAATGGTGATTATGCTGAAGATGATGATTCACTTAGACCTACCATTGTTGTAAACTCTGGAACTTGGAATCGAGATAAACGAGTTTATGAAGGACGTGTTGAAAAATCAAATCCAAAATACAATCAATCTTTAGCTGAAGCAGTTGATAAAATGAGTGAATTCTTAGGTATTTTCGATGATGATTTTTATAAAACACAATTTGGTGACCACGTTACAGTAACTATCACTGCTGATGGTGTTGATACCGAAGATTGCGAACACGACTAAATCAAAAAGTGTAGCACCTCACACTACACAAGAAGTAACAGCTGAGGAAGTTAAATCAGAAGAAAAAACTTCTACTAAGAAGAAATAATCTTACTGATTTAAGTAAGAAACCCGATATCAAAAGTGTCGGGTTTTTAATTTTATATATACTCTAATGAAAAGAATACTCAGTTACAAATTATTTGAAAAGTTCAAATTACCAACTAAGGAAGAATTAGCTCAAAAAATTAGAAAAGAGTTTAATTCCGAAGAAGATGCTCGAATAGAAGTAGATTACTATCTTGATAATATATTAGATTTACAAGATAATGGTGGATTTGTATTCAGATTAGTTTGGTTAAAAAACAAATCTAAATTAAAAACTAAAAACTTAGGAAAACATTGGGTCATGGATCCAAATGTTTTAGATAGATTTGAATCAGGTTTAGAAAGTGGAGCTCTCGATATGAATCCTGATTCTAAACCATATTTAATTAAAGCAAAAATCGAACCAGGACAAATAGATTTAGAAAGTAGTTTATCTCAATTTTTAGCTTTACCACAGGAGAATGAAATAAATTTAAAGTGGCAACCTAAGAAATTTAATTTAAAAAAATGGTGATGAAAAAAATACTCAGTTACAAATTATTTGAGAATGATGAATTCGATGATGAAGCTCCGGAAGGTTTCAGATACTCTGAGAGTGAGGTCATAGATTTTCTAGGAGATTTAATGGATAATCTTGATTTTGAAATTAAAGAATCGTCAAATATTTCATTAATAAAAAAACTTTATTTGAATGAAGAATTTGATGAAGTTAGAGACCAACAGGCATTAACTAAATCAACTTGGGTTGGATGGGAAGTAGTTCTTGTCAGACCTACATCAGAAAAAACCAATTTTACATATCGAGAAATTGGATATTATCCAAGAACTACTATATACTTGAATAGTAGTTTATTTGAATTAGAAGTATATAAAGAGTTACAAACAATACTGCCACGATTTGAAAGGTTCTTTCAGAACCTAAGATGCTCTCGTGATGAATATGAATTAAGATTATTATTACTTGATAAAGTAGTTGAAGATGAGAAATTGGCAAGAATACAAAAAATAAAAGAAGATAATGTAAGGTCTCTTATTCATAGAAGATTCAGTTCAATCTATGATGAAATAAAAAACACCAGAACTCTTTCACCTATTTTTAAGAAAGCGATATTTTTGAATAAATTAGGAGAATCAGGTTATGGATTTCGAGGAACATATGAAGGTGGTAATTTAATACTTCCAATCAATACCACAAAGTTGTCAAAAGTAGTTATCAAAAATAATCTGCCAAAAGTTGAAGATTTTTTAAGTGATTTTTCGTTTAAATATATCACCAAAAAAGAATTTAGAATCATTACTGAAAATGACTTGAAGGAACTTTTAGATGCTTATAAAAAGGTACATTCAGATTCGGACTATTATCTAACTTTAAAACAACTTAAAGAAAGATATGAAGGACTTTATGGATTTATCATAAAGTTTGATTACAATCGTTGGTCTAACGATTTAATGAAAGAAGAATAATTTGAAGTTTTCGATTTTTATCCTTATCTTTGTATTATCAAACAACAAGAAAAATGAAAAACTTTAAAATAACTAAAAACGATATCCTTAAAATGGAAAGAGCCGCTCGTAGAACGGCTGAAATCGAATCTGGTTTATACGGAGCTTTCACCAAAAATGCAGTTCATAAGTCTGATAAAACTTATACTCGTAAAGATAAGCACAAGAAATCTTTTATATAAAATAAAAAACCCTACTCTTCAGTAGGATTTTCATTTTCATTCTCATTAAACCAATCTTTCATCTTCCAACGCCTTCCAAAGTCCTTATCTTTTGGATCGACATTATTAAAGAATTTATTCACTTTTTCTTTTAAATCAGAACTAATAGTCGATTGATAAACTTTTTCTAGTTCTGTTGCCCATTTCTGAGTAAGTTCTGGATTTTCAAAAACTATCAATTCTTCCCATTGACCAACTTCAATACAGTTGTTTCGACAATCTATAATTATTTGTAATGTTTTTGAATCTCTTCCCTTTTGATCATCTTCTGGATATTTTAAAGTCACATTGATGAAATAATGTCGGTAACCAAATTTCATCTTTTTGAAAAATTCAACTCTTGGATCATCCAAATTCTGAAATATAAACTGTAAAAATTCTTCTAACTCTACCATTCATATCTAATTATTTTTTAGATAAAAAAGAGCTCTGTAAATATACAGAGCTCTTTTCTCATTAAGCAACTGTTAAGAATATCTTACGATTGGATCTATCAACCGCTAGTACTTTAACTTTCAAATCTTGGTCAGCTTGGAATTTGCGTCCAATCTTTTCAAGTTCCGAGCTATGAATCAATCCCATGGTTTCATCATCAAGTGATACAAGAGTGCCAAAAGCTTTGTTATCTTTAACTCTACCATCGATAACTTGACCAATTTTAATATTATCCCAAAGAGATTCACGAAGAATCTGAGTTAAGATAATCTTATCTTTGATAATCTCTTTAACATAGAAGTTAATTTCCATGCCTGGTTTGATATCAGAGATTCTATCAGCCCAATCTGGATTGATGTTTGCCTTGTGAATCATGCCAGTCAAACACTCATTAAATTCTACGAATACACCAAATGGAGTTGTACCAGTTACGTGTCCATCATAAACAGTGTTTGTTTGTAATTCTTCAATTGTTACCGGAATCAAAGTTTTCAAGTATTTTCTACGACTCACGATATAAGTTCCTTCTTGTTCAGAATATGATTCAATCATGACGTTCAGTTTCTCACCAACGATTGAATTGGGATCGTGAAGTTTGTTGATGCCAGCCAATGTGTTTGGCATAAATCCTGGAAGAGTAACACCATCGTGAAGAATATCAATATCATAACCAGCTGGGTTAAGGCTACGAATTTGAGCTACTACAACTAAATCTTCTTCAAGGGATTTAAGAGTTTCGTGAGCTCTTGTCTCATAAATAGCTGAAATTGAACCTTTGATGTAATAATTATCATCATCGATATGTACTATCAAAACATCGAGATTATCACCAACTTGTGTGTTTTTAAGATATTTGGTTTCACCTGGGCGATTCTCGACATAAACATCATCTTTGAATCCCGGTACAGAGAATGTGTGTTGACCTGAAATGGTACCAATGTATTTACCGGTTACCATCTGATTTTTTTGTGGTTGAGAAATATTCATATTCTCAATTAGTTTCGCCATTAATTCATACTCTGGCGTTGACGGATAACTACGACCGTTTGACTTTCTTTTGGATTCATAGACACTTATGTTTGCCCAGAATTCATTATCAAGTTCATTTTGATTTTCAATTTTTTCTTTTATCATTTTTTATACTGTTTAAAAAGTTACGATTTTTATATTCTCAATAAGATACGAAGTTTAACTAAATATTAGAATTTTTGAATATTATTTAATTTCATATAATCTCTGATTCTTGAAGCTTCTTCATAATTTTCAGATTCTATTGCAGATTTCAATTTTTCATTCAATTCTTCTTTTAGTTCTTCTTTAGTTTTCTTTCTCTTTAAATTTTCCAAATCGTCCACTAATGATGAATAATACTTTTTCATTTCTGAAATCGTATTAAAATGAAGATGATTATCTTTTATTCCATTTTTAGCCATATCAGATAACTTATCTGAATCAGATATTTTATATAAAAAGTCGGAATTTAAAGCTTTATTTTCTATTAAGAATTTGGTTAAGTGATGAGGACGATTTTGAAATAATTTCAAAACAACTAATAAATTTTCATACTCACTACTCATAGATATATTCTATATTTTTTCATAGAAAAGGTTGAAGAAATAATCGAAACAAAATTGTGCACTTTTTTGTTGCTGAGTAAATGTTATTATTGTCGAAGAATAATCATACTCAGTTTGACTTTGAAAACTTTTTACTTGGTAAGTAGGAGAAGCAACATCAACCGGAAGTGCTGCACTTCGGTTGGTTTTACTACTACTTGAACCAGCCCAAACATTATCATATCTTAAAACACTTTGATTGGTTATATCAATATACTTTAAATACAAATCAACACGGCTTAATTTATATCTATCTAAAACATTCTTTACAATATAATCCTTCATAGCAAAATCTACGTCATTAAAAATTGTCATCTCATTTTTGACTCCTTCGAATGTTCGATATCTTTTGAGTGTTCCAAAAACATAATTAGTTAAAATTGTTTTTAAATCAATAGTCAATATATACCTTGTCGTTGTATCTTTTTGAGTTACACCTTGTGATGGATCGATTACTAATGTATGATTAGCCAATTTATCTTCTCCAGCTGAATAAGATAACGGAGGTAAAGAAGATTCAATTGTCAAATCCAATTGTTCTTTATTTTGAGCTTGAAAATAAACCAAAGATTGATTATCAATCAATATCGAATCTTCAATTTCCAACATTTTAGAACCGAATACTGATGATTCTTCTTTCATATTAAGAGTTCCATAAACTCTAGAATAATCAAACTCAGGACTTATATAAGTTCTTCTCATTAGATACTATTATATTTTTTTACAATACTCTGAACATAAAGAGTTTGATAGATGTTTTGTAAGGTCGGGACCGATGACAATTGAGGTTTATTAACTTCTAAATGATATTCGTAATCCCAAGTTGACTTGAAAATAAAAAAATCAGCAACCATATATCCATATTCATCTAACATCGGATAAACTGAATCATAAGTATCATTATTTCTTAATTTAAGTATGTTTTCTTGACGATTTATTTTAGATATAACTCTTTGTTTCATAACACCAAAAAGTGATAGATTAGTATCAAAAACATAATTTCCTAATCTCATTTGATAGGATTGAATTGGATTTTGAGTATATATTGTTTGAGTAAAAAATGACATACTCTATATATTAAGAATTTGATATCCAACTGTTTTTCATTTTTTTTCAACTCTAAGGCGGTGGTAGAGTGTTCAATGTAATAGTAATTGCAATTTGGCACCCGTTTGCATCTGTAATTAAAACAGTATAGATGCCTTTTACTAAATTTCGGGCTGTAGTACCTGTAGATACAAGTGCTTCAGTACCTTGGAACCATTGATATGTATATGGATCTACACCACCACTAACAGAAACTCCGAGTACTCCATTAGATTCATTTTCATTTGGTTGTGTTACATTTGAAAAATCAGCCGATAGTGCAGGAGGTTGTGTGATTTCGAACTGAACTGTTGCCGAACATCCCTCACTATCAGTCACTTGAATTTTGTATTGACCAGAACTCAAATTATTCAATTGAATTTCGGATTCGGAACTCGAAATTGGCAGTCCATCTATTGCTCCCGATATAGATTCATAGTAATAAGGACTAACGCCATTCGTTGGAGTCAGTGTAACGGATCCGTTGGATTCACCATTACACAATACTGGAGTTGGATCTGCAGACAATTCTATATTACAAAGAGGACAATTTGTTTCTTGTGATGTTATGTCAACAGAAGTTAGTGATTCCCAAGTACCAATCGGAATAGATGTGTTTTCGACATAGCCAAGAGGACCGACAATTTGATTTATAAGGTACCATCCAGCAACAGGGGTGTCTTCCCATCTAATTAAATGTAGAGTGCCATTAAGTGTTGCAGAATAGAAATTTTTGCCGTTGTATAATGCAGATACTACAATAAAAGTTGATCTACGAACCACACCATCTTCAATAGTGGTCACACATATAGTATTACAATTTCCTTCGGATATTGAAGCAGAAATACTACTTGGATCTACTGTATTATAATCACCTTCAAATGATTGGGATTCAAAAAGTCTGATATCATCACCATTCTCTATTACCCATTCCTCACCATCAAAGTAAACTTTGAACTCAAAATATTGATTATTATATGAGACCCATGTTTCATAAGTTAAGGAACCATTCTCAATTGGGCCAGGAGTTAAAGGTAATATTAGTGGATCTTGATTTTGCGGATTTACTTCAGCGAATGGATTCCCAAATTGAAACGATTTTGTTTGAATTGTCAAACAATAAGTTTTTGCAGCCTCAGTCGCACCACCTGCCTTTATTCTTAAATCACAGATTTCAGATTCATATTTAATTGAAAGTACCCAATATCCCTGACTGATTTGCGGATGTATATTATCGTTACCAGGCTCATAAATTTCAAAAGAAAGAGCTTTATCAGAAAAAATTTCTTGCTCTTGAATTAGATCTATAACTTGTGCATAAAACTCTTCTAGACCTTCCGGTGTATAGGAAGTTGGCGCAGCAACCGAAATAGTTTGGGATGTGTTTAATTCACCCGATTCAAAATAAAATGTAACTTGAGTTTGACCACTTTGAAATTGAGTTCCTTCTGGAAACCAATCATTCAAACAATTTTGGATATCACTTATCACTATAGTTCCGCCACATCCCTCCTCAGATGACTCGAAGTTAAAATTACCAACTGGAAACTCGGATTGATTACCTGGTAAATTATAAGTACATTCAATATTATTTGGATTGCCTTGATCATCAATTGAAATTTGCCAAGAATTAGACTCACCATGCCACTCAATCTTTTGATCCCCAGAAATGAAATAATTTATTAATTCTCCAGTTGCATCATCAAATAAAGGATATGCAGGCACCACTAATTCCTCATTAGTACTCGAAGGTGTGTATCTAACACAATAAGATTGCGTAGAGCTACAGCTTATAATACTGTATGTTCCAGATGGATCTGTTGATTCATAAATACCTATTAAAGTTGATGAAGTGGCCAAAGTAAGGGATGGGTTGAAAATTTCCCATTCACTTGAATTCCACTGCAATTTAAGAGGATCTTCATATAATTGTCCTTGATATGAATAAGTTCCATTAAATTCACCAACATAATATAAAGGAATTAAAAGATATTCATCGTTGAACCTAACCTGCCAAGTCAGAATTGGACAATCAACACTTTGATTTTGAACATCCAAAACAAACTGAGCTTCACACAATTTTCCTGTATCATATAAATCGGCATTTGTGAACAATTCTACCTCGTAGAAAATTGGCATATAATAACCACTATGTCTAAAATAATTCTGGAAAATTGGAGATTTTTGACTATTGAAATTTTTCAATACTGGTAAATCAGATTTTACATTTTGTATTTCAACACCAAGTGGTAAATCATTATAGAAATCAATTTTTTCTAAATTATCAAGTTGACCATTAACTAAATAACGAGATGATTTTAAAACATTTTTATCCACTGTGTTGATTTTATATCTTAATGAATCATTTTTTAATTCAAAAGCATCAGGTTCTTCACAAATCATCAAATAAGGTAGTTTGTCTAAATCATTTTTAAAATTAAACCTTTTGAATCGGCCATCTTCTTCAATCACCACATAAGATGTGTAATCAACAAATCCATATAATTTATCTAAATCGTTTAATTGTCTAATAAAGTTTGCTGTTGTTAATCTACCATTTGTTAAAACATAAAGTGAATCTCTTTCTAAATTTCTTGTTTCATCCATTATTATTTTATCACTTGTAATAGTATTATCATTAATAGTAATATTAACTAAAACATTTTTCCACTTTTTATTGATATAGATTGTGATTCCACTATCTAAAGTTAATTCACCACTACATACACTTGCATCTGCTTCTGGTAAATTTACCAATAGATAAAATGTTTGTGTTGTTTGATCAAGATTAATAAATAAATTATTCAAATCATCCGGAAGTGAAACCCAAGGATCGTAACCTGATGGTAAATTAGTGAAATTACTAGCTCTTTTGTCCCATTTTCCCTTCCACCCAAACTGCTCTAAGCCGGGTTGACCATCCATATCAACTAAGGTAGAGTATGGATTTGTGGTTAAAATTGGATCCACATTTAATCTATAA
>Ga0172367_10007816_pt1 | contig 12128 bp, 13 predicted proteins | sample Lak10m_FD_114542 | JGI IMG/M metagenome (GOLD analysis project Ga0172367, IMG submission 114542) | Freshwater microbial communities from Kabuno Bay, South-Kivu, Congo - kab_022012_10m | ecosystem: Environmental > Aquatic > Freshwater > Lake | place: Democratic Republic of the Congo: South-Kivu...
CATCGTGGATTATCGACGGACTTATTCTTACCTAGATTCTTACTTTTAGGCCCTCAGAGGGGAGTTTTGCTTTGTTTATTGGCGAAAATGAAGTGGAGCGGGTGAAGGGAATCGAACCCTCGTTTCCATCTTAGCCCTTCGATTCGTCAAAATCCCTTATTTTCGACACCAGCACACACCATTGACACGGGCGGATGTTAGGGGTTTTGTTAGGGGTCTATGGCATCAATCCATCGGACCTCGGATTCACGTTACTGGCAGGCCGCATTTCGCGGCCCGGACGGACGGCGGATTCTCCGTTCCACCAAGCAGACTGACAGGTCCAAAGCACTCGCCATGGCGCTAGAATTCGAGCGGGCCGCCCAACTCGCCCGCTCAGGGCAACTCGTGGAAGCGCAAGCCCGGGAAGTCTTGAAGGGCATCATGACTCGCGCTGGTGGCACGGAGACCCTCGCCTTCTACACCGTGGAATCCTGGTTCAGAAGCTGGCTCGCGGGCAAGGAGCAGGTGAGAGCCGGGGGGACACATGAACGCTACGCGCACGTAGTGGAAACTTTCCTCGCGCATCTGGGTCGGCGGGCGCAGCTAAATCTTCAGCATATCAGCCCCAAGGACATTTCATCCTTCCGGGACAAGGAGCGGGAGGCCGGCAAATCAGCCAAGACATGCAACCTCGCCGTCAAAACGATAAGCGCTGCGCTCAACGCGGCCCTGCGACAAGGCTACATTCCCATCAATCCGGCGCTGGCTTTGGAAACCTTGAAGCACAAGGCGGCAGAGAAGGGGACGTTCACCAGTGGGCAAGTGGAAGACCTCTTGTCAGCGGCCTCTTCGCCGGACTGGCGGGGAGCCATTCTGTTTGCCTACTACACGGGAGCAAGGCTTCAGGACGTGGCCAACATGCGATGGCTCGCGGTGGATCTGACGCGCAAGTTGATTTGCTTCAAGCCGATGAAGACGCCGGAGAAGCAAGTTGTCATCCCGTTGCACCCGGCGCTGGAGGAGCACCTGCTTTCCATTGCCGACTCGGACAATCCGGAAGCATATCTGTTTCGCTCGCTCGCCGAAAAAAAGACCGGCGGAGCGCACGGCCTGTCCATGCGATTCTCGGAGATTGTGGAAAAGGCCGGCATCAAGGCCGGCGTGGCGCGGCCCCGGAACGTGGGTGGTCGGGCCATCAGTTATCTTTCATTCCACTCCCTCCGCCATGGCTTCAATTCCGTCATGGCGAATGGGGGCGTGAACCAGGAAATCCGTCAGAAGCTTACCGGCCACTCATCGCCCGAGGTGAACAAAAAATACACACACCATGAGCTGGAGCCGCTTCGGGCTGCGGTGAAAGTGATCCCATCCCTGAAGACAAAGTAGCCGAAGGCCGCGCAGCACAGTTTTCTCATGACGACCTTCGTGGGTAACTCTATATGCCACTCTGCGAGGGGGCAACCACACCCGCTCTCCTGTCATCCGTTCCGACATGCAGGCCCAACGTGGGACTTGAATGCGGGAATGGGCAGAGCTCTATCCCGGGCCTGCACCGGCGTCGATTACAGGCCTGAACTGGGGCATGCAACTCTATCAATCACTTGATTGTCCCGCCTCCAACATTTCACGGCTACAACCCGGCGGCTTCAAAAACACCCGCTGCTCCGGCCTGCATCTGGGAATTGCTGCGCAGAAACCCAGCTTTTCGACATTTGATTGGATACATCGAATCAATGACGCCGGAGGGTCCGCTTAAAAGTGGCAATCTTGACCAAGATTGGAAACCTACGGCTGATGCAAAATGGATTCTGAGATTCCTAAAGCGGTTGGAATGCTACAACCCATTCGCAGCCTGTGCGGTGCGGTGGGCGCTGCGGCCTAGTTTAGTGGGGTTGGGCCTACATCGCCCTTTTGAGAACTTCTTCACCCCGATGGCGGATCCTTCGGATTGGATAAACCTCGGAATCCCACCGCTTGCTCCAAAGGAATTGAAAAAAATGGAGCGTTTGATCAAGTCGGATTACTTCGGATATAGCTTTCGCGGACCGCTCACTAGCACCCGCGGAAAGTTCAATCTTGATACTCCGTGGCCGGAAGCCCCTCCACTGTTCCGTTTTCATTTTCAGTGGCTGTGGGTGGAGTTTGACCCTTCCCTTGTCGGTATCGATCAGCGCCCGTTTGTTCCGTTCATGTATGGTGTGCAGCCAGCCCTAGTTTCAGGCCTCGTCAAACTCCCTTGGGATTGGGAATCTCTGAGGAAATTAAGCCTTTTGGACTGCCCGAGTATTGAGCATTTGGCTGCTTTGAACGACGTGGCCGATTTGTTCAGCCACCATTTCCTGTTTGCTGTTCCCAAGACACCCTTGACAACGAGGGAACGCGACGAACTTGCCACGGATTTCCGTAATCGTGTTGACCGGTTAGCGGACGAGAACGGACTTGCGACAAGCAAGAAGCGCACACCTGGACTGCTGGGAAACCCAATGGAGTGGCGCGACTTTAAGTGGTGTCGGCAATACATTCAGTATCCACAGGAGTCACAGAATCCTATGAGCTCACCGGACCTCGATGGGCACAAGGAGGCCATCTTCAAATTGTGGATGCGCGAGTTACGGAATGCGGTCAAGATTTCGCAGACCAGCAATCCGATCGCGTCGATCCGCGCCGGCTACACCACCATCGAGTCTCTGATGCTCAAGATTTATCCCTGCTTTGATTGGCCGGGTATTCTAAACGCCCGTCTTGGCGTGGAGGAGATTGTGTCCCGCCCAACCTACCTACGAGGGTTGGAGGTTTGTCGCCGAAAGCTGGCAGTTGGGTTTCGGCAGGTATGGGGCGGTTGATACTTGCCGGCCGCCGCGCACATCAATGCGTGACAGGCACGCATTTGGCGTGGATTACGCACAGCAGAGATTGCCGCTAAGCCTGCCATGCAGCGACATCCGGCAGGGCGAGAAAAACACGGGATCCCGTTTCTCCTTCTCCGGCAAGGGTGTAATCGATTCCCAAAGAATCACTTACGGAAAAAGGGACGGAACGCGTGCCAACCTGCTGTGTCGGGTGCTCATGAACGAAGAATGTCATGCGTCACACACGAACAAAGCGCCCGTCGCGGCTGAACCAGTAACAGCCGAGACCCTTCTGCACAACATCCCCATTGTTGTCCCCGAGTTCATCCGACTGCCGCCGCCCGGTTCGCGGTGTCCTTGGACCGGGCTCAGCCGAAGCACGATCAACGAGTTGATTCTGGCGACGGAAGCCAATGGGTTTAAGCCGCCGGTTCAGAGTCATGTCCTCCGCAAGCGCGGGGCCAAAACGGGTGTGCGGCTCGTGGTTTTTTCGAGCCTCCTACATTTCATCCGTGGCCTGCCTGCCGGGACCGAAGCTCCCGAATTACTCCGTGAAGCCACCGAACGCCTCGCAACCGCCTGAGAAACTTTTGGATAGAAGCGAAAGCAACCGAACAAAACAGTTTAGCGAACGCGAAACGATGATCCACCCAACTCAATCACCAGACCCGGCCGGCAGTGCCGTGCAACGCGTCGAGTCCCCAGTCAGCCAAAGTGCATTCCAGACTCTGCTTCCTGCCTCGCTGCCCGAGATTCCCAACGGGCTTCGTTGGGGGCAGTTAGTCCTACGCCAAAGCTGGAAGAAGGGCAACCTCGACAACGCCGTGTGGCGCGTCTCCCTTCGCGCCGCCCAACTCAGAATTCCAGCCTCGCTGGTCTTTGAAGTCGTCAGCCGCTTGATCGTGGCCGAAGGCGACACAGTTCCCGCCGAAAAAACGTGGTCCCAAATTCAACGCGCTCGCGAACATGTGGAGTCCGGCAGACAGACGTCGCAGAGCCGCGCCGCGCGCCCCTCCCCGCCGGGCGGCAACCACAAGCGGAGTCCCCGCCGCCAGGTCAGTTTCGAGCCTGAGAAGCTGGCTGCCGTGGTGAGCGAGAATCTCAACCTCGTCGGTGATGACCCGGAAGCCTTCATCAAGGCGCGCTCGTTACGACCACCGGACGTCCTGACCAGTGCGGACGTTCTCGGCCAGCTTTACCGACCGGGAGAGCGGGTGCTGGTGTTCACGGAGTTCCGGTCCCAAGGTCAGCATGTCTTCGTCGCTGGCGGGCAGGCCAGCCCGCCGCTCCCGATCGGAGGTGCCAACGGCGTGTGGTTTTTGATCAACCCCATCGACGGCAACTACTATCCGAATCCGCGGCAGGCGAACAAGCGCTCGCGCCGTTCCGAGGAAGCCATCACGGCCTGGCGCTATGCGCTGATCGAAAGCGACGAGGCGGACGCGAATAGTTGGCTCACTTTCTTGGCGGTGCTGCCGATGCCGATTGTCGCCATCTACCAGTCCGGCGGGAAGTCAATCCATGCCTTGGTCCGGGTTGAGGCGCGCAGCAAGAAGGACTGGGACGAGATAGTGGCGCGCGTCAAGCCGGCACTGGTTGAGCTGGGTGCGGACGCAGCCGCACTCACCGCCGTCCGGCTGTCCCGCCTGCCGCAAGCGTGGCGCGGGGACCGATGCCAGCGGTTGCTTTATCTAAATCCGGAGGCAACTGCGGTTCCAATCAGCGAACTGCCGTTGCACGGCGCGAAGTCGGGCCCTGCCGGGGAGGTGGCCAAGTGAAACACCTCACCTTGGGACCATCGGGGCAAACTCCGCCCACGGACGGCGACCTCGCAGTGCCACCACCGCAGCCGGGCTGCGCTGCCGCGCCCGGCGACGGTGGCCTGCCGACCGACTCCCCGGTTCATTGGTTTGCAGCACGATATCCGAGGATCGCCGCGAAATTCGGCGACGCCTTGCTGACCCGTGTCACGAAGTGGGGCAGTGAGGGCATCAACGCGATCAATGAAGACTTTTTCGCTGCACTCCTCGGCGAAGTAGGAAGCCCGGAGGCTCCGATCGTGTTTCTCCCGGACGAGCACCGTTTTTTTGGCTATTGCGCCGACAAGGAACACCGGGACTTCGGCATTTACGTAGAGGTTCCCACTGAATCAATCATCGTCCGACTCAGCGCACTGCTTCTATCCTGCGCTCGCGACTGCCGAACTGCCGTCGACACGTCCGCGCTGGAGTTTCGACTGCGACAGGCGTCCAAGCTGCACGGCGTCGTGGAGAAGGCCAAGGCGTTGCTGGCCGTCCGCGCTGACTACTTCATGTCGGGGGCCGATGGCTTTTTAGCGTGCGCCAATGGCGTCCTTTTTTTGGAGGGGCGACTCCTGTTGCAATTTGAACCCTGCCTCCGGCTCCGTCACAAGCTGACCGTCTCGTTCCTTCCCGAGGCGACGTGTCCGTTATTCCTAGACACGCTGATGCGCCCGGCGCTCTCGGCAGAGGATTTGGATTTCGTGCAGCGGTGGTGCGGCTTGGCCATCCTCGGCAAGAATCTGGCACAGGTTATCCTCGTGCTCGTCGGAACACCAGGTGGGGGCAAGGGGACATTCGTCTTGGTGGTGAAAGGGATTTTGGGGCCGAACAACGTCGGCACACTACGCCCGAAATTGCTGGAGGACCGCTTCGAGATTGGGCGCTTGCTCGGCCGCAGCGTGCTCTACGGGGCCGACGTAAAGGCCAACTTTCTGAACTCTCCCGGCGCGTCGGTCCTCAAATCCTTGGTCGGCGGCGACCCTGTGACGGCGGAGTTTAAGGGCAGCAACAAGCGTCCGGAAGTCAACTGCTGGTTCAACTGCCTGCTGACGTGCAATTCACGGTTGACGGTCCGCCTAGAGGGCGATGTCGATGCCTGGCGCCGTCGCCTGCGCCTCATCACCTACAGCCGGCCGCCGACGCAAACGCCCATCGCCGATTTGGCTGCCCGGATTTTGGAGGCGGAAGGGGCCGGCGTTCTGAACTGGATGCTGGACGGCTTGGACCGGCTGCGTGCCGATGCGTGGCAGCTACGTGGTAGCGCCGAACAGACGGCTCGGGTGGATGATCTGCTGGCGGAATCGGACAGCGTGGTGATGTTCGTCCGCGAGGCGTTGCGGACCGAGGCTGGTGCTACGATGACCCTTGGTGAAGCCTTCGCACATTACATCAACTTCTGCGGGAAGCGAGGGTGGGGGGCGGTGGACCGGAAGCGCTTCAGCGAGACGGCCACGGCCGCAGTGTCGAAGCATCTGCACATTGTGCTACGTCATGATGTCCCGGATCACGACGGCAGCGATCAGCGCGGCTGGAAGGGAGTGGGAGCCTGCGTATGACCTTCACGACGCACAGCTCCGATCAGGGTGTCGCCGGACCGGCAGTGCCAAGGTGCGGACAATCCGGACGGTGCCGGGGCACTCCATTTGAGCACTCAGGACTCCCGGACGGTTCGGACGACCGATTCCATATTGTTGTTGGCCACCCACCAAGGCACGGACAAAACGGACGATGCTTTCCTACTCCTTCTTTTGTCAAAGGGATGACGAGAGGTTCATCCAAAGTAGTATGTCAGAAGGACGACCGGATGGTCCGTCCGTCCTGTCCGAGCGCTACCCGGTTGCCCGCTCGCTTGCGCGCGTTCATCGGATCCCCAAGTCATCCGGCACATGATCCCAAAGGTTTAACAATGACGACCTCAAAGCCTCCCGCCGGCCCCGCCATCCGCGACCACGCCATCCAGCGGCTCTACGCCAACATCGGCCCTGCCGCGGTGCTGGTTGAGGTTGACCCCTGCCAGCCGCGGTTCCGCCTTGCCGCCGGGCTGCCAGCACTGCGCGCGTGCCATGTGGAACACCTCAAGGCACGGCAATCCTGCGCGCAGACGGCCCCGCGCCGCCGAGCCGAAGCTGGCCTTCGACGGGCGGCGCAATTGTTCCACAAGTCCGCCTTGAACCGGGCACATAACTTCTCCCCAACATGATGAACCAACTCAACACCCTGTTCGGCCGAAACACGATCCTCGTGCCGTGCCTCGGCGGCCAACCTTTGCAGCACCCCGGGCTGTTGGCATCGCTTTGCTTCGAGGCGACCCAGACTGCCGACTACCAGCGTCACCTCGCCAGCGGTGAGATCGGCGTGCCGTGCGGCAAGCTCAACCATGGGTTGTGCGCCTTGCAGGTGCATTCCGTCGCCGCCGTGCAGCCGTTGCTGGATGCAAACTCGCAACTCCGTGACGCCCTCGCGACCGAGGTTCCCGACGGGGCCGTCATCTGGATTCGCGCTGTCGGAGTCACGCCGCCGAGCTTCCGAAGCAAGTCCTTGAGCTGGCTGGCCGATGACTCGGTGGTCATAATCCGGCACGCTCCACCCGCGCAAGCCGGCTGGTCTGTGATCCGCCCCGGCGGCCCGGCGGAGCTGAAGCCAATCCACCTAGATTTGTCGGCCGATGCGGATCTCGACGAGCACTTCGCACGACACCGGATTCATCACCGCCACGGCGACCCGTTCTTGCTGCCGCCCCAGGGCGGGCGCAGGGTGAATCCCAGCTTCTGGGCGGCGTATGCGATCCGTCACTTTGGGATTCGTTTCTACCCGTCCACCCGGCTCTTCGACTGGCTGGCACCCGGCCGGCAGCAGCCAAGCGTCGTCTCGCCCGAATACCTCACTCAACAGGTTGGAAAGTTGATCTTCGTCGCCACGGAAGGCATCCAGCCACACCGGGCGAGCCGGGACGAACTGCTGGATGTTTTGGAATCGCTTCGGATTGAAGCGGCGATCGAGGAAGTCGATTTCTTGCCGACGGTCGAGGCGTTTGTGCGGGACCGGATCGTCCCGCAGCGCTTCCAATCGATCACAACGGACGAGCTGCTCGTGGCCTTCGAGGAGTTTCGCATCAGCCGAAATCTGCCCCCGATCTCAGCCGGTTGCTGTCTTCAGCATGTCGGGGCGGTCCTAGCTCGCCTGCACGGGACGAGGGCTTCACATTCGATCATGCGGGGTGGCCGCCCTCATCGGGGATTTCGCGCGGTTTCCCTAATAAAAGCACCACTTTTGGCAGCGACCCCGCAACGGGACGCCTGGGACGAGCCAATCGTCGGAGACTCAAAACCCCAGGCCCTGCTCGCCGCACCAGCCATCCCTTTGCACAACCAGTCCATTCCCACTTCACCGAAGGAATTGGAGGTTGTGCAGACGCAGACAAACAACAAATGCCCGCTAACCGATAAAACCTATGGACACACTCACCCTTGAAACACCTCCCGACTGGACCCCGGCCGACGACCGCGCCGACTACCTGGCCCGCTTCCCCTACGACAGGGCACCGGAACGGCAGGCTGGCGGCCATATTGAGGAGGCACTGGACTCGGTTCACGCCGTGCTCGACGCCATCCTCACGCATCTCCAAGCCCGCGAAGGTCTCCGCTCCCGTGTTGGCTGGGCTACGCTCAACATCGGCGACAAGTGCGCCGCCCTGCGGTGGGCTTTCTCCCGCGCCACCGGCCCCATCGCCACCCGCCGCGCCCGTTTTCTGGACCATCTGGACGCGGTTGTGCATTACGACCGGGAACGCGCGCGGCTGCTTCAGCAGGAGTTTCGCGCCCCGGGATCGCTGGCGCTGGTCAACCTGGCCGACATCGCGGACACCCTGATGACTGCGGCGATGGAACTGGACGAGGCGATGTGCGTGCTGGTTCCGGGTTTCGTCTCCGCAATTCGGTAGGCGCTAGCTCACGCGCAAGAACGATGATCTTTCACGCAATGAACTGCCCGGTGCCCCCGACCCACTTGGCGGGCGATGCCAAGGCCGCGTTCACACTCGTCCACGTCAGCCAGCCCCGAGGCTGAGTCAGCCATCTCAACCTCAACAGAAAATCAACATGACTCCCATTTCCCGTTCACAACTCTGGAAGAAGCGGCTCGGTGACTGGGTCGTAAACCCCTACGTCGGCTGCGAGCACGGTTGCCTCCACTGTTACTGCCCCGCCATGCCCGGGGTGAAGTTTCACAATGGCGGGCGCAGCCAGGCGGACTGGGGCAACTACCTGCTGCCGAGAGAGGGCCTCATCGAGGCGCTGCGTAGGCGCCTCAAGTCGTTCACACCCGACAAGGCCAAGCGCACCGAATGGGGCGATGGCTGGGTGCTGATGTCGTTCTTGACCGACTGCTACACGCCGGCCGAGGCGGAACTGAAACTCACGCGTCAATGTCTGGAACTGCTGCTGGACGCCGGGCACAAGGTCCGCGTGCAGACGCGGTCGGCGCTGGTTGAACGCGACTTCGACCTGCTCGTCGCGCACAAGGATCGCGTGCGGCTGGGCACGTCGCTGCCATACCTCGACGACACTGTGGCGCGCGTCCTGGAGCCGCGCGCGACGGGGCCGACGCGCCGGCAGAAGATGCTTGAGAAGGCGGCGGCGCTGGGCATCCCGGTGTATGTCGCCATCGCGCCGGTGATGCCGTGGACGGAGGCGGACGAGCTGCGCGGTATCGCGGCGTGGGCCGGTGAGCTGGGCGCGACGGAGGTGTTCTGCGAGGTGCTGAACCCGAAGGGCGACAATCTCACGGGCATGGAGCAGGCACTTCGCGCGGCCGGGCGGGATGACTTGGCCGATCAGATCCGAAGCTATCACAAGGCAGCGTGGGCACAGGCCACTCTGGCGAGGTTGCGGTTGCTGGCCGGAAGCCGCGCGTTCGTGCCCTGGCCGGACACGGGGCGTGGCTGGGCCAAGCATCTGGCGGAGGGGGACGCGGACTGGCTCAGGCAGTTCCTCCCGGCGAACTCAATGGAGGAGTGATCCCGAGCACGTTCACCCTCGGTCAAGCTGAACGGCGTCGCAGCATCGCCACGAAGACTGCAATCGCGAGCCACACGACGAGCGACCCAACCAACCCAGCCGTCACCGCGAAGAACGGCGTGCTGGCCCCGCGCACGGCAGCTTCTCCCATGGCAATCTCCGCCGGCGTGACGCCCGCCTGTTCCCAGAGCGCCCGGCGGGTGGCCCACGCGCGTTCACGCCACCCGGGGTTGAGCAGGCCGGTGTAGAGGACAAACAGCAGGCCCGAGGTCAGCGCCCCGGACAGCGAGACCATGATGCCCGAGCCAATCCCTTGGGCGAAGGTCAGCGTGCCCCCGTTGGCTGCGCGCCGTTTTCCCAGCGCAGTCCAGAGCGCCACAAGTGGAACCAGGAACGCCCAACTTCCAGTTGTGGAACCACCCGCCACGTCGGCGAGGTGGTTGGGTGATCCGAGTGCCAGCGAAACGACGCCCCACGCCGTGATGGCGAAGCCAGCCAGCATGCCCAGTTTCAGTTCCATGCCTCCGAACGGCTCATTGGGGCGGCACCACCCGCGTGGTGTAGGCCTTGCCCACGGGGTTGTTGTCGTTGTCGTAGAGCGTCGTGGTCTCACGCTCGATCCGTGGCTGAGGTGGGGAACGCAGGGCCGGGTTGGAGGGGCCGATGTTCTGCGGCGGCTTGGACGGGCTGGAGAACAGACCTTGCACAGCCGCCTTCGCCCCGAAGCCAAGGAACTCCATGAACTGCTGCTCGGAGGCCAGTTGGCGCTCGCGCTCGATGCGCCGCTGCTCGGCCCAGTGTTGGTAGAACAGGTAGGCTCCGACTGCCAGCACGATGAGGACGAACGTGCCGAGGCCGCCCCCGCTCTTGCCCGTCGTCGTGACCGGGGCCACCGCCGGGGTCACCGGGTCGGGTGCCTCGACGACCGGGGCGCGCTCCTTCCGGCCGGGCTTGGCCGTCGCAGCGGGAGGAGCCTCGGTCATATCCGCGCCGCAGAACTGGCACTGGTCGAGCCGGTGGCGTTCACCCTTGCGAACCCGGTTGGTGCGGAGGCAACTGCGGCAGATGACGTTCATGGCGGGCGTTCAGGAGTGGGTGGTTTGTGGCGTGAAGAATACGCCCCAATAGGGCGTGTTAGTCAACGGGAATCAACGCCCGTTCTGAAGTTGGCCCGGGGTGCAGTGCCCTGCGAAGCGATGCTCAACCCTTCGTCCGCCTCCGGCTTCGTGGCTTGCGCGTCGGCGGAGGCGGGGACTCAGCCTGAGCCTTTGCCTCCTCATCAAGCCAAGCCGGCCGCCACCAACGGCGCTTCTCCAATGCCACCATCGCCTTCCCGGCGATGCGTCCCAGCGACACGGCCAGGCCACCTGAGAGTCCCCCTTTGGCGATGCTGCAGTCCGTCTCCACCGCGGTGAGGAAGCGCTTGTAGTTCTCCGGGTAGGTCGCAGCCCTGCGCGCGTGGCGCCGCGCAAAGATGCGCAAGTCCTCTTCCAGCCTTTGGTCGCCTGGCTTGGCCCGGGCTTGATCATACCAGGAGCGGCTGAGTTCATGGCTCAAAATCCCGAAGGCCTCGCTGAGTTTCACCAGTTCGGCGTGCTTGCCACCCTGTGAGGGATGATGGACGCGGGCCAGGCGCTGATAGGCGTCACAGATCGCCTCGGTGCTGGCGTTCGCCGGCACTCCGAGGGTGCGGTAGTAGTCGGGCCGTGGTTCCATGGGGCAGCAGATGGTGCAGACTGTGGCGTCAACCGGGTGAGTTCGGAGAAGGCGTGCGATCAACTGGACCTGACAGCGCGCAGAACAAGGTTCTGACGCCGCAGATGACCGTGGCATAAATCAGCCCGGTCATGGACGACATGGCGAGCACGGCGGCGGTCCCGAGTTCAACTCCGCCACCGCCATTGGCTCCTGCGTCCTGCAAGGCCGTTGCGAGCAGCTTGCCCGGCCACAGGAAGACAATCGTCCACAGCGGAGGTGGTGCCGTGGCCCAAGTTGGCAGGTAGGTCGCCCAGAGCCACCAACTCAGGCCGGCAGTGATGACAAACGAGACGACCGCGAGGCCGGCGTTGAGGCGGAGGCTGAAGAACAGGTAGGCGAAGAACGCACCAACCCCCACCAAGCTCAGGAACTTGGCCAGCGCGACCACCACCCAGCCGGACGAGGGACCAACCATCACGGCGTTCACCAGCCCGGCCGGCCAGAGCAGGATCGTCATCCAGACATTGAGAAACGGCTCGGCGGGCATGCCCAGCCAGGTGACCGCCCCGAACAACAACGCCCCAGTCCAGAACCCGGCCCGCGCCGCCTCCCTTGCTTCGCGGGGCAGGGGTTGGCTGGTCGGCTGGCTCACGGCGGCATCCGCGTCCGACGGCACGATGGCAAACTCGGTGCGGCAGGCGGGGCAGCGCAGGCGCGCGTCCGGTTGGTTCGCGGGAGCGCGCAACCGCCGGGCACAGTTGGGGCAGTTTACGGTCATGGGG
>Ga0172367_10007817_pt1 | contig 12128 bp, 10 predicted proteins | sample Lak10m_FD_114542 | JGI IMG/M metagenome (GOLD analysis project Ga0172367, IMG submission 114542) | Freshwater microbial communities from Kabuno Bay, South-Kivu, Congo - kab_022012_10m | ecosystem: Environmental > Aquatic > Freshwater > Lake | place: Democratic Republic of the Congo: South-Kivu...
AACGCATTCAACAACTATTACAGCCCCTACAACGCCCTGCGCATCGTCAAGGGCGCGGTCTGGGCTTACCTGCTTTACACCTTGGCGCGCCGGTTGGCGGCAAGCGCAATGGACGTGCGCCGCACCTTTGCCTGGGGCATGAGCATGGGTCTGGGCTTTACCGTCGCGGTCATCCTGTGGGAGCGGGCGGCGTTCAGTGGGCTCTTTAACTTTGCAGCTGGGTACCGTGTTACCGGGCCGTTTTCTGCCATACACGTTGGGGGCGCTTACATCGAGTGCTTTCTGGCTGTGGCAGTGCCTTTTTTGCTGCTGCTTTTGCTTGAAAAACGGCATTGGGCTGCCAGGCTGGTTGGGGTGCTGCTGCTGCTTGCCGCCACCTATGCGCTGATGGTCACGTTTTCTCGCAATGGGTATCTGGCCTTTGGCGTGGCTATCGTCTTGTCGCTGCTGGCCGCACTGCGTCAAGCCAAGCGGCTTCTTGGCCGTGGCATCGTACTGGCAGCGCTGGCGGGCGCCATGCTGCTGGTGGCAGTGCCCATCTTCAAAGGGGAGTTTTCTCAGGCACGCATGGCCACGGTGCGCGCTGATCTTGCCACGCGCCAAGCCCACTGGGACGATGCCCTGGCCATGCGCGATCCCGGTTGGGCGACCACGCTTTTTGGCATGGGGCTGGGCCGCTACCCTGAAACCAATTTTTGGCGCAATGCGCAGGACCGGTCTGGCACCTACCGCCTGGCGCAAGCCGATGGCAACACCTATCTGCAGTTGAGCCCCGGCAATTCGCTGTATGTGGAGCAGTGGGTCGATGTACAGCCACACCAGGCCTACGTGCTCAAGCTGGATGCGCGTGCCACGGTGCCAAACGCGGTCATCACCGTTCCGGTTTGTGAAAAGTGGTTGCTCACCTCCTACAACTGCGTCTGGAAGACCCTTTCTTTGGGCAAAGATCACGGTGTATGGCACAGCCTGGAAGCGCGCTTTACAACCCATGAGTTTTCCGTCAGCCCGTGGTACAGCCAACGGCCCATCAAACTGTCGCTTTACTACGCCGTTCCCAGCTCGACCATCGACATTGACAACGTGCGTCTAGAAAGCGCCCAAGGTACTGATTTGTTGCGCAACGGTGATTTTTCTAGCGGACTTGACCATTGGTTTTTTTCAACAGACGGGCACCTGCAATGGCACACCAAGAGCCTTTTTTACGGCGTGTTGTTTGACCAAGGCGTCTTTGGCTTGATTGCTCTTGTCGGCTTTATTGCCCTGACCGTGTGGCGTGCCGCCAAAGTTGCCTACCAGAGCGACATTTTTGCCGGTGCGGTATTGGCCGCCACGACGAGCTTTTTGGTCGTTGGTGTGTTTGACACGTTGATTGACGCGCCGCGATTTCTGTTGTTACTGCTAACGCTTGGCTGGCTGAGCGCATATCTGCTAGATCGTCCAACCCATGCCATACTTGGCCCGCGTGATACCGGCACAACGTAGCGGATCCGCTTAACTGCACCCACCCAAAACGCCACTTACCACCAAGCTCAGCTTGCCAATGAGTACGAAAAAAGAATTCCAGCACCACATCCATGTCTTTCGGGGCGTGGCCATCATGCTGATCGTCTGTGCGCATACCGTACCATCACTAGACTGGACGCACAACCCGCTGACCGGGCGCATCATCGACGCCATTGCCAACCAGTCGTCCATTTTTTTCTTCTTCATTGCCGGCTCTTTGTTTCAGCACCTTAGCGCGCGCTTTCAGTACAGAACCTACCTCAAACAAAAGCTCAAAACGGTGATCGTGCCGTACCTGATTTTGTCGGTGCCTGCGCTGGTTATCTTTACGGTTATTGTCCAACGGGTAGGGATGTGGTCCTGGTTCTATGACCTGCCCATCTGGCAACAGGTCGGACTTTTCCTCGTTACAGGCAAACACTTGGCGCCGCTTTGGTTTGTACCAACCATCAGTCTTTTTTACCTTATAGCGCCATTGCTCCTCTGGATGGATCGGCGGGCACCGGCCCTGTATTGGCTGATTGTTCCCTTTTTGATTTTGGCAGCTTATGCGGGGCGAGATGGTCCGTATGGCCCCATAGACAAGGCTATCTATCTATTGCCGGTGTATCTGTTGGGGATGGCTTTTTCCCGATTCCAAGCGACAGCAGAGGCTTTGACGGTACGGTATTGGTTGCCCCTGCTGGTTGTGACGATGGCCGGTTTTTTTGGCTTTGTTCTGGGGTGGCCTGAACCGCCCTATTTCATGATGATCATGAAGGCGCCCATGACACTCTTGTTGACCGTCTTGTTGTTGAAGTATCACCATGTCTTTGGCAAACGGCTCGATTACATCGCGCACATCAGCTTTGGTATTTTTTTCATCCACGCGTATTTCATCTCTGCGCTGAAAGTGGCGACGGTCTATCTGGTCCATGGCCAGATTTATGTGGGTGAAGGCACGGGTGACTTGCCGGGTACGTTGCCATATTTCCTGATTTACGCATTGGTTGTGCTGTTCATCTCGGTAGTGGTGATCAGCTTGGGGCAGCGCGTATTGGGTGATCGCAGCCGGATGATCATTGGTGCGTGAGTTGATTCAGGTGCTGTCTGCAGTGAAATCGACGGCCAAAGCAACCCGCTTGGTCGAAGTTGACGCGCTTCGCGGCTTGGCGGCCATGGCGGTCGTGTTGTTTCACTTTACCCGCCGCTTTGCGGAGTTGTACCCAGGGCATGGTGAGCCACTACTGCGGTTCAACACCGGCCACTACGGCGTCAACCTGTTTTTTATCATCAGTGGCTTTGTGATCTTTATGACGCTGGAGCGTACCCAGCGCCCCATGGACTTTGTAGTGTCGCGGTTCAGCCGGCTGTTTCCGTCTTACTGGCTGGCCATCGCGTTAACGTTTGGCGTCACCCACTTGTTGGGCCTGCCGGGCAAACTGGTGGACGCAAGCACTGCTCTGGCCAATGTCATCATGGTGCATGGTTTGTTTTGGGTGCCGCATGTGGACGGCGTTTACTGGACGCTGGAAGTAGAGATGCTGTTTTACTGTGGCATGTTTTTGTTGTACCGCCTCCAACGGCTGGGCAGCGTACACATGGCACTGGCGGGCTTGCTGCTCTTGCGCGTGGTTTACTGGGTGCTTGAACACCACTTTGGCATCAACCTACCCTGGATGATTTACCGGCTGTTGATCTTGCAATACATCCCGTGGTTTGCGTTGGGAATTTCGGTGTATCTGCTGACCCGGCAAAAGTCGGGGGAGATGGATTGCCGCGCTGCGCTCGCAACGACACCCCCTGCCTCGTCATTGCGAGGCCGCAGGCCGTGGCAATCCATCCCCCCGGCATACGTCACGGCCATCCTTGCCTTGGTCGCATTGGTTATTTGCGATGGCGTCGGTTTGGCTGCGTTGGCACTGATCTTTGCCACGGCGGTCTTCCTGGCCGCCAGCGGGCACTTTGCCTTGCTGCGCCTGAAACCCTGTGTCTGGCTGGGCACCATTTCTTACCCGCTATACCTGGTGCATGAAAACATTGGCTGGGCCGTGATGCTGCAACTCAGTGCGGTTGGCCTCAACATCAATCTGGTCATTGGCGTGGCGCTTGTTCTGGTTCTGATCCTGGCCAGTGCCGTCACCCGCTGGGTGGAACAGCCTGCCATGCAATGGATACGTTCCCGTTACAAGCAGCGCCTGGCGCAAAGGGCGCCGTGATGGTGCGGTGGGCAGGCTGTGTGTTGGCCGTAGGGCTTGGCCTTGCAGGTTGGTGGGGTCACCATCAGATGACAGCCTTGAACCATCAGCACCGCCACTTACAAGAAAAACTGGCTTCAGTCCAGACCATTCAAGGGCTACCTACTATTGATTGCAGAGCATTTACAGCGCAAAAGCCGTTAGTCATTCTGGCACTGGACCAATCCAACGCCGGCAATCACGCCCAGCTAGCCCAGACCATCCAGCAGCCAATCCAGCTGGTGGCAGACGGCCACTGCGTGTTGGCCTCTGCGCCTTTGCCTGGTGGCACAGGCCGTGGTGGCAGCGTGTGGCAGTGGTTGCCCCAACACTTGCACGCAATGGGGGTCACGCGCCCTGTGGTGATGTCGGTGCTGGCCGTTGAAGCCACCACCATCAATGACTGGACCCGCCGGGGTAGCCTGTTGCACCAGCGCTTGATAGCCCAACTGCACCAGATGTCCCAGCTTGGGCTGGCACCTAACGCCATCCTTTGGCAACAGGGGGAAGCCGATGCACGGGTCAACACCAGCGCCGCCGCTTATGCGGCCGGGTTAGATGCATTGGCGGGTACGTTAAAGTCCCAAGGCGTACAGGCACCGGTCTTTTTGGCCCTGTCCACCGTGTGTCGCGCGGCATCGCACGCAGGCATTCGTGCTGCGCTGATACTGCACGCCAACGCCGGAGGGATATTTCGGCTAGGGTCAGACACTGACGTATTGCAGGGCCAAGTCATGCGCCATGATGGTTGCCACTTTTCTTCAATGGGTGCGCACTCCGCAGCACAACTGTGGGCAATTGCCCTGCGCAGCACATTTGCTAGCATGTAAGTCACTCAAAGGCCACAACACCATGCATTACGCGTTTCAAAAACTTACCGTCAGAAGGTTGATCAGTCTGCTTGTTGGATGCGTATTTACCAATTGCGTGGCCTTTGCGCAGCAAGGGGAATCCAGCTGCGGACCTCTGGCCAACGCCTTTGGGCCGTTCGATTACCGTACAGAGCGTGGAAATTCGCTCTACTTAGTTGAAAGCACTCACTTTCTGCCTTATATCGAAGCCGTGATACGTGGCCATACTTCCACCACAGCGGGGGGTGACATTGATTACACCCTGCGCGCATTTCCGAATCACCACCGTGCGCTTCTATCGACGATCAAGTTGGGCGAAAAAGAGCAAACCACCAAACCACAGGGCATGCGCTACACCATCGACTGCTGGTTTGACCGTGCCATTCGCTTCCGGCCACGACACCACGGTGCGCATGATTTATGCCACCTACCTGCATAAAACCAAACGCACACCAGAGGCTGTGGCCCAACTTGAAAACGCTGCCAGCCAGGCCAAAGACAACCCGTTTACCCACCACAACATCGGCTTGGTTTATGCCGACATCAAGGTGTACGACAAAGCGCTTGTCCAAGCGCACCGCGCCATGGCCTTGGGTTTTACCCGACCAGACTTGCGGGAGTTGCTTGAAAAAGCCGGTCAGTGGAAGGACCCTGAACCCGCTGCTGAACCGGCTGCTTCACCCGCCACGTCCAGCGCATCCGCCGCGTCTGCCGCGCAATAGCCATTCATGAAACCCACCCCCAAGTTGCCGGTGCTGGACACCCGCACCTTTGCTGGCCCTGGGCTGGCCGACACACCCTGCTTGCTGGACTTGGCTGGAATCCAGTTCACCCAGAGCGGCCGCGCCGCCATATTGCTGGCGCTGGAAGCCCTGCACATCCAAGCGGGTGACCAGGTCCTGGTGCCCACCTACCAGTGCCCCACCATGGTTGCACCCATTGTGGTGCTGGGCGCGGAGGCATTGTTCTACCCCATCAATGACCATGGTGCGCCCCAAATGGATTGGGTAGCCGCTCACACCACAGACCAGGTGCGCGCCATGTTGGTCCCCCATTTTTTTGGTCTTCCTCAACCCTTGGCCCAGGTGCGGCAATGGTGCCAAGCACACGGCGTGCGCTTGATTGAAGACTGTGCACACGCTATGTTTGGTATTACAGAGGGGCGCCCGGTCGGCAGCACCGGAGACTTTGCCATTGCCAGCCTGACCAAGTTTTTACCTGTGTCGGAGGGGGGTGTCTTGGTCAACCATTTGGCTATGCCCAAGCCAGCCGTGTTGACGGGGCTCAGCGCAAAAGCACAGCTGAAAGCCGCGTTTGACATGGTTCACACCAGCGTCAATTTTGGGCGTCTTCCCTTGCTAGCGCCTATGTTTGGGTTGATAGCGCGCCTGCGCCAAGGGTTGGTCCACCAAGCTCCTGTTGATGTAATACCGCCAGCGGAAAACAAAGACACCCATGCAGGCGACAGTTTCAGTATTGACGTTCCCCGGGCTCACCAAGAGTTATCGCACGTTAGCCAATGGATGGCCCGGCATGCCCACCGCGCCCGCATCGTTGTGCGCCGCCGCGAGTGCTACCGCTACTTTGTGCAGGCGTATACCAACACGCCGGGCATGCGGCCGCTGTTGCCCGAATTGCCCGACCACTGCGCGCCCTATGTGTTTCCGCTGTGGGTGGATGAACCCGACCCTGGCTACGCCGAGTTGCGCCGCCTGCAATACCCCGTGTCCCGCTGGGACTGGCTGTGGCCCACCACGCCCACACTGCCCCAGGACCAAGGTAAACGCTGGTCGCACCATGTGTTGCAGCTGGCCTGCCACCAAGACCTGACGCGCGCTGAAATGGCGCGCATGGTCACCACCCTGAAGCGGGTTTACGCCCGGTGAAGTCGCTGCTGATGGTGGCCTACCATTTCCCGCCGCTGGCGGGTAGCAGTGGCATGCAGCGTACCTTGCGGTTTTGCCAGCATTTGCCCGCGCTAGGCTGGCAGCCGCACGTGCTCAGCGCCCACCCGCGTGCCTATGAGCGCCTTAGCGACGACCTGATGCCCCAAATCCCTGCCCAGGTGCAGGTCACACGCGCCTTTGCCTTGGACACACGTCGCCACTTGTCGCTGTGGCAGCGCTACCCGGGCTGGCTGGCGCGGCCCGACCGTTGGGTCAGCTGGGTGGTGGGCGCTGTGCCGGCCGGGCTGCGCATCATTGCCCAGCAGCGGCCGGCTGCCATCTGGAGCACCTATCCCATTGCCAGCGCCCATCTGGTGGGGTATTGGCTGGCGCGCCTGAGCGGCTTGCCCTGGGTGGCCGATTTTCGGGACCCGATGGCACACGTGGGCTACCCGCAAGACCCTGCCACCTGGCAAAGCTACCTGCGGGTGGAACAAAAGGTTTTTGCGCAGGCCGCACGCATAGTGTTTGCCACCCCGGGCGCAGCCCGCCTGTACAGCCAGCGCTACCCCCAGCGGGCGGGCGACGTGCGGGTGATCGAAAACGGTTTTGACGAACCCTCTTTTGCCCATGTGCCAGCGTTACAGCCCGCGCTGAACCCCGGCCGGTTTACGCTGTTGCACAGCGGCATCGTGTACCCGCAGTGGCGCAATCCACAGGCGCTGTTTGCCACACTGCGGCAGCTGATGGATGCGGGCCGTTTGCAAGCTGACGCTTTGTGCGTGCGGTTCAGGGCGCCGGAGCATGAAAGCTTTTTGCAAGACCTGGTGGCACGCCATGGCCTAACTGGCGTGGTGCAGATCGAGCCGCCGGTGGGCTACCAGGCCGCGCTAGCCGAGATGTGTGCGGCCGACGCGCTGCTGGTGTTGCAGTCGGACGACTGCAACGACCAGATCCCCGCCAAGGTGTATGAATACCTGCGCGCCCGCAAACCGGTGCTGGGCTTGTGTGGCACGGGTAGCGACACCGCGGCGCTGCTGCAACGCGCTGGCGTGGCGCAACTGGCACCGCTGGACAACCCGCAAGCCATTGGGCAGGCGTTAACCCGCCTGTTGCAGCAGGGCCAGCCCATAAACCCAAACAGTGCCTTTGTAGAATCGCTCTCACGCCGCGCCAAGGCAGAGGACCTGGCGGCTCTGCTGAACCGCATGGTGGCAGAGCAACCCGCGCGCAGCCCCGCAGCCCACTGACAACAACACCCACAATGACCTGGACGCTTTACCCCATTGCCCGCTTTACCGATCTGGCCCCGCAGTGGGACGCACTGGCCACGGCACGCAGCGGCGCACCGTTTCTTGAAACCTTGTTTTTGCAACCCGCGCTTAAAGAATTTGGGTCCGGGCAAGAACTGCTGTGCTTGCACCACAGCGCGGGCCAGCTGGATGCCGCCGCCGTCGTGCAGCGGGGCGCCAAAGGCATGTGGCAGACGTTTCAGCCCTCCCAATTGCCCTTGGGTGCGTGGGTGTGTGCGGCGGGCGTGGATGCCGCGCAGGTGGCTGCCACACTGGTGGGCCAGTTACCCGGCCTGGCGCTGGGCCTGGGGTTGACCCAGTTGGACCCGCGCTTTGTAGCGCGGCCGGCCGATGGGCCAAAGCTGCGCACTCAAGACTACATCGACACCGCCTGGGTGGACGTGGCGGGCAGCTTTGACACCTATTGGGAGGCGCGCGGCAAAAACCTGCGCCAGAACACGCGCAAGCAGCGCAACAAGTTGCAGGCTGAAGCCACCGCTACCCGGCTGGAATGCATCACCGCCGAGGCCGACGTGGCCCAAGCCATTGCGGACTACGGCGCGCTGGAAAGCGCGGGCTGGAAAACCCAGCAAGGCACCGCCATCCACCCCAGCAACGCGCAAGGCCGGTTCTACACCCAGATGCTGCAAGCCTACTGCCGGGCAGGGCGGGGCCGCATCTACCGCTACTGGTTTGGCGACAAGGTGGTGGCCATGGACTTGTGCATCCATGACAACGCTGTCATCGTCATCCTGAAAACCACTTACGACGAGTCGTACAAAACCATTTCGCCATCTACCCTGATGCGGCAGGACGAATTTGCCCAACTGTTTGAAGAGGCCAGGTTTGCCCGCATCGAGTTTTATGGCAAGGTGATGGAATGGCACACCCGCTGGACCGAGAGCAGCCGCACGCTGTATCACGCCACGCTGTACCGGTGGGCGCTTTTGAAGGCGCTTAGAAACAAATGACTACTCCGAAACTCGCTGTCATCATTCCGTTTTTTCAACGCAAGCCGGGCATTCTGGCCAAGGCTTTGGCATCCATTGCGGCGCAGCAGTATCCCAATGACGCGATCTATGTGATAGTGGTGGACGACTGCTCACCGGTGCCGATTGCTGAAGAATTAACGGCCTACCCGGCCCCTGCCGGACTGCGGGTGCAAACCGTGCAACAGGCCAAAAACTCTGGCCCCAATGAAGCACGCAACGCGGGTTTGGAAAACCTGGAACCGGGTACCCAGCTGGTGGCGTATCTAGACTCTGACGACGAGTGGGTGGGCGACCACCTGGCTCGCGCGGTTCGTGCGCTGGCGTGCGGTTACAGCGCCTACTTTGCCAACCTGTTCCACCTGGGCGATACCGTCAACGAAATTGAGAAAGCCAAGCGCGTACGCCCTGAAGAGCACTCGGTGGTGGATGGCGACCCCACGCTGCGGGCCTACCAGGGTGACATGGTGCACCAGATTGCCACGGCAAACATCATCTTCATGCCGTCGCTGGTGATTGATGTGGCCGCGTTAGGAAAGGCGCGATTTCCGCAAGCGCATCGCCATGGGGGTGGCGATTATTTGTACTGGATGGACCTGATTCAGCACGGCGCAAAGTTCGTTTTTTCTACGCAGCCTGAAGTGCGTTGCGGCAGCGGCATTAACATGTGGTACGGCAGCGGCTGGGGAACGGACGGCTATGCGATGCGCATCGTGGATGAGGCACGGTTCAGGCGCAGGGTGCTTACTGAATATGCCCGATCAGAAGAAACCAAGTCGGCTTTGCGTCAGCGGTTGGCTGAGTTGCAAGTTGGCATGCTGCAAGATATGGCGCACAGGGCACGTCATGGCAAAGCGATTCATTGGAAAGTCTGCAGGATGTTTTTTGCAGAAAACCCAATCAGCAGTGCCTTTGCTTCAAAACTCTTCTCTGCTCTAGTTGCATTCATTCGGCAAAAGTGAAGTGAATCGATCAGTGATCACTTACCTTTGCGAAGACTGCCACAGCTGAATCAATTGGCGGGTACAAGCATCCCGACTGAATTCGGTTTCCACGCGCTGCTTGCCACGCAGCAAAACGGCTTTTGTTTCTTCCGGGTGCGCCAATATCCACTGAATGGTTTGTGAAATGGCGTGAGGGTCACCCGGGGGGCAAAGAAATCCAGTGACTCGGTCTTCTACCAGTTCGGGCACACCCAGCACCGCGGTCGCAATCACTGGCCTGCCGCTGGCCATCCCCTCCATGTTCACCAGACCCATACTTTCCGACAGGCTGGCGAGTACCGCCAAGTCGCACTCTTGAAACAACTGCCGAACTTGAAGACCCGTTTGCTCACCAAGAAACTCCACGCTGTGTTCAAGCCCCAGTCTTTGCGTCTGGTCTATCAGTTCTTGCTTCAGGGGGCCATCGCCCGCGAGTTTCAAATGGACGGCAAGACCGGAATCGGTCAACAAGCGCAACGCTTGCAACAAAACCTGATGCCCTTTTTCTGGTACCAGCCTAGCCACAGTCAACAGGCGCAAGGGCACGCAGGTCGATTTGGGGACACGGATTTCGTTCTCAAACTCTTTGGTGTAAATGCCGCAGCGAATCACGTGCAACTTGCGCACGTCCACGCTGAACTTATCGACCAGATACCGCAGGTTGTAGTGCGAAATGCAGACCATGCCAGTAGCGTCGTCCACCAGTTCACGCATGTTGTGTGGCGGAGTTTTGAAAACGTCGTAACCGTGGGTCGTAAAGGTAAATGGCAGTCCCGTCCAACGGTGTGCCCACAGGGTGACTTGCGCCGCCGTGTCAGCATAGTGAGCGTGCAGGAGGTCAACACCCAGACGCAAACTACTGCTGGCTACAGCAAGGGCCGCGCGCGCAATCCAGCGATGGTCCTTATCACGGACCAATTGCATTAACGTCCGCAGGGCGCGTGCCGGGTGCCTGACGAAGACATGCACCAACGACAACACATCTCTGTAGACTGGCCTTGGTGCGCAGGGGATCACGCAACCGGCATCCACCACCGACTTGGCTCTGGGGTGTACCACAGACATGGAGCGTTGTTCGAGCGAAAAAACACGGCAGGCCACGCCTGCTTGCATCACCGAAAAAATTTCGTCCGAGATGAACGTCTCTGAGATCGCAGGAAACCGATCCAGAACGTAGGCAACTATCATCCGAGAATCCTATTTAAGTCAGAAAAACCGAGCTTGGTGACGTTCCCCGCGGGCCGCACGTCATGGCAGAGCGGAAACAGTTTGTATGAATCAAGCAGAAAAATCGATTCGCATCGACATCCAGGCGTTACGCGGGTTGGCGGTGTTGATGGTGGTGTTGTATCACACCAAGGTTACCTCGGTGCAATCGGGCTACTTGGGCGTCGACATCTTTTTCGTCATCTCCGGTTTTTTGATCACTACCTTGGTGGCCCGTGGGGTGTTGCGCGGCACGTTTCGGTTATCTGATTTTTACTTCCGGCGGGCCAAGCGGTTGCTGCCTGCGGCTTACGTCACCTTTATCGGGTGTTCCCTTTGCGCACCCTGGTTCTTGAACCAACAAGAGTTGCGCGATTTCGCGGTGCAGGTGGCTGGGGCGGTCAGTTTCACAGGCAACGTTGTGCTGTGGCAGCAAACCGGCTATTTCGAGGGCGCCGGGGACCTCAAGCCGTTGTTGCACGTTTGGTCTTTGGCGCTGGAGGAGCAGTATTACTTTTTGCTGCCAGCGGCCTTGCTGTTCACCCGGCCGCAGCGCTGGTTTGCCGGCGTTGTGGGGGTACTGGTTCTGAGTTTGACGCTCTGCCTGGTGGGTGGGTATGTGAAACCTGTGGCCACCTTCTATCTGTTGCCCACGCGCGCGTGGGAACTCTTGGTGGGCTCGCTGGGTGCGTTGTGGCTCTTGCGTGGGCAGACGGCGCCGCAAGCGTTCATCAGCCGCTGGACGGGTGTGCTTTTCGGCCCGGCGCTGCTGTGTTTGCTGGTTCTGCCCTTTGTGGCGGTTGTTGGCAACCACCCTGGCTTGAACGCGGTACTGATTTGTTTGGCAACACTGGTGGTGATCCTGCGCCACAGCAGCACGCTGTGTGCGGCCTGGCCGACTAGATGGTTGGCCTGGGTGGGTGATTTTTCGTATTCGCTCTACCTGGTGCATTGGCCGGTGATTTCCTTCATGAAAAATGCCTGGGTAGGTGGCAGTCAAGAGCTGCCACTTGAAATGCGATGGTTGGCGCTGGTGTTGTCCTTTGCGCTGGCCTATTTGCTGTACCGCGTGGTGGAAAAGCCCGTGCACAAAAGCCGGTTGCAATTCACCCGCGCGCTGCTGGCTAAAGTGGTGCTGAGCTCGGCCACCTTGATGGCCATCACGCCGGTGATGATCCAGGCCAAACCCACCAAGATGGACT
>Ga0172367_10007818_pt1 | contig 12127 bp, 5 predicted proteins | sample Lak10m_FD_114542 | JGI IMG/M metagenome (GOLD analysis project Ga0172367, IMG submission 114542) | Freshwater microbial communities from Kabuno Bay, South-Kivu, Congo - kab_022012_10m | ecosystem: Environmental > Aquatic > Freshwater > Lake | place: Democratic Republic of the Congo: South-Kivu...
CGAAACCAGCATGGTTTGCTGCGCAGATGGTTATTTTCGGGTGCTCTCCCCGAAAATAACCATAAAAAAAACCTCTCTGTAATTTTCGGGAAACCTTTTCTATCAGGAAGACCTACATCGTGAATAGATACCAACGTTAAAGAGAACTTTTGTTCGTAATATTTTAAGCCAAGCGCCCGGTTTTTTATCAATTTGGGATGCTATAATGACTTTATCCAAGTGAAGCATATAGATTATGACTGAATCATTCGTCCACCTGCATACCCACTCAGTATATTCGCTGCTTGATGGCTTTTCTAACATCAAAAAGCTGGTCAAACGCGCCAAAGAGATGGAAATGCCCGCTCTGGCCATTACGGATCATGGAACAATGTTTGGCGTGATCGAGTTTTTCAATGCTGCCAAAGAAGCAGGGATAAAACCAATCATAGGTGTTGAAACCTATATGGCCGCTCGTCGTATGCAGGATCGTGACTCGAAGCTGGATAAAAAATCAAGCCACTTGCTGCTCCTGGCTGAAAATGAAATAGGCTATAAAAACCTTTTGAAAATCACCTCGGCAGCCCAGATGGATGGATTTTATTATTTTCCACGTATTGATCATGAATTTTTGGCTGAACATTCTGAGGGACTAATCGCTACCTCGGGCTGCATGTCTGCAGAAATTCCTCGCCAGCTCATCGACGACAAACCTGAAGAAGCTGTTCGCCGTATGAACTGGTATTACGATGTGTTCGGGCCAGATCGGTTTTACGTTGAACTACAACACCATAATATAAAAGAGCTGGTGGACCTTAATAAGAAATTGGTAGAGCTAGGGGCAAAACATTCCGCAAAGTTTGTAGCCACCAATGATGTTCATTACATCGAACCGGAGGACGCCCAGTACCAGGATATCCTCTTGGCAATTCAAACAGGGAAGCTACTCTCAGACCCGGATAGAATGCGTTATGAGTCGCCAACTTTTTATTTGCGCTCCCCCCAGGAAATGGGTCGCCTGTTCGCAGAAATTCCTCAAGCGCTTTCAAATACACTAGAAATTGCTGAACGCTGCCAGGTGGACCTAAGCTTCAAAGGTTATCACTTGCCCGAATTCTCCGTGCCAAACGGGTTTACGGCGGAATCTTACCTTCATCACCTATGTGATCTGGGGCTCGAAAAACGATACGGCAATCGAAAAAGTGATGTTGAAATTCGTGAGCGCTTGGATTTCGAACTGAGAGTCATTCATAACATGGGTTTTGATGCCTATTTCTTGATAGTGTGGGACCTGTGTCGCCATGCGCGCGAATCTGGTATTTGGTATAACACCCGTGGTTCAGGTGCAGGCTCATTGGTGGCTTATTCTTTATTTATCACCCTGGTCGACCCGATTCAACACCACCTTCTCTTTGAGCGTTTTCTAAATCCAGAGCGGGTTTCAATGCCCGATATTGATCTAGATTTTCGCGATGATCGCCGTTCTGAAATGCTTGAGTACACTGCTCGCAAATACGGCGATGATAAAGTGGCCCAGATCATTACGTTTGGTACGATGGCTGCTCGAGGCGCATTGCGTGATGTAGCCAGGGTCATGGATATTCCCATCCCCGAAGTGGATAAAATTGCGAAACTGGTGCCAAATATTCCTGGCAAGCCCATGTCTCTTTCTGAGGCGCTGGCTGAGGTACCTGATTTCAAGAGTGCGTACAACGCCGATCCTAAGGTAAAAAATCTTGTCGATACAGCCATTCACATGGAAGGTGTTGTTCGCAATGCTGGTACTCATGCCGCTGGCCTGGTCATTGCCGATAAACCCATAACAGATTATCTGCCAATTCACCGTCCCACCTCAGGTTCAGAGGAATCGCCTGTCAAGACAGTCACCCAATTTGAAATGGGTATTCTTGATAGCATGGGTATGCTCAAAGTCGATTTTCTTGGATTATCGACTCTGACAGTCATGGCGCGTGCCTGTGACCAAATTATGTTGCGCCATGACATTACCTTAACGCTGGACAATATCCCTACAGATGACCCTGTAACTTTTGAAATGATGGGGCGCGGGCAAACGGCTGGCATCTTCCAGTTGGAAGGTAACGGAATGACCCGGTGGGTTGTTGAGATGAAGCCCAAAAACTTGGATAATATTATTGCCATGGTGGCGCTTTACCGTCCGGGGCCAATGGACTTTATACCTTCCTATATCAAGCGCATGCATGGGGAAGAGAAGATCGAGTATCGCCATCCGTCCCTGGCACCAATCTTTAACGACACATATGGTATCCCGGTTTACCAGGAACAGATCATGCGGGCAGCTGTTGATCTCGCCGGGTATAGTCGCGCAGAATCGGATGATCTGCGCAAAGCCATATCTAAGAAGCAAGCTGAAAAGATAGTCAAACATAAAGAAAAGTTTATTAAAGGCGCCTCCGAAAGAATTATGGACAAGGAGACCGCCACAGCAATCTTTGAAGATTGGGAACAATTTGCCCGCTACGGGTTCAACAAATCCCATGCCGCTGATTATGGTTTGATCTCTGTCCAAACCGGTTATTTGAAGGCACACTACACGGCAGAATATATGTGCGCGCTCATGTCGGTTTTTAAGGATGACGCGGCAAAAATATCCATGTATATTTCTGATGCGCGGGCGATGGGTATTGAAGTGCTTCAACCGGATGTCAATCATTCTAATTTTGACTTCAGTATCGAAGATCGCGAGGCTATTCCAGGGAAACCTGAAAGTGGGAAAACCCCCGCGATTCGCTTTGGATTGGGTGCTGTGAAAAATGTTGGGCAGGGCCCGGCGGATTTAATCGTTTCTGGACGCGAGGAAGCGGGTAAACAATCCAGGCCATTCAGCGATCTCAATGATTTTGCGCGCCGTGTGGATTTACGCGCTGCTGGAAAGCGGGCTCTTGAATGTCTGATCAAGGTTGGGGCTTTTGATAGCTTTGGTGATCGGGCTGCATTGCTGGCCTCGCTTGAACGTATTGTGGCTGCCAGTACCAGTCACTTCCGATCGGCGGAAAGCGGTCAATTGTCACTTTTCGGAGGTTCTTCTGGCGTGCGTGAAGAAAGCATCACTTTGCCCCCAGGCATAAAAGTGGAGAAAAAGGAAGCACTGAGTTGGGAACGCGAACTGATCGGGGTCTATCTTTCTGATCACCCGCTTTCTGCTTATGCTGAACTTCTTACCCAGGCTGTCAGCCATAATGCTCTCACACTATTAGATGCAGTTCATGAAGAACGTGTGCGAGTGGCAGGGATGGTTGTTTCTTCGCGCCCTTTTAAAACAAAAACTGACAAGATGATGGGTTTTGTCTCGTTGGAAGATTTGCATGGTAATCTCGAACTGGTGATCTTCCCAAAATTGTGGGAAAAAGTGCGCGCACTGTGCGAAGATGGCAAAGTGGTGATTGCGGATGGAAAACTGGATGCCACAAGTAATCCCCCCAAAATTTTGGTAGATGATATCAGAACACAAATGGATGTGAAAATTGCAGCTGAGGAAATACCACTGCCAGCAGTTGCAGTAGCCGCATACAAGCCAATTCAATCGCCTGTTTCATCCCCAACCCAAAATACTCCGCCTGGGATACCTGCGGGTTCGCCAACCCTTGTGATCCCTGCGAAAAAAGTGGCATCAATTCCTGCAAACCCTGTGACAGCATATTCCCCCGAACCTTCCTTAGATCAGGATGATGAGATGCCACCGGAACCCGAAGCGCCACCCGATTGGGAAAATCTCACTCCTTTTGCAAAAACTTCCTTTGCAACTGCGACCCCCATGGATGATTTTTTGACTTTTGAGTATTTTGAACCATTGGTGGAAAAACCTGTCCAGGTCATCGAGACAAACAGGGTTGATGTTGCCCCGCAAACACCGTTCGTGGACGCCAGCGGTTCTTTGGATTTAGTGTCAAAAACAGTCGCTCCATCATCTGTTATGTCTATTGCGCCCATTATTCCTCCGCTTTTGGATGAGCCAAAAGACGACGGTTTACCCCCTCGCTTGATTACCATTTTCCTGCGTCCAAGCGGTGACAATGACCGCGATCGCCGGCGGATCAAAAATGTTTACGGTATCCTGATATCTCATCATGGGAAAGATCGATTCCAGTTCCAGGTTTTTGAAAATGGGCGGGGTCACTTGATGGATTTTCCTAATGACACCACGCGAATATCGTCCGATATGCTTGAACGGCTCCGGAAGTTGATTGGCGAAGAAACCTGGCGAGTGGAAGACATCACCTATCATTAAGAGTAAATGGCGGCTTTCAAGCCGCCATTTACTCTTAATTCACACTTTTCGGACTTCCACGCAGCGTTCGCAATCGCTGCGATAGCACAGAAGCGCATACCGGTCTTTTTTAATCATTTCAATTACCCGTACCATTAGGGGGCGCAGCGGAAGCGCTCGCACAGTCGCATTCCCAACCTTAATTTCTTTTGTGAACTGGTGAACCTCGGGTTCGATGGCTTCAAATCCTGCAGAACAGCCAGGAAATCCTGGGCAGGTGATTACCCCGTTTTCTGTCAGCGCCCAGCGTACAAACTGTTTGCGCCCTGCCAGCTTTTCAGCAAAGTGGATGCTGGTGTTGGCTGTATGATCCACCCCCAATAGAAGCACCCAGCCATCCATTTCCACCAATGTGCGCAAAGGCGCAAAGGGTTCTGCAATGGTTTGTGTCTTAAGAATGTTATCGGCGCGAAATCCGGTGAAAGAAAGTATGGGGTGCATGGAACGCTGGGCTTCTGGCCATTTGCGCATACTTTCGGGAACGGAGCCCATCAACGGGTCGGCGGGCATATTGTCCCGGAAAGGTTCTGCCAACCTGTTCCACTGTTGGCCCCGCAGGTAATTAACCCCATTGTTTGCTGGACCGGCAGCAGGTGTTACCATGGTTTTATAAGTGTGACTGGGCATTATAAATGCCCCGGTTGCATACACCAGGCTGGAGACAACCGAATCAGCGCCGCCTTCAATATGTCCAAAAGAACTCAGAGATGCGTGCGCAATGACTGCTTTCTTATGCAGGTCAAGTGCCTCGAAAGCAATAACCAGGTCATTGAAGCTTAGCATACAGGATAATCGCTTTCTAAAAGTAAAATTGCCTTTGCAACTAGATAGTATACCCTTTTGGGTAATAAAACGGTTTCAATTAATTGGCTTGATTTAGATATATTGAAGTAAGGGGCATATACGTTTTCTGCCTAGCCTATCTGCCCTGCCAGTCAGGCTTGCGTTTCTCGATAAAAGCGCGCATTCCCTCTTTCTGATCGAGGGTGTCAAAAAGTCCATAAAATAATTCACGCTCGTTGACCAGCCCGGCATCCAATGGTAGTTCAAATGCGCCAATAATTGCCCGCTTGGCAGCTGCAACTGCGAGTGGGGCGCGTGCTGCAATTTCACTTGCCAGCGAAAGGCTTTCTTCCAAAAGTAGTTCGACAGGTACCACCCGGTTAATAAGGCCAAATTGAAGCGCTTCAGCCGCAGATAAAATGCGGTTGTTCAGAATTATTTCCATTGCCAGCGCCTTCCCTAAAGCAAGAGCCAAACGCTGAGTGCCTCCGCCGCCAGGGATCACCCCAATGGTGACTTCAGGTAGACCGAAACGTGCGCTTTCGGAAGCCACGATCATATCGCAGGCCAAGGCTAATTCAAAGCCCCCACCCAGCGCATAACCACTTACTGCGGCAATTAATGGTTTGTTTAACTTTCCCAGGCCTTCAAAAAGGGATACAAAGCCATTGGCTCGCATTTCTGCGGCTGAAGCTTCTGTCATGAATTTAATATCTGCTCCGGCGGCAAAAACACGCTCTGAGCCTGTGAGCAGCATCGCTCCGATGTTCGGATCAGAATCGTGAGCGGACAGTGCCTGTATAAGTTCGCCCAGAAGCTGGGGGTTGAGCGCATTCATTGACTGGGGACGATTGAGCCTGATCAGTCCCACTTTGCCGTGTGTTTCCGAAATAATGGACGTGTAGGTCATAATGATCTGCTCCTTGTCTGCTTCGATTGCCTTGTCATGTTGAGATACTGCCGGATTGAGAATGGCGATTCTCAATGTGATGCGCAATTGAAATGATATCCTGCCTTGTTAATTGGTTTCTTCTGGCAAATAGGGAATTAAGCCTTTTCGGTATATTTCTTCTTGAATTGGCCGGGGTAATGAACGCGCATCCACGATGAAACCATTAATGGATACCATCCACGCAATTGGGTTCTCATCTATTCTACCTGGCAGCATCCAATGATGGTCAAATTGGGAAATTCGCAGCATATCTCGAATTTGTTTGGCCTTATTTCCACCCGTACTGGCGGCAACACCGAACCAGGCACACAATTCGTCTGCGCGCATGTGAGGTGTTTGGGATTTATCAAACAAAAAATTCACAAAACCAATCGTGTAAACAATCCCGCAAGCCCAGGTTTTTGCCTGACCTCCATTGAGTGGCGACGGGCGTTTACGCGCCAAAGTCGCCGCCAGATCACGGCAGAGTTTTGAGTATTCGGTATTTAATTTCGCGCTGCACATCGCATCTGTTAGGGCTGCGATTTCTAGATATCGCGGTTGCATGATTTCTGGTACAGATTGGCTTTTGGGTTTTGCGGGCATTTTTCCTCCAGCTTTTTCAATAATTATAACTACAATGCACCGGGCTTATCTCAAATCTTTCTGGCGACCGGTTATTATGGTGAATGGATCGGGGTCAAGAGCATAAACGCGCAGCTCAATGGAGGATGTTTTCTGGATTACGGCAGGCAAAATTATGCTTGTAGTTCTTGGGCGCCATTATGTGGTCATTGGCATGAAATGCTGGTTTACGCTTCGAGCGTTTTTGGCGTGGTTGACAAAAAAGTGCATCCGGTTGAAAAAATTTACTTCGCTGATGCCAGCATCCGCATCCAAAAACAATAGATTGATATGGGGGTATTTTTCTTGTAAACGCTTCTGGACGCCTTTGGCGATGACATGGTTGGCAATGCAGCCGAAAGGTTGAAGACAAAGTACATTGGTGACACCATCTCGCGCAAAAGTGGCGATTTCACCCGCGATTAACCAGCCTTCCCCGTACTCGTGGTTCAGGCTCAGGATCTCTTGAGCGTTGGATGCGATATCCTGAATATTCTTGTGCGGGTGGTAGCGAATGTAATCTTGCATCACAGCGGCAAATTCGTGTAAAAAGTGACTGACAAGCTTTTGTTCCAGTATCGCCAGCAACCAGGAGACATCGCGTTTCTTTATCAGGGTTTTGACCCCGTGGGACTTATTCACAAAACCACCTTCAAAAAACTCTAAAAAAGAGGGCATGACAACTTCAATCCCTTGATCCATCAGCCATTGGGCAACGTGATTATTGGAAAAGGCGTTGTATTTAACATAAATTTCCCCCACTATGCCCACGCGAGGGTGGTGCCCAGGGTTTGTTTCAATGGAGTTGAAATCCAGCACTGCGCGCCGCAACCACTCGAGCAGGGAAGCCTTGGTCAGCGCGATCGTCCCGTCCATAAACCAGTTCAAATACTTGTCTGCAACCGCCTGTGTTTGGCCTTTATGTTTTTCGCGAATGATAGTCGAGTGGTACATGTCTGAGAGCGCATCGTTGAACATCATTCCGATAGCCGCTTTATAGATATAACTCCGGGTGTCGAACTCGAATCCGGGCTGGTCATTCAAGACACTCAGGCTGGTGGAAAGTGTTACTACCGGTACTTGCTCAAAACCTGCGGCCACCAATGCCTTTTTGATCATCGATGGATAACTGGTTGCGCGACACTGTCCGCCAGTCTGCGAGAAGCCAATAGCTGTGCGAGTCAGGTCATATTGTCCTGATTGAAGTGCTTTTACCAGGTCCCCTAGGGTGATGATACCTGGATAGCAAATTTCGTTATTGGTGAATTTCAGGCCAACATCTACTGACGCGTGGTCAGGTTGAGGCAATTGCGCGATCTGATATCCCAGGTCTATGAAGGGGCGCACAATTGGGGGTGAGCAGAATGGGGAAAAGTCCGGGACTATTAACGTGCGAACACGATCTTCGGGCTGGTAAGATTTTGTTGTTTTGCGTGGTGTCAGGACTCTAGATGCATAATGATCCGCATGCCGCAGCGATTCCATCATTGAACGAAGTCGAAGCTTGGTTGAACCGGCACTCTCGATTTCGTCAATCCGTATGATGGTGGGGCGTTTGCCGTATTCCGCTAAAATTGAACGGACTTCATCCAGAACAAATGGATCTGGCCCACAGCCAAAGGAATTGAGTTGGACAAGTTCAACATTCTCATGCTGTCCTACCCAGCGAGCTGCGTGGTAATAGCGATTGAGATATTCCCACTGCGTCATGACGTGGCGGTTGTTTAGTTCAGCTCCGCTCATCGGTATGCAGTCTTCCGTCAGTACGTCCACCCCAAAATCAGTTAATAGGTCTGCGACGTTGTGATTGATCAATGGGTCGATGTGATAAGGACGTCCCATCAGTAAGATGAGTGGGCGGCCGTTGGTTTGCGAGTCTTGGATGACCTCAGCGCCTATCTCTATAATCTGCTGTTTGAACTCATTTTGTGCCTGCCTTGCCTTTTTCAGTGCCTTTTTTATGATTCCAGGTTTAATGCCTAATCCGTTCAGATAGATTGAGCAGGCTTTGCCCAATAAATCATCATCGCGAAAAGTGATTGAAGGCATATCGAGCGGAATGTTAAATTTTTCCTGAGGGTTAATGGCTGACCGAATTACATCTGGATAACCGGATACAACCGGACAGTTGTAGCTGTTGTTGGCGTCAGAAAATTCATTTTTTTCATAAAAAACCATTGGGTAAAAAATTCTGTCAACTTTAGCCTGAATCAAATCCATGATGTGTCCGCTGACCAGCTTGCCAGGGAAACATAAATTTTCCGACATTATTTGCGTTGCTCCACCCTGGTAAAGCGTATTACTCGATGGCGCGGAGAGGTGCACGCGCAGTCCACATTCCGTAAACAGCGTATGCCAGAAAGGATAGTTTTCGAACATATTCAGTACGCGTGGAATACCAATGGTTATTCCGTTCTTTCCAATGGGATATTTTTTGTTTTCCAATTCCTCTGACTCTTTATTGGAGGAATCTTCTCTTTCAAACAATAAGGCATACTTCAATGCAGGTACACTGATTCCTTTTCGCTCCGTTTTTCCGCCGTTCGAATAGATTTTTTCACACCTGTTTCCTGAAAAGAAACTGTTCCCGTTTGGGAATCCCAGTTTCGTCACCGTACATTTATTCTCACAACCCCGACAACGGATATCATGCCGCCGGTATTCTCCTAACTCGTCTACGTTCTTCAGCCCGACAAAAGTACTGACATCATCAGAATCGCTGGCCCACGTATCTCGCGCAGTCAACGCGGCGCCATATGCGCCCATCAACTCTGCCAGATCAGGGCAAACCACGGCGCGTCCGATCAGTGTCTCCAGCGCTTTTTGGACGGCCGGGTTGCGGAAGGTGCCTCCCTGTACAACGATATGCTCACCAAGCACATCGGTATTTGTTATCTTTAACACCTTATACAGGGCATTTTTTATAACCGAATACGCCAACCCCGCAGAAATGTCATTGATTTTTGCGCCTTCGCGCAGCGCTTGTTTGACGCGTGAATTCATAAAAACCGTGCAACGTGTTCCCAGGTTATATGGCGATTCTGCCGAACACGCCAATAGTGCAAAATCTGCCACGCTGAAGCCCATGTTCTTCGCGAACGACTCAATAAATGAGCCACAGCCCGATGAACAAGCCTCATTGATTTCGATATTCTGTATAGCCCCGTCCCGAATAAAAATGGCCTTCATATCCTGTCCGCCGATATCGAGAATAAAGGTTACCTGAGGATCAAACGCTGTGGCGGCTCGAAAATGTGCCAGAGTCTCGACTATTCCATCATCTATGCCAAAAGCAGAACGGATCAAATCCTCTCCGTAGCCTGTTACCACGCTGCGAACAATGTTTGGCAAAAAGTCTTTACCTTCAAACACTTTGCGAAGCTGGATTAAACCAGCCTGCACCGTCTTGATGGAGTTCCCGCCGTTATTAGCGTAATAATTGAAAACCACTCGTCCCCTGGCGTCAGTCAAAACAACTTTGGTCGTCGTCGAGCCCGAATCGATACCCAGAAAATATGGCACATCTTCGCATTCTGTGATGTTAATCTTTTTAATTTGATGATATTTTTGCTTGAGCGTCCAATCCTGGTAGTGCAGGGGCGATTCGAACAATGCGTTGTGCCGGTTCACCTGTGCCTGGTGGTGGACTTTTTCCGATGACAAAGCGCCTATCAAACCTTCGATAGTGTCTGTTTTTCTTGCAGAACTTTTCGAGAGCGCTGCGCCCAAAGCAGGAAGCAATTCCGGAGACTCTGCCAGAACCACATCAGCATCTGTCAAATTTAATACTTTTAGAAAAGACTTTTTCAAGGCAGGCATGAAAGTAAAGGGTCCGCCGCTAAACAACAACATGGGTCGCACATCGCGCCCACGTGCCAGGGTTGCCAGCGATTGGAGAACTACTGCGTGAAATACTGAGGCTGCGATATCCTCTTTGGGCACCTGCCTGCTTAGCAAATTCTGTAGATCAGTTTTCGCAAAAACACCGCAGCGAGATGCCATTGGGTAAATTGTGGTGGAAAGGTTGACAAGTTCGTTTAAACTGGAGATCGGGACACCCAGCAGGGTTGCCATTTCATCCATGAATGCGCCTGTCCCTCCGGCACATGAACCATTCATCCGGATATCAGGACGATATTGTTCATCGAAGAATATGATCTTTGCATCTTCTCCACCGATGTCGATCAAGGTCCGAACCTGTGGATAGCGCTGGTGAATTACTTCTGCTGAGGCGACGACTTCTTGGATAAAAGGCAGATCAAACGTCTCGGAAACACCCATTCCAGCTGAACCAGTTACCAGGTATTCGATTGTGGCGTTACCCAGTTCTTCCATTGCCTTGCCCAGGATGGTTCTTAATGTCGCTAAAGTCTCAGCGTTGTGGCGGCGGTACGCAGAAAATGCAATCTGGTCCTCGGAATTCAAAATAACAATCTTGGCAGTAGTCGAACCAACATCTATACCCAACCGGTAAATATCTGAGTTCATCTCTTCACCTGTATAAAAAAATACAAATCGGGATATCAATAAATTGCGTGGTTGTTTTTTGATTGCCTCGGGGGACGGATTCTAAAACTGCTCTGCTAAGAAAAGCGAGCCGACGACTGCTTTCCTTTGGAGCATACGATACCCCCCATTGGGCAGCATTTCATAAGATTCGCGACAGTAAAAAATAGAAAAAACTAATGCCCTATCCATGTCAACATACCTGATAAGTAGATTTTCTCCAAAATTTATCTATAAGCTGCTTATCATGTATCAGTATATCGATTTGGAGATGTTGCGTCAATAAACAATCAGATCATCTGTGTTGAATAATTGCTTCTAGTGTGTTGTTAAAAATGCTCAACCTTTTTAATTTTAGGAGACTCTACTATTAACATTGGGTGAGGAGGGGGTTGTCAATAGCCGGGCGAGGTTTTACCCCACGATCGTTTAATGCTTACCAAGAGATAGTCGGGTTTGTGTTTACGCGTGAAGTGGCAATTTGATTGGTCCATATTCTTTGCCAGCTTACGATTATTACTAAATGGTGATTTGTCCTTCCAAATATGTTATGGCTTCTCCTGAAATCAATACCCTATCACCCATATTCTTGCACAACAGCCTTCCAACTCTTGGAGAAAGCTGCAAGGCTAGCATTGAATTCTTTCCAAGTTTCTCACTCCAATAAGGAATCAGCGAGCAATGAGCAGAACCTGTCACTGGGTCTTCAAATATACTTGCTTGCGGTGTAAAAAAGCGCGAAACAAAATCAACTTCATTCCCCTCGGCTGTAACAATCACACCACCGGGATCGAGATTGATTTGATCAAAAAGGCTTTGGTTTGGTTTCATTTCCCTGATAACTTCTTCGTTTTCAAACACAAGCACATAATCCCTTGACTTTAAAATCTCTAAAGGTTTTACCGAAATCGCCTCCAGAAGTATTTGAGGTATTTCACTTGACACAGGTTTACGGGATGGAAAATTAAGAGTCAGAAGCTTATCTTCTACTGCTACCA